>Ga0163101_100035_pt1 | contig 56353 bp, 37 predicted proteins | sample TAMARWmetagpilot_2_FD_111548 | JGI IMG/M metagenome (GOLD analysis project Ga0163101, IMG submission 111548) | Phycosphere-associated microbial communities from TAMU algal ponds, Corpus Christi, Texas, USA - TAMU ARW1 11/11 metagenome pilot | ecosystem: Engineered > Artificial ecosystem >...
GTACGTAAGCAACACAAAACACAAACGCAATTTGCGGAAGAAGAACTGACTGTGAAAGCTCTTTGCCAGACGTCAGCAAGTTAGGTATCCCTGTGCAGTAACTATAACCCTATTTGATATCCCAGTGCATTTTGTTGATATCCCAGTGCAATTACTTATATAAAATGTGATATCCCAGTGTACAGATAAAATATTCATTCACGAACATTTTTACAACACCCGGATATCATTTTCCTTAGGTGTTTTGGTCCAAAACACCGAATTCAATTCGGTCTGTTGATAGGGATTACTAATGTTGTCGCACTGTGTACTGGTCGAGTATGCTTGCTTATCCGCTTGTCTGAATTCACCTATCATCTTCTGCCCGATCCTGATATCAGTGTGTCCGATGGAGCTTCTCTTGTCTGCCCGACGCAATCTTATCCGTTTGTGCGTCACTTTGGAGTCTCTATATGGTCAACACTGGTCTGACATGGATTAAGGATGAGTCTGTTAGGTGGAAAAGTAGATTTATCACCAATCCATTAGAATTACTTAGACAAGAGACAAACCATGATGGAGATCCCAGAGCAACTACTTATTGAAAAGAAAAACGATAATGAAGATCCATGAGCAGTTATCTACGCAAAAGACAAACCCACTTGAAGATCCCGGAGCAATTACTTAGAAATAGTTTTTGGATAAATTGTATACAGCTAGGTATACCCCTACTTCTCTGGGATCTTCCTGCCCTTAGGATTCAGACTTGCATGAACACGGCGAGGGCTATTTCTATTTCGTGATGCTTTCGCTTTCAGTCGTTTCCTACAGAAGAATTATTTCTATCGGGCTCATGTCGCAAAGTCGTGCATTGCGAAGGTCCCGGTTCTTATTGTTTCCTTTTTGCAAAGAAACAGCGTCCGGTTTAACCCTACCCACAAGAAGGGTTGTGTGAAATTCCCAATTTCTAGAGGAAGAAGTGGCACTCCTCCCGCTTGACCGGAGTGTTGACTGCGTTGTAATAAGAAGTCTCGAAATTTTCAAGGAAACGTATCTTTCGTTCTTCTCCGTGCTAGAAGATGCATCTCTCTATGGGGCCAGCCTTGAGAAACAAGTAGCAAAGTACACCGGCACTTGAACATAGGGTGAATGCGGATCCAGCGCATATAAATCAGTACGACAATGGCGGTGATGAAATTTTACCATCCCTTTTGCGGCGCCAAAAGAGCTTGGTCTACTTCAGTTCGCCAGCAGAAACAGAGCCTGGTTTGTATGCTAGCAACGCGGAGCAATTCAAGCTCTGCAAGAAGCCAATCCACCCTTTTGGCAATAGAAGGAGCAGCCAACGCGAGACACACTGTTCCGCGCACAGAATTGTGGAAGGTCTTTACGACTGCAGCTGTTCCAATGGCAGGCTTCGGTTTCATGGATCAAACCGTTATGTTACAAGCCGGGCACGTGATTGACTGCACTCTGGGTGTGGCCTTTGGATTGAGTACTTTAACCGCCGCCGCTTTTGGTCAAGTTTGCTCTGATGCTTCTGGCGTCTTGTTTGGTGGAACCTTGGAAAGGCTCGCATCTAACATGGGCTTACGAAAGGCCAATTTGACCACCGCCCAACGTCTGTTGCCAGTCGTGCAACGTACAAAGCTTCTGGGTGCACTCGGTGGCGTCATATTTGGTTGTTGTCTCGGCCTTGCCAATCTTTTGTTCATCGATACCAAGCGATCTTCGACACTTAAATTGCAAGCGTTGAATGAAGAGCAAGAATTCGAATTTCAAGTTGAAGCTTCCAACGAAATCCCCGGTGTGACTACTTTAACGGTACGAGGCCCGGATGTCGACGGGATTCTGGCGTCCATGACTGCGGCGCTTGCAGTGCAAGGTTGCTCCTTGATTGAGCTTCACGCCAAACGTTTAAACGAAGAAGATAGTCACATTCACGATGTCTTTTCCGTGGTGCATCGCGATACGAACGAACGCTTTGACGACGACGATTTGCCTGCTTTGGCGCAGGCTTTGCTGGAAGCTACAAAGACCCCCATGAATCACGATGCCGTACAGGCCCTTACACACGATTTGGAACGAACTGTACAAGCGCTTCGATCTCGTGTTCACAAGCTCGAAAAAGTCTTGCGAGACAAGCAAATTCAAGTTGTCCCGCGTTCATCGTCGACCACAGAGATGATTGGACAAGAAACCTAAAGCACACAATGAATCAAGGCCAAACCTCCAAATTTTCTGCTCAATTTTGCATGTAACAATTTTCAATAATTTTAAGGGACCTTCAAGTCTATCTTTTCCTTTCTTGTATGACCGGAAGAACGACCGGTTGGTGAGCGTATGGGAAATTTGCTTTCACAGAAGCTTCTCATTTTCTTCGTAGCGAGATTTCCTTGTACTTTCGAAAGAGCCATTAGGCAAGTAGATAGCACTTTAAACTCCTGCATTTCGGCCAGACTCTTGAAAATGATGGATTCACAGTCAATGATGAAAGCAGCGTTTTTAGTTTTCTTTTTCTATTGTGCAGTTTGTTTTCAAAGATCGAGTAGTTTTCCATCACGCCTCATGGGTCCAGCTAAAGTAAAATTGGCATTTGCCTCCATCGCACTGCGACGTTACCTTAAGAAAGGCAACGGAAATCCATAGCACATTCAACAGAGAGGGTACCGAAAGGATGGAACCCTAACTGCTACTGCTGATAGGTTTCAAAAATGTGTGAAGTTATGCCGGGTCATAGTCAATTGATAATTCTTTCAGATTGGCATGTTGTCGGTTTGGGTTTTCTGAAGAAGTACCGTATCGTATGTATGTAAGTATGTATGTAACAGTAACGAGAGAGCGATAGTTTCCGGCTTGCAAGTTTGGATATATGGAGAGCCTGCATTGGCTTCCGTTGGATACTCTGTTTTTGTATTTATCTATAAAAAGTCACAAGCCATAACAAGAATAGAACTAAACAACCTTAGTTGACTGCACAAGATCTTAAGCTTTTGGGCGACACAGAACCAAAAGCATGTTTACGCGGAGCGACAGACTCTCTGCTGCGATTTTTAGCATGTTTATACATGTTTGGCTTGCGGGACTGTCACGGTGAGGTTTGGAACGAACAGCGTTCGAAGAAACATCTCCTGTGGCGTCAACCCAAAATCCTATATTTTCCGTGTGTTTTAAGATCCACTCAAACAATTTAATAGCAAGGCAATCATGGTCTTGCGTACTAGTCTCAGTAGTACGATGGAACCCACAACAAAGACCTTCAAATCTGCCAGTATATCTCCTGCTTCAACCCCAAGCAGAGTATCTTCGTCGCCGCGTCGAAAATCATCCAAGTCATTAAACAAACCGGCCGTCATACCCCAAACCCAGCACTCCATTCTCTGGTGTGGCATCGCTCGCAATCACACTCCTCTAGCCCGTGTATTGGTTGGTGGGAAAACCCAGGATCACGCAAAAAATGTAATTGCTTTGGGTCGTTCCATAGTCAAGGCGGAACCGAAATCTGGGTGGGATTACTTTCACTTCGGCAACGACGAACAAGAGTACGGAGTTCGCGGTGTCAAGTTTCACGTATACGAACGTAACGCCTTTGCGCCAGGTGAGAAGGTCACCCTTCGAGGTTTAGTCGAAGAAACTTTTTTGAACGGTCAAAAAGTCGAAGTGGTTGCGTACTACGCCGATCAAGATAAATACCGGATCCGTCCCGATGCCTCGTTGAATGCACAAGAAACTTTGCTGGGAGATGGTACAGTGTACGTACCGAGCGAGCACGTGGTCGGTCAATCCAGTTTGGAATACATTGTTTGGACCTATGCTTGTGTGTACCACAACAGAAAGATGACACAAACGTCGGCCTGTTTGTTTGTGGAAAAACTAGCGGTTCTTTCCGAAGCGTTGAGGGGACCGTGGCGCGAGGTAGACCGCCTTGGGGCTCAAGATATGTTTGCTGCCGTTATGCAGGCCCAGGCCGAAATGTATGAAGCCGTTGGCAACGAAGCCTTTCACGAAGAGTCCTTGGAATATTCGAAACGCGTAATTGAAAACAATATCGAGCTCTTGTCCGAAGGGAGCTTTTAGGACGTAAAAGCCTTGGCGGATATGTTTGGGGTCGTGTACTGCAGTGCAAGCTAGATACCGAGGCGATCTACCGCAAGCAGTCAAGCCCGAACTTCACAAAATTTACGTTGTGCATGATTGTAAACATCTTTGTAGATGCTGTGTGATCAATCTATTTACAGGTTATGGATGACACGTCAAAGTAACTAGATCCCTCTAAAGGATTTCTTTGTTTTCACAATCAATAGCAGTTACTAGTCTCTAGAAAACACAGGTTGCTGCTTGCTCACGTTTGGAAAAGACCCGAGTTTCGGTACGTATCCGAGAATAGTAATCTGTGGAGGGGAACGAGGATAGCTGTTTCTAAGAATGCTGTTCTTCGCCTGTCCTTCGCTCGTACGCGTGGAACGTGATCCTCTTTGTCGGCCGTCGCCGAAATAGTCCAGCCGAAAAACGTCGCTCGCAGTCAGGGATGGAAACCGTGAACAGTAACTGTGATTGCCAAGTTACAGTTCTGAGGTCTTCCGACGATTCCGGAATCGTTCGGCGGTTGAATCTGTGGTGGTGCGTCCTCGCAGCTACCCCTCTCTGCCTACGTGTTCCTTTCTATCAGTGTCACCATGGCGACTTCCGTATCGGCTGCGGCGGAGTCGGCCGTGAAGAAGCTCGCGCGTCTTCCTGCGAATACGTGTTGTCCGAACTGTGGGACACAGAAAAAGTTTGGTTTCGGGACGGTTTGCATCAAATACTTGACGTTCGTATGCGATGCCTGCAAAACATCGCACCAGGCCATTTCGCACCGCTGCAAATCCCTCACGATGAGTAGCTGGACGATGGAAGAAGTGCTCTTGTTGAAAAAGAATGGCAACGAACGAGCACGCGCGACTTGGCTAGCGACGGCACCGCCGGTGGGACAAGGTGGACGTCCCCAGCAGGGTGATCCCATTGAGACTTTTAAAGCGTTTGTTGTCAACGCATACGAACACAAACGCTACTACGGAAATGGGGGTGATGATGCCGCGGTATCCCCGGCGACTCCAGAATGCCGCCCAGCCGTCGCCAGTGCCCCACGCGTGGTGGCGCCACTGCCTCCCGCGCAACCCGCTGCTCCACCAGCGATGGCGGCGCCTACTGTTGATTTGCTCGATTTTGGAGGAGCCTTGGATGCACCGGCACCGCCCGTAGCTCGAGACAGCAACAACTTGTTTGACCCTTTTGGTACCACCACGCAATACAGCTCGTCAAACCCCCCACCGTCGGATCCATTCGGATGTTCTCAAATGTCCAGCGTCTCCACTCCGGTACCGGCATCGACATCTACGGCGGGGCCCTCGTTCGATCCGTTCGGCAGTAATGTTTCGAGTACCACAGCAAATTCCTCGGTCCATCACAAGCAACAGACTGGGAATGGGTTTGTTCCCTCTGCTAGCCTTCCATCCAGTACCACGACATTGTCCACGTTTGATCCGTTCGCCTCGAACGGCACACTGCACGTACCGGGTAGCCTGGGTGGTCCGACTTCTGATCCTACACCAGTGCTGAAAAGAAATGTCAACTCGGGCGGGGACACTGGTTCGATCCACTCTAGCAATATTGGCATGTCAGCAATGACAAGGAATTTTGCGGCTACTAATCTGAGCAACAATAGTATGAATATGATGCCATCCGGTGTGGCTCCCATGCACACAATGAATTCCAACATGATGGGACATCAGCACCCGACTAATTTTTTGACGAGTGGGAGTTCCAATGCTGGTATGAATGTGATGGGCGGAATCAGCAACAGCACCATGAGCATGCTGGGAGGACAAACAATGACGAACGGTAAAGGATGCAACTGGAGCGGCACAATGCCGATGAGCGCCAATACAGGAAATCACTATGGGGGCGTTGGAATGTTACAGTCACAGCAGCACCAGTCATCCACATCGCACTCGCCAGGAGTTTCGACCAATCGCATTTCGCAAGACTTTGGCCCGATCAATGTCAAAACATCCAACAACAATGATCCCTTTTCGGATTGCAAATACTAAAAGCATAAGAATATTACATACGCACCATTGCGAAGAGATTGATGAGACGGTATAAAGACCACTGTATTGGTCAGGCTTTGCTGGCAAATGCAAATTTGGTGTGTCATAGAAAGAGTTGGAGGTGCCAAGTTTAACGTCGTGAGGGACCATTCGCAACAGTATTTTCTTTTAATTTACTCTCTCCCGGAATTGCGCTAAAGGTTGATCAACAAACAAAGGTGTCTAGACTAGAGTAGGAGCGTAACCACTCCCATCACCATGAGGCTTTCAAGGCCAAGCGCCATGCCTCCACCGCTGGTTCCGTCGGCATTGCCAACCTCACTACCGTCGTCTATACCCGCACTGTCACCACCGGTCGAGCCTCCGGTCCCTTCTCCACCGGTAGATCCTCCAGCTCCTCCTCCGCCGGTAGATCCTCCAGTTCCTTCTCCACCGGTAGATCCAGAATCATTTAGAGTGAAAGTACAGGAAGTGCTGGGGTCGTTATCGTCGGCGCACTGCAGAGCTGCCAAGATTTCGTCTCCGCAAAGCGGGCAACAGCCCGACAAAACGTCAATCGCGACTTGAGTCGCATCGCAAGTTGTCGTCCCGAGACTTTGCGCGTTACTTAATTCATCAAGCGAAGTCTCCGTACAAGAACTCAAACATGCCTCGCGCACAAGGCAGCCAGCAAAGGCGGACTCTTCCTGCGCGCATGCAGAATCACTGGCTGTACCCTCGTTGGTATAAGGATAAGTGTTAGGATCGCAGGTCAAGTCGCAACCAGATATACCGGTATCTGCAGTGCAGAGTCCGGTCACGGCACACTGAAAAAAGCCTCGACCAGCATCCGCACAAGTTCGACAACAATTGACACCAGGACAAACAGCGTCTTCAAGGTTGAACGTAGTCGACGTCGGATCGGTAGGCGCAAATTCAGTCTCACATTCCGTGCACCCATCGTTGGACCCTAAGCAAGTAACGTAATCGGCGACAGCGTCGAGGCAATCTGGATCATTTTGCGCGTAAGCACCGCGACGGATGATTCCGAATGCTGCCGTGAAGGCCAGAAAAATTCCGAAGCGTGTCATTCTACCGTTCGATATCGTAGTTGTGAAGTACAATGCAGACTTCGTGTTTTCTACCTGATGGCGGGGACGACTGGAAATAATCGACTTGTTTGTTCCGTCACGACCGGTATCAAACGAGGAGAAACGGTATTTGCGGATTTTCTTTTTGTGGGGCTTGGATCACCCCGATGTCAGCTTTTGACGGGTCGTTCTGTGTTGGTGTTGTTCGTGCATGGGTGGTGTTACTTCCGTCAAAAATAGGATGACGGTTTGAATCTTCAAGGTGTCAATTATAAGAACAGGACGAGGTCATCAAAGGAAAAAAGTAATGCATAAGTCGCGGCCGTTAATACTCAGTGACTATATAATTCATGCAAGCAGAGTTTTCACGACAGCTTATATGTGAAATTTGGATCTTTCGCTACTCGGGAGAGGAGCAAAAGGAGAGTCGGTACCAAGTCAACTCCTTTAGAGTCTTCGATTTATTGTCGCCAGATTTTCCACTTCCGAATCACAACCGTAAGTCAATACCGTATTTCCCGGATGACTGCAATTGAAAATGTTCGGACATAGCAGGGTTATCTCATTTTCATTATTTGGGAACAGTCTGTGAACTTCAAAACTTTCCTTAATTTGGCTAGAGAATCATGTGTCGTACACCAAGGCAATGCTCTTGAAACTCCACAATAAGTAGGTAGTAGGTATCACTGTCCACAGGACGTACATCAATTGAGAGAAACTGGTATTGATCACCTTAGTTTGGGGTTAGTAGAGCCAACTAGAAGCTAAAGACGAGAGCAATGGATGCATATGATATATGATGGATGGAAAATAAATCACAGTCACCGTCAGTACAAATCAAATTTCTAACTATGAACGGTAAAAAGCCACGAAAAATGGACCTGAAGTCATGCGATGGCCCGGAAAATAAAAATTTCTGCTGGATTTATGTTTTTATGTTAACTGTAACCTCATATTTACATTAGATATACAGAAACCTAACTAGAGCAATGCAGGAAGATGACAGCTTTGGAAAGCTCTATTCAAGACGAATATACGTTGTGGGTTTGACCTGACTGAGAGTAACTTTCTCAAAAAATGTTTAATCTCCCTTGATTGTGTAGGTGGATGGCGTCCTTGCGTTGTTCGTTTGAATCGCAAAAGGCAGAATCGAAAGTATTTCTGAGTATGACGTGGATGAAGTCGTGTAAGGAGTTTTCACTCTTGAGTATTTGTGAATTTTTTGCCATCCCCATTTGACCGACCATTCATTGATGACCGTAAATCCGCCGGCGACCCAAATCACGACACACATGACACAGACAGCGTTGACGATGAGTATAAACGAGGAGAAGGATCCAAATTAACTATAAATTACAATAACAGTGATGCAGAGCAATCCATCCGACCGCTAAAGACCACTATATTTGTCGGGCTTCGCATAAAAGTAGCCAAGGTTGAAGGCGTGAAAGAACTATACTAACTGAATTTAGTTTTGATCTCTGCCAGAATTTCGTGAAGACTTCATCAGCATATAGAAAAGCTTGTAGCCTAGAGTAGCAGCGCAACCATTCCCATTACCATGAAGCTTTCAGGACAAAGCGTCATGCCACCTCCACTGGTTCCGTCACCACCTCCACTTCCGTTGTCCATACCCAAACTGTCCCCACCCGTCAAAGCCTCAGTTCCTTCTCCAGCAGTATCTCCTCCAGCTTCTTCTCCACCAGTGGATCCTCCAGCTTCTTCTCCACCAGTGGATCCTCCAGCTCCTCCTCCAGTTGACACTCCAGTTCCTTCTCCACCGGAAGAACCAGAATTTTCTAAAGCGAAAGAGCAGGATATGTTGGGATCGTTCTCGTCAGTACACTGTAAGGCTGCCAAGACCTCGTCTCCGCACGTAGGGCAGCAGCCCGACAAAACATCAATTATGGTTTGGCCCGCTGCGCAGTCCGGCATCCCACCGCTCTGCTCATCGCCCAACCCAGCAAGCGAAGTCTCCGTGCAAGAGCTCAAACATGCATCGCGCACGATGCAGCCAGCAAAGGCGGACTCTTCCTGCGCACACGGTGAATCACTGGCCGTGCCCTCGTTGGTATAGGGATAAGTGGTAGGATCGCAGATCAAGTCGCAACCAGATATGTCGAAATCTGCGGTGCACAATGAACCGACAAAGCACTGATAAAAGCCTCGAGCAGCATCCGCACAAGTTTGACAACAGTTGACAGCAGGGCAAACGGCTTCTTCAAGGTTGAACGAAGTGGACGATGGATCCAATGGCATGAACTCAGCGTCACAATCCGTACAATCGTCATTACTTGCTAGGCAAGCAACGTAATCGGCGACAGCGTTGAGGCAGTCCGCTGCTGGATCGGTTTGCGCGTAAGCACCGTGACGGGCCGTTCCGAATGCTGCCGTGAAGACTAGGAAGATTCCAAAGCGCGTCATTTTACCTTTCGATATCATGGAAATGGATGGTAACCTTTGGTTTCTGATTGGTCGCAGGCAAGATGTGGAAGCTTTAGAGGCTCAATAACGTATCTGATTAATCTGTAACGATCGGTGTCCAGCGATGGGAAACAGAAATTGTGCTTGGTCTCGGGTTGTCTGTCTTTTATGGAGGGTTAAATCCGAATGCGAACCAAAGTTGTTAAGGGTGTCACGCCTTTGACGGCAAAAAACAGTGTTGTTATTTTTGTTCGTGCGGAAATTTTGCGTTCGACCAAATTAGGATCACCGGTACTGACCATAGGATGCGACGGGAAACAAAAGTTGTGCTTGGTCTCGTGTTGTCTGTCTTTTATGGAGGGTTAAATCCGAATGCGAACCAAAGTTGTTAACAGTAAAGGGTGTCACGCCTTCGACGGCAAAAAACAGCGTTGTCTGTTATTCTTGTTCGTGCGGAAATTTTGCGTTCGACAAAAACAGGATGCCAGTGCTGTGCGTAAGAAGAAACGTAAAACGAATCAAGGCTATACAGTTAACTGTAAATAATATATGTATAAGCATAATTAGTTGACGTTACATTGACAAAGCAGTGACGACTTGATTCGTGCAAGCGGAGATTTCAAGACAGTTTGACGGTCGATTTGGATCCTTCTCTCGTTGGAATAGGGACAAAAGGAGAGACACACTGTCGCCGTATAGTCGAAAAATAGGAGGTATATTGTTTACTGTCGTTTCCATATCCGAATCATGTGTTACAGTCAATAGCTGTAAAGTGTAAAACTATTTGGAATAGGTAGGTGGTCTGTTGGTCCTTTGGATTGTGGGGAAGGAAGGACCGGAAGAGGTCCCCACAATAAGACCTCAGTAACCCCACCCTATTCTGGATTTAGATTTCACAAATTAGTACAATCGTTTCATGGACTATTGCTAACTGTAAGTGTGAATGCTGCTTCGAGCACTTGCATCCGGCACCCCACTCCGCACGGACAGTGTTGACAAACAATGGCAAGCATCTAAAGAGCTACTACGAGGTTGCTAGGAGCAATGGACGAATCTTCAGCCTCGTTTGTACAACACGAGCGTCTTTGGGTGACGGCGGAAGCCGCCATCACGGGAGCAGAATGGCGCGGGTCTCCACACGAACAAAACTACCAACGACAGGCATCCCACGAGAGCCCGTTACGAATGCTACTGGTGCGTGCAGAGTCTCAGCAACGTTTACGAGTAGCGGATTTTTCCACTAGCGGATCCAATAAACCATCATCCGCAGAGTCTTCCGGGCTCAGTCCTTTTCCAACGAAGGTTTACAACATCTTGCAACGACATCGAGTTTCCCATATACACATAGAGTTCGCCAACCGCGCGTCAGATACGTTTCCTCTCCCTCATTCAAAGGAACTGCAACAGCAACAACATCAGGGTCAACGGGACGGCCCAATGCCGCTGTCAGGTCCTTCGGGTGTGTCAGTGCGCGCCGAATTCTGGCCGTTCGACTCCTTGTACCACCGAGATCCACTGGGCTTTGACGGTAGCTACAACAGAAACGACAGCAACAACAAGTACCATACAGGTCCGGCAACGTACACTACGAGGTTCCAAGCACTGCTGCAAGATCTAGTGGCTGATCGTATCCTTCTGGCCCCCGTGGTTTCGCTGGACAAGCCTCGCTTGCGACGCGACGTCCATACCCGTTCAACTCCTCCATTCAACCCCCCAGCGACCGCCAACGGTACCCGACCCTCGACCGTCACTGTCGAAACTATTTTACCTACGGAGGTGGCGCCGGCGGCAGTCGAAAGCTTTCAAGCCTTTGCCAACCTAGCCACCTGCACCGCATTGTTTGCCAATGCGGACGCTTGGTCCAACTTTTGGGTAGGTGCCCAAGACGCCACGACACCCTCCAAGCGTAAGTGGCAGCTTGCCACCACTACACCACTGTCCCGACGTACCATGTACTGGGATCTATCGGCGAACGAGGCGTGCTTTGTGCGAGAGTATCGAGGTGATGGTGAAACATCTGATGCTTGCGTTTATCGGTTTACGCATGGCCTCTCGTACGCTGTTACCGGGCCAGCCGATACCTCTAGTCATCCAACAGTCGCAGAGATTGTACCCATAACCAGGCTGGAAACTTGCCCATTTTCACCCTTGGTGCAGTTGGACGTCTTGGTTCATGACGAAACTTCTTTATCGGCTACTCTTGTTTCCAGACAAACACTCACCCCCGATACCGAGCTTCCGCACGCATCACTTGAAGCGTTGGAACAGAGTCGGTCGGCGTACCGTCAGCGCGGCTTTTGGAGGTTGATCGTTGGACTGGATCGCCGAAAGGGAGTCGCCAACAGCGGCCGGCTCTGGATGACCGTCGAAAACGACCACGACTGCGCCGCAACAGGAATTGTGTTGCAACCAATTCCACAGATTATTCAACCGATTTGGTCGACACTGACGTTGATCACAGAGAGTTATGCAACAGATGTAGCTGAAATTTCCTACTCGGCTTGGGCTGATCTGGATCACCACAGTTTGCAAGTATTGGAGAACGGTTCACTGGAATTTTTGTTTACGCACATATTGCCCCGCAAGTCGTCTTTGACATTCTCGATTGACTACAACCCGTCCTTTCTACCCTTTGAAACTTTTCCCGGCGACGCTAACCGCGGATTTGAGTTACCACCAGCTCGAGTATTTTTACAATCAAGCTGCGTCTCGAACAAGACGACAGCGCAACCATTCGTCGTCAACACCACCTTGTACGGTGAATCGCTCTTACTTATGGCGCCACTTCCAGACATGAGTATGCCTTTTAACGTCTTATCTCTCTGTTGTACGTTGTACGCTTTTGTGTTGGGGTCCATATTGAATTTGGTCACACGGAAGGCGTCGGAAAAGATCAAGTACTCGATGGACCCGAGTGCGAAGCCAAAGTCCAAACTGGATCGCGTCCGAGAAAAGGCAAGGACCACTTACGATCGAATTCGAGCCAAGTGTAGAGGACGTCGAGCTATGGAGGAACACGAGAACGGAGCAAAATTGAAAAACGAGTAACTTCACCGTCAATCCGAACTGTTTCTGGCAAGGAAAAGGAAATCCCAAAGTGGCATACCCTACGAAAGTTCGATACACACGACAAGTTTTAAACCTTTTCATAGCTCGTACAGTATTGAAACCTTATTGTTATCTTGCTCGACGTACAAGTACAACAGTGACTATGTTTGTCAAGATTACGATATGAGACGATGAGGTGCGTGCAAATCTAACGGTGAATGAACAGCATTGCGACCTACTGTAAAGAAATCTTGGCAGTGAATACGCTAACTGTAATTAGAATTACAGTTAATACAAGGTAGCAACATTAAAAATACAAATATTGAAACCTTTAAAAACCCTGACTTTGACGTAGTCGCTCACGTGAGCATGTTTTGGCTGGACTCGACTATGGTACTGGCGGCGACAATGGTAGTCTCGGGTTTGTGTTGGCCAAGGCCACTTCACAAAGCAAAGATCGGTTTTTAATCTACAGCCAGAGAGTGCCGCGCTTATCCAATTTAAAGGAGTCAGAACAAACATGGCTCCGTTTCTTCGTTTCTTGTGCAGCTCAAGGCAACAGCAACGATTTTTGGTCAAGACCCTTTTGGTATCCAAGTCGTACTGCAGTCGCAGCACTAACAATAACTGGTGCAAGTCAGCCGCAACCTCGTCTTGGATCTCATCTAAATCCTCAGACTCCGCATCGTTAGCTATTTCTACCGCTAGTGCCACGACACCTCCAACAGCCGAGGCTTCCCTTGCTTCTGATCCTGTTTTGAGTGAATCAACCTCGTCCTCGTCGTTTGTGCCATCTTTGTCGTCGTGGGGCTGGACTGTGTCATCGACATCTCCAACCTCCTACGTCATTGCAGTATGTCTCGCCGGCGTGGCGTCGTTGGCTCTGGCAACCCGCATCGCCCTCATTGATGGCACCGGCACCACAACGTTTTGCGAACGAGCAACCACTGCGCGGTCCGTTCCACAACAGCCAGAAGATCACGAGAGAAAAGATAGCTACATACCGACCAGCGAGTCGAAGCAAGATGTGGATACTGCCATGCTAAGTAGTTACCCTAATGATTCCAGAGAGCATTTCATTCTTGAGAACATTGCTCCCCAAGCCGAAGGTACAGACGAAGAAATTTCCGACCAGACAAGCCAAACCAGAAGTGCCACTCCGCTTCCACCAAATCCACTGGCTGACGGATTTTCGTCCCAAACGGTAGACGAACTTGTCAATGAATGGCTTCAAGATCCTTCCATCAACATTCGTGCGCTCCCGGATGCCTTGGAACGTCAAGTGTACCGTTCCACCGTTCAGCTGACCCTCAACGCTGTCTACCGTTCTTTGGCATCGTTGCACGGTAAGGCTTTGCTGGGGCACGAGTTACGCTTGCGCAAAACGTCCGACCGTTCGCCCTTCGAATTTCTATCACGTTCGCATCACTCGACGCATACAATAGAGGAATCGGTCCTGGGGCAAGTCGCTGATCGGCTCTTGCAGAACAAGGCCATCAATCGACCACTGATTCCGGATATGGTGGAGCGCCAATTGTATGTCAACTGTCTCAAATTGATCTTTCGAGTATTGGACTTGCTGGCCGCCTCTTTGAAACTGACCATTTGCGGACATGATGTCTTTGTTGGTTTGGAACCTGCCAAGCATCAGGGGGGTGCAATCTTGCAGGATTCGTTGAATCGAACCACATCTTCCTTGACCAAACTCGATCCTGAAGTTCTGCGAGAATTTGCCCGCCAAGCCGGGATCCGGGAAGCCTTGTCAAATCAGTCCTGGTGGCAACGATTCTGGTACGCTTCACAGAAAGAATTACTGGCGCAACTGCACGGATCATTGTATAGTCTAGTACTCGGAATTGTAGACGACATTCTCGCCAATACCAGTTTGCGGTTACTTTCTGAAAACGTACAAGTCGATATATGTCAGACATCTGAACCCGCGAGTCCGTACATCCCACCTGGCGGTGCCGTTGTGGAAGAGAATCTCAACAGAGCAAATACTACAGGACGGTTCCTAGCTGCCTTTACAACGGGCGTTGGCGTAGGATTGGCTACAATGGCAGCCTTGGGCGGCGGCGGTGGCCGTCGATAAACTATATTTGTGTAGAAAGGTACCACTTTTGTTCTTGTCATAACCCTTTCTTGAAATTGCTCACCTCATTGATACAGCCATCGGAATATGCGGTTTATTCCATATCTTTAGCAACGGGAGGAGGGCATTATCGCATTCAGCGATAGAGTGAGTGATATATGAAATTGTAGACACATATGATCTCTGAATCATTTTCCGACAGAAGGCACGGCAAGCATATAAGGGTGCGAAGCGGAGGCCGCAGGATGACTATAATGTGAATACAACACCCCACATTTCATATTTATATTCTTTTCTTTACGTTCTCCCGTTGCGTATACAGAACTGACCACGTAGTATATTCCCTTCCCCGCAACTTTTGTTTTGGTTTGCTCAGATCACTCCGCCAATTTCCCAAAAGGGTCCCATCACAAACATATCACATTAGAACGGTCAAGGCGAAAAGCCGCCCTTTCCCCACTTACAAACGCTGTCGCTTGGAACGGCGGGCCGAGCGCGGTGGATCTGTTGCCGTCGGAGATTCTGACCGTTTCTTCAAAGCCGACATCGACTTTCGTGGTTTAGCCTCTTTAGCTTGGGATCTCAACGGGAACGAAACACTAGTTCTGCTTTTCTTCGCTTTCTTCAGGAGAGACTTGTCACTTTCCTTCTCCACCTTAACTTTGGCGGCGGCAGACTTTTTCGCAGCGGAAGTATTTTTTTCAGTCTTTTGTTTAGTGTTTTTCTTTGCGTTCACCGGAGCCGTATCGAGACTGGCTGAAGAAGAGGATCGCTTAGAAAATTCCTTGTGCACCTGTTGAAGTGACTCGTTTTGTCGAGGAGTCTTTGACTTTCGTGGTGTGGTCATTTGTGGAGTCGACTTGTCCGTGACTTCCGACGTGGCATCGGTTTGGTAGTGGACCGGAGCGAGTGTCACACCCTGAGGAAGACGCACCAAACCACCACCGGAAACGAGATTGGAATCCCATTTTGCATACTTTTCAACGTCAAGCACATTCCACTCGTTGTCCTTGTAGGCGACGCAGAGTCCCACCGTTTTTCCCGTTACGTGCATCGAGCCATACTTTGCCAAAGCTTTCTGCTTGAACGTCTCCTCACGCATTTCTTTGGCAATTTGCCAAGGACCGTGCACAAAGTCGTGAACGCTTCCGTCCTGCCACAAAGTAACCATACGTAATCCTCGCAACTTGAGTAGGGTGTACAACCGCTGAACGTATGGCCACTGAAATCCGGCTGGTAACGAGTGCCAGTAAAAGCAATTGATGAGTAGCAAGTCTTCGTATTCTTGGTTAGAGGGCCGATGAGATGCAGGGTTGACAGATGTGTCGGGGAAAATGACAATGTCGTTCCCCTGTAAAAGCGGACCAGACGGTGCCTTTGCCACGGTGGTGTTAGGAGCCGTCTGTACAGGCGCACCGATCACGCGACTGGGAATCGTGTGTATGGTCTTTTGCTGCAACATGGCGTTCTGATGAGCCATGACCCGATGTTGGTACATCAGCTTCTGTTGTTGAATGGCTAGCAAGTTGTGGACGTTGGGCAATCCAGGATTACCCAATCCAGGCAAGTTCGGATGGGGTTGCGACACCGAAGGTTGAGAAGCGGTCGCCAAATTGGGAACGGCTACCGCCGGTTCGGATCTGGCCACTGCGGCAACGTCCAAAGTTTTAACCTTGCCCATCTTAGTTTTCAGGGCCTTTTCTTTCTGATCTGCTTTGATGGCGGCTTCTTGGCGGGTAGGAGGTGTTGTGGTAGCAAACTTGTTCATAGTCTGGCCTGCATTCAGCAAAGCAAAGTACTTCTGAGCGTGAGTCCGCACTTGCATGACGGTTCGAGTTTGCACAGAAGCAGCCACCTTCTTCCATTCACGTCCATGTTTTGCGAGACCTTCTAAAAAGCGATCATGTTCTGGCTCAGTCCAACGGCCGAGATGCTCTTGACCTTTACGAGCGATTTTTGGCTCGGGCTCAGCTTCTTGGGGGGCGTTGGCATTTAACTTGCTTTCTTGGGGAGAGTCTTCGTTCAATAAAGGCGGAGGCGTCTTTACGGATTTACTTTTGGTGTTCTCGCTGGAAGAGGTGTTTGTCCAAGGGGTCTGTCGGTTCTCTTCTGACTTTACTTCAGGCTCTTCTTCTCTTGTCACTTTCTTTGTCGTCGTCGTCGTCGTTGCAGCGACAGGCATCTTCTTGCGAGAATTTCCTCGAGGCATGATGAGCTAACTGGTGAGCGACAACACTGGGTGATTGTACTGACTGTGAATACAAACGTCAATTCGAAAGCTTTTTTTGTGCTCAAGACCAATCTACTCCATGGCCAACCTGCGGACGTTTCTTTGATCTCGGAGAGGTTTTTCTTATGTTACTTACAGCTACCTACGTAGACGGCTGTCAATTGCGGAGCTCTTCCTTTTCAAAAATGATTTCTTTGTTAATGTGTGTTTCTCTTCTATGGTCAATGACCAATATTTCACTTAAGTATTATTTCAGTTGATGTCAATATTAGTAAAAGGGATTGAATCTCAACATATATTTCTGCGATTAAAATATCTAAGTAGCTTTTCAGCAAGACTGTATGTATTTCCAACGGAAATTGCGAGGTTATGGTTGGATTCTGCGGTATATCCCGTATGCAATAGCCACACAAAATCGTGGGAGGGAAAAAGAGCCTCAAGTGCCCTACGTCAAGGATCCAGATGGGGTTGTTATTTACAGTTAATGTATCTGTAAGTCGACTGGACGAGTCTATAAGGTCTATCTTTACGTCTTTCTCAGCCTACGAAAGTATCTAAGATTCTTTGGTTCCTTAGGTACGATTCTAGACCGTTATCGTGTTACATTACTTTCCTAGTTTCACATTCGAAGACTGCGCTGAACACGATGGATGATTCATGACGGTAATTGCTACTAGCATTAACGCAACTGCCACGGTTAGCTGTAAGCTCATTCTTTCCAATCTGGAGAGAGGTAATGCACCTATAGAGAGGAATTCTTAGGGTGGAAGTTGTAGAATGAAGTGCTTTGGATGGTATATTTGACCATAGTCGAAACTAGGTTTGTATTCTTCAAGTATCAAACTCAAAAGAAATCCTATGCTACTTTGCATCAAAGAAAATGCCAATTATGTCTGGTTTCCATCTCGGTACATACCCGACAGATAGTCCTTGAGTAAACACAATCAGCACAAAGGAAATCTATTCTCATAGTTCGTTTGTTAGTTGTGGGTAGGCAATCTAACTGTAAAACACACTGACTGTAAATACTGTGAATTGCACAAGCATTCCTCTGAAAATCTGGCACACTATTCGTTACCTTGTCGAACGGAACGTGATTGCGAATGCGCAGTCCATAGGCATTGTGAAGGAGGAAAACAAACTCAGGTAACACAATGCAATTGTCTGCCAGCACCTTGATTCCCATCATGTCCTGAATTTCTGGCCTGACGATTTCATAGCGAAACGGAAGTGCACGCTACCTATTTTGCTGGGGCTGGGCCTGAATTGTATTTTACATTGATGTGGTATATTTACTGTTCGAATTGCTGGTCGGATATAGAATTAGAGCAGCACTCGACGAGACCACGGCAATTAATTTCTAGTGTGGCGTCAGGGTCATTCATGGCGATCAACAAGTCGGTCAGAAGTGACACCGAATTTGCTACGCTTATAATCCCGGCGCAAGTCTCTCGCACTTTTTTGTGGTTCGAATCGTTAAAAAGAGACTTCAGCATACCAAGGGCTCGTTTGTAATTCTCAAAGGCTTCAGTGTAACATTGAAATGCCGCTTCGAAACGATGCTCGCTCACGAGACACTCTCCCATAAGTCTCTTAGCTGTAGCCACGTTACCCCAAGCTGTAGCAATCGATTCGTTGCCCTTCTCCTTGCCATATACATGTTGCTTCATGGCGAGAGATTTTTGAAACATCTCCAGCCCTGTAGCAAAGTTCCCTTTCGCTATATGGACTCGGCCGAGGTGACTTATGGTAGTTGCCACTGAGTCATTCTGAATCTCATTCCGAAACTGCAGAGATTGCGCTCCAAGAGCTGCTTCAAACCAGAACAAGGCTTCTTCGAGGTAGCCATTTTCGCCGTAGCTGCGTCCATAATTTTCTTTAGTCCAGGTTTGTACGCCCTCACAATCTTCGCCCTCACGGTACGATCGGCCAAAATTCACGAGGGTGTCCGCAAGCGCCCCGAGAACTTTTCGCTGAGCGCTGTATTCTCGCTCTACAGGTTGCGGTTTCGGCAGGGAAACGTCCGTGTCCGCTGACTCTAATAGTGACTTCAATAGATTTCGGCCTAAGTCGCGCAATGCTTCTTGTTCAACGAGCCTTGTGGAATAGGTTTCATCGTTGGAATAAAAAGGGGAACCTACCAATTCACCTCGCGTAGAGTCTGGTATCGCTCTGTATCGAATTTCAAGAGCTTTCCGGAAGTGTTCCAGGGCCTGGGCATAGCAACTCTTGTTGTGCTCCAGTCTCCCAATGTCATCCAAAATGTCAGCCTCCAGCCAGGAACGCGCATCACTTGCTGGGCAAAGTCGTAAAAGGTTGCGCGCTCGGTCAAAGCTTTCTTTTGCATCGTCCGGTTGCGAACAGGATCGGTGCAGTTTTCCAAGGAACATGTGTACCTTGACCATTTCTTCACTGACAGCTTCTCGCACTTCTGCTAGCAGGCATTCCGACTTTAAAATGCTGGAGCATACCGAAATACAAGAGTGCGACATTTTCTTCGCTCCTCCAAAGTCATGATTCACCCACCGGTTCACTTCTGCAGTCTTCTGAAGAGTTTGCGCCCATACGAAACAAAGCTCCGAAGGCCAGCTTTCCACTCGCTCCTTTAGCGCGACCACGTGCTTTACCATGGCAGCTGGGAGTTTCCAATGTGCAGGAGTGTCGCGATCAAATGTTGTAATATTTTCGTGGACCACTCGGAGAGCAGCTCCAGGCGAACATCCATTTTCCAATGAGACCTGCCGTGCAGCATTTTGATGCAGCCGATGCATGGAGTATACCTCTTCATTACTATCTGTCTTCCAGTCCCTCCTCAGAATGTTCCACTTCGTGAGTTGTATCGCTGCTCTATTGGCGCTCTCTCCTCCCAACAAAATCAGCGGTATAGAATCGGGGTTCACATAAGCAGCCACATCCAGAACTTTCCCGAGACCCCGTTGGTAAGCGTTATTTAAAGAACTTCTGATGGCCGCCTGGACCCTATTTTGCACAGCATCAAAATTGTTCCGTTTTATGTACTGGTCGACACTTATCACGTCATTCAGCAATTCTCCCTTTGCAGTAGCTATAGCTAGCGGTAAACAATCGAATAACGAAACCAAGCGATGCAATGAGGCCTCGCTGCCCTGTTCTTCCGGCAGATCTGCTTGTAACATTTGCACAGCTGATTCTTCATCCAAGAGGTCGACACGGATTTGAGCGATATATCCCATGCTGGATTTTGTTGTCCCAACATATCCATCGTGTGTCGATAACAATAGTATCCGGCCACGACCATTTCTCCAGTCTCTTGGAAGGAACCACTCTTGAAATCCCAAAGGACCCTCTCTTTTTGTTCCATCTAAGGCTTCTACAAAGGCCGGGACATTGTCAAATACCAGAATCCACTCGAACGACAAAGATAATTGAGCAAGAGTTTCCCAAAGACGAAGGGCTAGGCTTTGGATAGTTACCATTCGTCGTTTCGCCGAAGGCTCTTCAAGACTCGTCCCGTGGCGAAGTCGTCGAATTGCGGTTTCGTAGCTTTCGCGCAAAGTTGATTCCGTAGCTGCATTGAGCCAAAAGCCAAAACGAGTGCAGTTCTTGTCTCGCTCTTTTGTCCATTCCCATGCAAAGACACGTGCAAGATGGGTCTTTCCAACACCCGATCGACCCACCAAAGACACTAATTTACCGTCGGGCGAGACCTTTTCTTTCAAATCCTTCATTTCTTTGTATCTGCCGTACAGTGGTTCCGATACTCCGGGCTCTTCACTTTCTGAATCAATCTCATGTATATTGGAACTGGGAAGGGTTGACTTCCAGGAGGCTTCTTTTTGCAGATGGGATTTTTTAGGTATGGAACGCTTTCGGGTAGATGCCGGAACGGCCTCTTCCGCTGCATCCGACGGCTCACGTTCGGCGTGAATAGAAAGGTTCATGAGTGGCCTCGAAATTCCACCCATACCTTGCTCAGCCAATACGCTTGAAGCTCCAGAGGACGAGTGCTGGTGATGAGTTCGTCCGGTCAGCCGGTTCAGACTCGTTTCGAGTGGGAAGCGTAGCTTGGCTTTGAGCTCCTTATCACTTTCGAGCCTCCGAAAGCAAAACGCTTGCCATGTTGTAGCACTAAGACTGCACAGTTTACCATTGTCGTCCCGGGGCCCATCGTGGGCGTCCCAAAAACAAAAGTAGTCACCGTGCCGATGGATGATTTCGATAACATCGGCCGTTTTACGCTTCCGACTTTCCAGTGCGCCTTCGACTGCGCGGACATCCAACCAGTATTGCTGCAACAGATGGTCAAACTCGTGATTCGCTGGGGAAGGTGCGAAGTTCCGGCAACCCAAGATTACGTGGTTTCCGGGCGTCTGGAGTATCGCTTCGCCGGAAAGAAACGTTTCTACTGCTTGCTTTTGTTCAACATTGAAAGAAAAAGATTCGGGGGGCTCTGTCGGCTGTATACACGAACCAGAAACTCCGAAGGCGCGAACACCAGAATCATCTTCCGAAAGCAAAAAGTTCAAAGGATCGTCGCTGCCATCACTTACGCCGAAGTGCCATGCTTTAGGATACTGTTCCTGTTGCTGCAATTGTTGTTCTTCTGGCAGGCTGCCGTTGCTCACGAGGTTGACCCCGGAATTTTCAAGTCCGGCAACTTCTTCAACATTCTCTTGCAGGTGCCACTGATCCGCAGCAGGAACGGCGTCGTGCGATGCACTTTCTGCAGCTTCATCAATCACTTCGAATTCCACAACCCAATCCTGTGCGTAAGATTCGTCACTGCTTATTCCCGACTGTTCATTCATGGCGCGAAATATGGATAGCGTCGACTCTCGGCAACGGTTCTACTGATACCTAGCCTAGACACAAGAGGGAAAGTCTGCCGAGTGCTTCGTTATGGCACCCGCAGTCTTTACTCAAAGCAGTGCAGCTATCAGAATGGATTGTGACAGTCAGTTGCAAATTGGAGTCGATGCGGAATCCAATACGTGGACGAATTCTCCTTCGGGAATTGGAAACCGTTTTTGAGCGTTCCATTATGGAAGTCTCCAAAATGTCGCATCTCACGAAAATACACTTCACAGTTCCCTTCTACTACAACTTTACTCTCTCTATTAGGGAATGTGGAAAGAATAGTAGTGTGAAGAGTCCACAACACCGTCATTCATACGGAAGAACGTCGTCCCTCAAACCGTTGTCGAATCATCTGGCTTTTGCCACTTTACTACTTGTACATATTAAAAAAAATGAATTTGTCGAGAGACTCGAATATCCGAGGCAACTCATTCAGTGCAGCACTGACTGTGAAAAAACGCGATCAGAGCGCGCAAAGAAGTGTTTCTGTCATAAAGGCATGTTAACTGCACGGTACCTTCCGTAACTTCTAGCTAGCGAATGCGATTTCGGACTCAATGGAAGGCCTTCATACTTTCTCTTTATGCTAAGTTGAAAACATGGACAAGAGAAAAGATAAATTTGTTGTAAACGGTCATTTTGTCCTTGCGCAGTGTCGTCTACTACATTCCGAAGCAAACGAGCCATTCAGAGAGCATTTTCGGACGCCTCCAAAGCAGTGAGCTCGCCACTGGAAACTAGAAGCTTGCAGAGGCTCCTGATACATCGCACGTCACGGTCGTATCCATTCCTTCCCGGCCCAGATCACCCATACTTTAAGGGAGCGAATATCCAGAGTCCCAAAACGCGACTTGTTATGCAACAATATTTTATGATTCGGACCAGCCTTAACGTCACTACCAGCGTGATCAGTTCGCTCTAGCCTGGACAGAGAAAGGACAATCTTCGTCGTTAAGACTCGTGCGAAAAGCAAAAGATCACAAAATAGCACATCGGCACCGACCAACGATTATTTCCAGAAAAGGAAGAGAAAAAAGAATGCTTCACTACAAGAAATTGTTTCATCCCTATACAGAGTCTTGTTACTGTGACAGAAATTGATGGAAGATGTGGCGGATTGCCTTTACACTAGCCAACTTGTTCGACTAATTGCAGCTTCTTCTGAGAGGCTTCACCGAGTAACGCGAAGAACACCGGTGTCTCGTACATGCTCGTCGGTGAACGCTCGTCCAATGACACCCCCCACTTTGTATCAATATCCCAACTTGGTAGTGAACTGGAATGATACATGCAATTTCGCGCCGCATCAACAGCCACGGGCCACCATCGACGAATAGACTCGGCGCGCCCCATGGCGTTTGCGCCATGATCTTTCAAACACAACTCTCGACTTGGGTCTAACAAAGGGTTACTCTTCAACATGACTGAACACAGTGCACTGTCAGTACTCCCTTTAACCCTCCGGAGTAACTGCCAATAGTCTACTCCAATTGTACCTGCAAGTCTGCTCATTACAGACCATCCCTGCAACAGAAGAAGATCTGAATCACAGCCCTCAGGTTCACTATCCGTCATATTAGTACCATTCTGATTTTGCAACGGAGCGTTTGCCAGCGTCTTCTCGTGTAATTGGACTCGGGAGATGGATCGATGCATAATTCGGACGGTATCAAGTAGTTTGTTGCAGTACAGAGTCAAAGCGGCCATCTGCACATCGTAAAATACACCCATATGATTGCTAGCCGTGTACACCATCCTGGCGTGTGAAGTCGTTGTCACCCACTGACGGTAGTGACCAAACCATTCTTGCAAACCAAGCCTATCCGAAATAGAAAGTACGTCACCCTTCGATTCCAAAATTTTTACGGCGTCAAGGAGATATACCAAGTTTGTCATGTCCATCATCATTATGTCGTTGCTACGACGGAAAATATTCTCGCTGGCAGAAGAATTTGTTTTTGCGGGGAATGTTGAGTTTGACGAGTATTGTTTATCCAAGTCCCAGGCAATACGCGTCTGTTGCTCCACAAACCAGGATCGTAGAATGCTAGCTGCTTTGGTCGAATACGTACTGTTTTCCGTGATAAATCCTGTTAGAGCTAGAATGGTCGTAGCATTCATCATTGATTGAAGCTCAAAGTGGAAATGGTTTTTCTGTGGGTTAGCATCATTGTCTTCAGGGACTGCGTCGACGCTGATCATGTCCGGCGACAGTAATACTTCTTCCGCTGCCTCGATCAAGTTGCGGATTGGAGGTGTTGGGTCTCCCCTTTTCCACAGATCACGCTCAATCTGCAACTTAGTCACGTTGAAGAAGAGCACACTGGAGGACGACAATCCGTACAATTCGGTAGCTGCCCTCAAATCGAGCCGCTCGATCAACCGCAAAATGGCAGTGTTTCGCGACGCCACTCGACGGCGGACTCCACCAACAGCCTCAGCCTCAGCATTTCCAGAGTAGAGGCGAGTGGTCCATCCAGCGAGCGATGCTCCAACTGTCTTGTGCATGTCGGTCGGCGGTAGCATTGCCGATGCCTTTTTCTGATCGGTGTCCTTATACGTGTCCCACAAGGCAGCCGGTTTTCCTGGTACGCGCAAACGGACCAAAAGCTCTATCTTGTTCAGGTTTCCGTAACGGAGCGTGGGGTCGAACCGAGCCACGCTGTCTTTGTGAAAAATGATCTGGGGCTCCTCTTTGGGATGGGGTTGGTAGGATTCCGAAAGCAGAGCCTCATTGGGTTGAGAGAGTCGGTCCATTGGAGTGTAAAAATACCTGGCGGACGCTTGGTTTCGGAACGCAATTTGCATAGCGGACCATGCTTGTTTGGTGACAAAACAGTTGCCGTCCCAGGGCAAAACGTACTCTTCCTTTGACCTAGTCCGACCGAAGTCCAGCATGGCGTTGCGGACTCCGTTGACGTTGATTGCGTAGAGAAGCCTGTGGTGCATGAGCTTCTGTTCGATCGATAAAGTCGTCTGATACAGGACGGAATGGATGAGATCGTCTGGTAGATGGTGATAGGGAAGAGCACTGTATTCGGCAATGTCGAAGGGAATGACCGAAAACGATTCGTTGGATCGACGAAGTCGCTCCAGTACCTGTTCCTCTTGCTTCTTGTCAACGATTCGATTCACGAACCAGTGGCGGGTCATGTTGGGAAAACGTTCCTCGTGCTCGAGCAGAAAATCCAGATTGTCCAAGGTCTGTGACGCGCTGTGACGCGGAGGGAGAGAGTTCCCGATAGCGCGTATCAGAAGCATGGACTTGGCTGGGTGCGGGAAAAGGCTTGCAGTGCTGTGTAGTAAAAGGTCTTGGTGTTGTGAGGCAGGTTGCGGGGGAACGGATGTAGAATGATTGGAACGCGGAGGTGTTCCGGATGATGTTGTTCCAGTCTCTGGAGTCCGCGTCGTTGCATTCCCTGTGAATGTAGTAGTAACGGTAGTAGAAAAAGGGCGACGCTGTTCCGGCGTCTTTACGTATGTTGGTAATTCGTTCTGGAGTGTTGTAGTGCCATTGTTCTTTGTCGGAGTCTTTCGTTGAAGCGACAAGCGGTTCTTGGCCGATGGTTGGGAGTTTGGCATTCCAAATTCTGTCGTAACGGAGCGGACGTGCAATCCAGAGGTTGTCTGCGTCGACAGGATCTGTATCCATGCGAGATTCGCGCACGTTGCCACAGCCACTACGGAGACAATCCACGTGAACGGGATCATTCTCAACCGTCGACCAGCAGGGCTTTTGACTTTGGGTACATTTACCATCCCTTCAGTTACTTGCAGATGCTCCAAATTGCAGGCACGTAAAGAAACGGATCGAAACTTTGGATACGCGCACTCACGGTCCAATGCGCCGCTAATGGTGATTGGGAAAAACAGGGATGAGATTGCGTTTTGTCGTACTATCGAGAAATGGTGTTGGCGCCCCGGGCCCGCGCGTTCGAAATTATCTACAACACCAGTACTCCGTCAATCGAAAAAAGCAAAGAATTGGACTCTGCGTAGTACTTACAGTTCGGCAATAAATCCTCGGGAACCAATATTGTATCCAAATGTCTCTGATATTTAAAGATCGGGAATGAATTCTTGTTGTAACAGTTAGATTATGACTAGTGTCCAGAAAAGAGATTCCCAGAGGTTCATGTTCTTGCCGATCCAAGATTCTTTTGAGAGCGAGAGCTACTAAGGATGAGCGTCTAGCCGTTTTCGCGCTCAACGTGACGTTCCCTGTGAAAGGTCACTATAGCCTTGTGTCATAGTGCGGGATACTCGAAATGACGATTCACAGTCACACTGAAATCAGGGTTCGATTGGGCTGGTTGCATTCTTCCACACGACAAAAGATACTCTATATGTGACTATAGCAAAGCTTTCTGGCCAATCCCGAGTCTCTAGTCTCTCCATGTCAGATTTCTATCCTCGCGAGCTCCTGTTCCACTTTCTTGAAGATCTCATCATGATCTTTTGGTTGTTGATCCTCAAGGCAAGCTCGCTTCGCTCCCACTACTGCAGTTGACGGGCAAGATGTTGTATGCTCTGGCACAGGAAATCGGATCCACATGGTCCCCGACACATGCCGTGCGTGTCACGCCCGGATAAAAATTCTTACTTTCAGGGCATACTTTCCAAATGTGCTCACGGGCCTCTCGGGAAATGTCGTATTGGACGCCCTCAACGACCATAGGCCCCCAGTCAGTCAAGTTAGTCAATAGACGGCCCTCTGCTGAATCGAGGTTACTTGTTCCACCAAAGGCAAACGTCTGTTCCGGTGTTGCTATCGTAAAGTTAGCGATACCTTTTCGAGTCATGTCCAACATTATCCGTATATGATCGTCAGATGAGAGGTGACTGCGCTTCGAATAATCGTAGACTGCCAGTGCGGCATAGCGATTTTGGTAGAAGTAGCCTCCTCCCAGTCCACCCATCCCACCAAAAGTTGTCGAAGGTGGTCCAATGAAGTCAATTCGAGCATTCCGGAGATCCGCATAGGACATTTTGGAATTTGCACAAAAACTTCCGCCCCCGTGAAAATGAACAACAGGGAAGTAGTCCGTCGTCTCGGTTGTGGCAGTTGTGGCATTGACGATATTGTCCCATATCCAGCGATCTTCTGTGATTGGACCCGGTTTATTGTTTTGCAATCTAAGCGGCAAGTCCTTGACAATCACTCGTGGATTATCTAGCACGTGACGCCGGACGCCGTATTGATTAGGCAATAGCGTGTTTTCGAACCAGTCTTGATTGACAAAAAGCTGAATGGCCCAGGTGTTCGGGACTGTCGCAAGAGCACTGTCGAGCAGCGCGTTGTAGCGCTTGAAAAACCAATATGGTCTCTTTTTCAGAATCATAAAGGCTACACCATCAATCTCTGGCTCGCTTTCTTGGTTCATAACTTCGGAAATAGGTGCAAAACTTTTGCACTCGTTGTCGACCTGCGTAACTTTTGCTTGTACTTTCGCTGGTTCAAAAACTGTGGTTTGAACGCCAGATGCACCGTGCCTTCGCTCGATAAGGGTTGCGCTCGTGGGTCTCTTGCTTAGTTTTGCAAACACAATCCACTGGATGACTATTAGAACAAGAAGGGCTTTGGATATATGGACTGATGATGAGGCTCCCGCTAACGACAAGAACAAAGACATGGTTCTCTGTTCATCGAGAGTGGTTCCACAGTACGAGTGTTATTGTAAAAGGACTGCGAGGAATAATCATTCTTTGCGCTTCCCGGCCCAACTGGTTATCGTTGGCGGTCATCGACAAGACATTCATAGTTGTTTGATATCGTTACCCAATGTGTCTGTCTCACAGTAAGCGCATAATTAGAGAAGCTATTAGAAGAACCCTAACCTGGTCAAGCTTCTGCTCATTTACATTAATTACATCAACAACGACGGGATTCTGTTCCAGAGAAAATGTAAGTGTGAGCGCCAAATCTGGAGAAATCTTTGAGCTGGGAATATTACAGATGGAAAACTGCGGATACTCTACTTTTTTTACTCTGACAGTGACTCTGATTGCAATAGTCGCTTATCGGTCAAAATGAGTTCTTGCTCGCCACAGACAATCCCTACGATTCATGTGTACTGCCCTTTGCCCCCCTCAAGTTTTACATCACGCAATTTACGAGAAACAACAATATACTTTCCTGGTGCTTCATTGCAATTGTAGGAGATGTCTGGCTAGACATAAGCATCGCCTACGGTAAAGTTCCGGTAAAGTTCACACCCTTTCAGTATTCCAGCGCGCATGAAAGGTGCGTTGGCGTGTAGTAAAACGGCAGTGTATACATCTTCTAGACACGCAATCACAGGTTTTTTAGCACGGAAATTGAACGCGGGTGCGCTTCTTTTGCAGTTGATGCACCAAGAGACATCCTATATAGCCTTAATCATACACTATTCCTACGGATAATGAACCTTCTTCTACTTCTCTTCCTTGCTTCCAAGCTTTGATGCGAAGAAAAGAAGATTTCATAGTCAGTAGTACCTTTCAGGGACTGTCCGATCCTGAGAACATTCAGAATTTGCACTATGTGCACAACCTTTGAAATTTTGCTTGTTAACAGTGAGAAATGCTTCTGCGGCTGTCCTATGTTGACGTTTCCAAAATACAAACGTAATCTGTACCTGCGCTAAATATACTGATCTATGATATATGAAAGGGATTTGCATGATTTTGGGTTTCAGGACGAATACGCTTTTTAACCTCATACGGAACCATCCATGGAAATTTTTTAGAAAAATTGTCCAGATTAAAATAACTTGTCTTGAAACTACCATTGAAAACACTGAATGCCGAGAGTGAGAACTTCCTTTTCCACATCACTGCTGTAAAACTGTTGTAACAGTAGCCGCGAGCGTAGCTTTGAGTAAAGTTGCGCATTGGCCTGAACAAAGTTTTAGCAAGCGCAATAAGTGCGATAACAATTTATAATAGAAAGAAATTCCTCACAAATTTTTTGCTACGGAAATAAAAGAAACAATGAAGCTCACTCCTGTCGACAGTTAAAAAGTTAGAGAATGAGTTGACTAGAATTTGATTTGTGAAATTGCTGTGAAGAATCAGATCACAAAGGTGAAAGGTTGATTAATAGGAACTAATTTCCAAAACGACAATTCGGATTCTAAAGGAAATTATCGAATATACTTGTAATTGGTAACGATGAATGCTACAACTTAATTATGTGGTTTTCACAACATCACAAGTTGTAGTTATTTACATTTAGATCAAATCAGCATTTTCTAAACGAAAAGCGAAAAAGAAATCACCAGACCGAAAATCAGTAAACAGAATCAACAGTTTCTTTATATACTTCCGTGATTCAGAAAAACAAAAGAACTTTGTAAGCGCGGGAAGTCAAAAGCATGTTCTTACGACATAAATCGCGACACGTTGAACTAACGCTACCATACGATTGAAATGCATCAAACTCTCCCTTGTGGTGAGGAGAGTCATTTGCTGATAGCTGTATAAACTGCAAATGTCTGTTGTTTTAGGATGTATGACTTTTCAATGTTTTTATTCATTTTTTGAAAGGCGATCTTTGCTGATGGCTGATAGCACTTAAAGATTTGATGGGAGACCTCTGCCGACGTCTGATAGCACTTAAAGATTTCGAAGTACTCTCCTTTCGGTAGATTTATAATATCATAATGAAATTATTAAAGATTTGATGGGAGACCTCTGCCGACGTCTGATAGCACTTAAAGATTTCGAAGTACTCTCCTTTCGGTAGATTTATAATATCATAATGAAATTATATGCCACTTCTCTGTCAAAAATTTATTGACATGGAAAAATTTGAAGGCAAAAAAAGTGAGCTTGCATTCAATATCCACAGGACTACACTCATTTATACTCAAAATAAAGACATGAAACGATTAAAATAGATATTTGGCGTTTCTGTATCATTTAAAGTCCATGCCCAGAATAAAGTATACTTCCTTTTTTCTTTGTAAAATGAACAAAATTCCACATTACTAAAAGAAAACCTTGCAATTATTCGTGTAATGTTTAAAGCTTAAAGGTACTTATTCCTGCAATAACAGATAATACCAAACACTAGCTAGGATCAATTCTTATGAATTTCTACGCATAAAATTGTCGGCCATTTGTCAAATTTCTTACAATTACCATCTTATATCAAGATTGAAAGAAAAATCACTCATTTTTACATAAAATTAACTAGTTTTATTTTAGTGAATAAGCAACGAGTTTCAGCAAATTTGCGCATTAATGCCGGAATTATCATTTACAATCCTTGTGCTCCGAGCAAAGAGAAAACAATTGAGGCATAGATTTAAGAGACGCAAATACAATGGCTACGGCATTTGTTTTACTTTCCAGCATGTTGGTGAGCAATGCTTGAGCGTGATAGGCTTCGCTTGCTTGAACAAGACTTTCAGCTTTCGTTTTTGTCCAGATTCACAGGATCTGTTTCAAAAAATCAACAGTCCTACAAAAATCGACTTTTAAGAGGAATGATTCGCTCGTCCGGTACATACTGCTAGAAAACATTCAGTTGATGAATGATGATGTTTCTTTTTAAGGGAGCTTGCATAGGCTCGAGATGATTGCGACCGGCTAGAACGATGCCAACAAAATACACTGACTACGTATGAGCGAAGAGCAGTCTCATTTTTCTGTTTGGCATTTTTGCAATTTGCACACTATAAATGCCATTAACAGTATACGGTTTACGCATTGTTGTGGGGAGTGCAATATAATCCAATTGTCTTATCAGCAAACCCCGCAGAGGACACGATGGCCTTAGTATCTATAGGAAACGAAGCGGCAACACACCGAATCATAGACTAAGGTTAGTTACTTATCCCTTTGGACCACGCTATGAAATAAATGGTTTCAAGAGCCATCTCGGAATCCGAATAAAGTCCTATTTCGTCACCAGCAAAAAAAAGCCAGAGACTATTTTCCTTTGTATCAAACGGACCAATGTTTGGAGAAAAGGCGCGGCAATTGGTTTACACGACGTCATTGATTCCAATTAAGACAGTTTTAAACAGCCAAATTGTTGTTATCATGATTCTTGGACTGATTTTTTGCTTTCGTATTGTGCCGGTGTCCATGTTTTGATGGTTAGGGCATGGATCTGTGGCATGTGTACCGCCACACAATCATTTACCAGACGATGCCGTTGCAGGGGTGGTTTCCCCCGAAACGAATCGCTTACAACGATGAGCTTGAGCTTAGCTCCATTGCAAACATCATCCGAAAAATCGTGCACATGCACTTCGGTCGTTCCAGGAAGACTTATCAAAATCTTGAAGAAAAGCAATACGTAGCGATGTAAGTTTCTTTCCGAAAGCAATTGGCTTTGATCCAATTCTTTAGAAGACTCTACCTTCTCCTTGACGTCCTCGGCTATACCCATGGTCGCTACTTAGCTAATTCAAACAGGAAGGACAACGGCTATGTAAGTCTCGTCAAAATGGTGTGGTGCAAAAATTTGAAACTATTTTGTGTCGTCCGATGCAAGTTTTCGAATCAACGTGTTGACTGTGAGCGGCTTTTCTTTCCTCTTCATTTCTGCTGGAATTGGAAAGGATAGTCTGTTCTTGTCCGTTTGGACCGGACATAGCAAGACTGTCGCGTCTACTCTACTAGCTAAAGCGGTATGTTCTATAAATTGCAGGTGCCAGCTCTACTCGACTCGCTAGAGATACAGCAGCTGTTGGGTTATCTTGTGGTTCACTGTCAAGAATGATTGATATCTTTGCTGAATTGTTTGCTGCTGTTCACTTTTTGGCAATCGTTAGAAAGAGCGAGACAGCAGTCGAAGAGCAATCCAGTGCATCGTAATGGTTCCGGTGTGCCTGAAGTTGAGAGTCTTGCACGTCCATACGAGCATCCAACCGACAACATTTTGCAAATCATAGAATGCTACGCAACAAGTACTCCACCAGCGGACCACGGAGAAGAAAATGCCTGGCTTTCATTACCTGTACCGTTTTTTGCACGGTTTCTCAGGGTTGGATCCCTTCCAATGAAAGAAATGCAGCACAGAGACGGCGGGATCTACCAACTTCCGTGACGAAAGTAAAAACGAATCCATTTTGGGCAATGTCCAGTTCCGATTTGAAAGATGATCGAAGTAAGAGAGAAACCTCGTCGAATAACAGAACACCGAAAATGAAAGAGTATGATAAAAACAGTGTCGTAAGTCGTCTTCACCAGGCGGCGTCGCGGGCCCATCTTCGACAACAGCTTAAAGACGCCCAGGAGGCAACAACAGCTAGTACAAAACTACATAGAGAGGGCCCTCGCCTAGCCAGCCTTCAAAAACTTAATACAGCAATTGATCTCCGATTGGATAGTAATCGGTTCCCCTACAATTCTGTTTCGTTTCAAGTCCTACAAGCCGCTCGAGATCCCATGATTGCTGTTGTCAGTCACAACCAGCAAGTTGCGGCTCATCAGCAAGCTGTGGCGGCTACGTCAGTTTTGTTCGAAAAATGTCGTCAAGTCGCTATCGTTTTATCAAAGTCGCTACAAAAAGATCAGGTCACCGTTGAATACGCAAACCGTATTCGACGGCTCTTGAAGGCCATGCTCGAAGAAGATTACCACCCGGACGCTATATGTTTCGTTGGAGGCACTTCGACTGGTAACAAGATTGCCGACGCGGATGCTGGCTATATATACTTCCGATACTTGTGTGCATGTCAGAATATTTCACTGGATGGAATTCAGTTTATTTTGGAGTACACGCGTGCCGAGCAAGGCGCCTTTCAAAATGTTGTGGATGAACTGCAGCAAAAATGTTTACCTCTGTGGCGGAAGGCGGCCTTTAATGAGGAAGACGAGGACTATCAGTCGTTCAGTACGAAAATTCGCCGTCGTTTGCGGGTTCACTTTTCAATTGTCTCATCCGAGTATCATCTTTGCCAACTAAATGATATACATGTTCGTTCTCCAGGCCAGTCTCCGCTTCGAGCGTTGGGAGGGTGGATGCGAGTATCAGTGGACACAACCTGGGCATACCAATACTCCACCACCATGCTGCCTCGTCAGAAAAATCCGGCTCGGTCATTTTGCGCCAAACATTACAAAACAGCACAGCGCTTGGTACCTGCCTTGCACAATCTTCGGGGCGTCGTCGACAACCGGGAATTTTTTCAGAGGGATAATTATCGCGTGCTTGTATCTGCTCGTCGAAGCCTTGTGACCGATATGGAAAAGTTGTATCACAGGCAGCCATCGCTAAAAGACGTCCATAAGCTCTGCTCAGATGATGGCAAGCCCATGGATGTCATTTTAGAGAGCGCTCTACTGAACCTAGGCCGTTGTCTCGACCTTGTTCGGCCCGCGGGACTGCTCACCGGGATCGTCTCATCCACAGATTGGAGCCTGGCGCTGACCTTTCTTGAGCAGGCGGTGCAACAAATTTGCAAGGCATGTGACCCCGACGAACCCCTCGATTACTCCGATTGGGGTTCCCTTGGCGACCTAACGCTTGCATCTTCTTGGACGGCAGCGACAGAGCGCAAGTCATAATCTGTAGAGACTGAAGAAATCACGGCGACCAAGACATAAATGCTGTCAAGCAAAGCACAATGCATTCAATCTACAAACAGAATAGCAGCCAACCATAAATTACGTAGTACCGTACTGGGCTAGTGTTCGCGTTTCAGCTCTAGGAAAAGCGATATGGAGCATGTGCTCTGGTTTAGCTGTAGCTCAGAGCGTGTACAAAGTTTTAGGGAAAAGCAATTCTATCATAGACTGGTGCAGATCACGAAGTACTGTACTGGGCTAGTGCTCGCGTTACAGCTATAGCAAAAGCGATATGTGGAATCTGTACTCTGGCTAAAGCTATGACAGCGTGTGCATACTTAGTTTCAGGAAAAAGTACTCTAACATCCGACTGCTGCAGGGTTCGAACCTACGCGGGATGAACCCAATTGATTTCAAGTCAATCGCCTTAACCACTCGGCCAAGCAGTCTGCGACATATAAGAGTCTACTTTAATACAAGTATCTATAAATATGATGTCAAACCGGATATTTTGTAATACAGTAGCGTCGTCCATTACCTTGACAGTGAGTAGTTTTTGTGATAGATACTGACAGTGCAGTGTACCGGAAAGATGCTCGAGCCAAAACCAGGATGCGCTACCTGGCGAAGCATGGTGACGACAAGCAAGAGCAAGTTTTCTACTGTTGCGCGCTTTTCCATTCAAAAATTCTGACTTTGTAGGGCAAAGACAAAAAATATTGCGAATCATGACCCCTTCGTCAATCTACGACCCTCACTGGGCTTTGTACCCCAAAGCTTATGTAGCCACTAGATCTATAGGACCTGTTGAGATTAATGGCGACTTGGAAAAACCTGTTTGGAATTCTGTCCCTTGGAGTGACTTATTTGAGGATATTCAGGGAAATGATGCACCCGCCAACGCAATTTCACCAGCGAAAACAGCCTTCAAGGCCATCTACGATGATGAGCATCTCTACGTTGGCGCTCTGTTGCATCCCTCCCCTGTCTTTCGAACGGAAGCACACTTCACCACGCGAAATTCACCAATTTATCAAACAGATTCCGATTTCGAAGTTTTTTTTGACTTGAACGGAAGCAACCACGGTTATAAAGAATTTGAAGTAAATGCACTCAATACGGTCTGGAATCTCATGCTCGACAAACCCTACGATGATGGTGGACACGAGCACTCGGGACGGATAGCCCACCGTGGCGATTCTGCATTCTACGATGTAAACAGCCAAACTACCGCGGTACAAGTGCTGGAAGGCCGCTTAAACGATGCCTCCAACCAAGGGGCACTGTGGTCGGTAGAAATGGCCTTTGCCTTTGAGGACTTGGCGGCTCACCTCCCCAGTCCGGTACCGCGACCCTCACCTGGTACATTTTGGAGAATCAATATTTCTCGAGTGGAGTTGAAAGGAGAAGTCAATTGGACGTGGCAACCACAAAAAGTTTGGGATCCACTTTTGAGAAAGCATCATGGTAAAGTTGCCATGCACATGCCGGACTCGTGGGGTTACCTTATATTCGGAGACACCGTTCTGGAGTTAGACAATTCTTCCTGGCGAGACCCTTTATGGCCCACGAAATTAGCGGCGATGAATATTTACTACGCGCAATATTTCTATAAAAGCCTAAATGGTTTCTATACAGACTGTATGGAAGAGCTCGCTGGTTATCTGGACTTGGAAATCACTTCTCCTTTCAAAGTTGATCTAGTGGCCGACACCGATCGCTTTCTCGCAACAGTGTCAGCTTCTGACGAAGACCAAGCCATCTCTATATTAGACGATCGCCTCCTACAAGTAATCCCATCCGCGAGAATGTCGTCTACAGCGGTGTGAGCTAAACGGTGATCCATGGAAGGGCGGTTGCTGGTCGGACTGCAAAAGGCTTAAGCTGCGACACTTTTTCGGGTTTTACTCACACGAATTGTACGTAAAATTTATAAAGTGTGTTGAAAATGAGATCACTAAACGAAGGAATGATTCCAACTCTCACGGATTTTCAACGGTATCTTTCTCGCCAGAGACGTTATCTCCGTCAGCATCAATATCAAAATTGCCCTCCGCATCGTAGGTTTGCGAGGGCTTGTCGTTTCTATGGCTCAAACGGTCCAAAATCGAGTGAAATTTTGATTGCCCATTCCGGAAGTTGCACCAAAACATCAACAAGGCCAAGGCAAAACCCGCAACAAGAGTTAGTAGCACTGCAATTGCAAGCAATCCTGCACTTCCGTTCTCGTATAGGGACGACAAACCCCAGAAGAAAAGCGGCAACAGGCAAAATACCAGGACAATGTAGCATAAAGGAAACATCCGCCAGATCCCTGCGTTCTTCCCGAGTCGACGTGCCGCAAAAAATGGAATGTTTCGAAGTGGCGGAAGCGGATACCAAATCAGAAAACCCGTCAAGTTAAAAAACAAATGTGCAAGGGCTACCTGAAGGGGATCGGTGCCGACAGCATCCAAACTACTGACAACTGCCTGAACGGCAGTTCCCATATTCGCCCCCAAGACGAGAGGATAGACCTGCTCTAATCGAAGAGCCCCGACACCAGCGAACGGAACAAGAACCGAAGTCGTAATGCTTGAGCTCTGTGTGATCATCGTAATTCCGATACCGACAAGGAATCCGATGTATCCGTTGCAGGTGGTAACCGTATGAACTACCTTGGTGGACAACCCGAACAAAAGCTTCTGAACAGCAAAAACCATGGACAGCATGGAAACAAACAGTATGATCAAAGCAATAACAAAACAGACGGCTCCGGCTACTTGATCCTGAGTGCGAGAAGCAGACTCGCGAAAGAGTACAGGGCAGCGCCCGGTACTCTCATAGCAGCCAATCAGTCCAACTTTACACGTTGCGAAGCTAGGCTCTGCTCCTTCATCGCAATGAATCGGGTAGTAGTCGTCGCATGTTTTTCCGTTCGCAACGCCAACAATGAGTTTTTTGTTGCTGGTCAAGAGACGAGCAGACAATGGACTAACAAATTTCTTTATCGGTCCTTCGAAATGGTCTCTTCTACCAGTCTCAGCCCCCTCGGCAAGGGCTCCGGTAAGATGCTGTAAATATCCCGTGGCGCATTCCACTGGAAACAGGATTGCCACAGTAAAGATGTTGAAGACGTCATGTAACGTGGCAGCTGCGAACGACCGGTCCAGCTCGGCGCTTTTCCCCATTTGGGCCAAAGAAACGATCGTCGAAGTGACTGTGGTTCCCACGTTGGCACCCATAACCCTTCAAGAAACGCAGTAGCTTTTGAGTGTATACAAAATCAATCGCAAGCCCAAAGTTGGAATACGCACGCCTCTTGACTCACATGTAGATACCCTGGGCCACGCTTATGGCGCGTGCCTCAGTGAGCGAAACAATCACGGTGGTGGTTGTGCTGCTGCTTTGCATTAACACTGTGGCAATAATGCCGACCATCAACGCACTAAAACAGTACAATGTGTTAGAAACAGATGGAATAGCAGCATTCAACTCATCGACAACATTCGAAATTTTCCTACCTCAAGGGGTTGGAGTCCGAATCAAAGAGTTTCCCTGCTCCACAACCTGCCAAGACTTTGGCCGCATCTCCGAGAAGCGTCAGACCGAAAACTAGCCAATACAGAGAACCGACCAAGATTATAACAGCCAACAGCATCCATAGCCATTCAATTTCCGATCGAAAACAGCATGCGGTGCACACTTCTCCAAATGACGCCTTCTCGTACGTGTCCAGAAGATCTTCGGTTTCTTGAATGGTGAAATCTTCATCACCGAAACGGACTATACCCCGCCCTTTCCGTCGTGCTCTCTTTTTCTCAGCAGTCGCTGAGATTTCATTAGGTGACAATTCGGTCTCGTGGATGACATTCATGCTAAAAAAGGATCAAAGAAGTGAAATCTTGGAGTTTCACTCTCGTCAACTGGGATTACTGATTGTGAGTATGGAGAAGGCAAAGAATTCTGTATTTACAGGACAGTGATTGCGCTTGTAAAGGACAGGGCGAACAGTTCCAAAAGAATCGCTCTTGGGCGTTCTTTATGACTCATCTCAGATACCCTCACAATCAATCGGTCATCTCTTTCACTTTCAAGATACCATAATAGAAAGGTCATCGAATGACCGAGATTTCGCATATAACGATTGGAGTCTTTTTTCACTTCAATTGCATTTATGTTCGCAGAAAACCAAGGCCACCAAGAGGAAATGGATTACTTCAATGACTAAGGAAATTTACCAATAAACAATATTGCTTCGTTTCCGTCTCGTTGGACGAAGACAAACGTGGGCATGACGTGCTAGGAAGGACCTATAGTGTCAAAGTAAAGACACTTGCGTCAGCTAAATGTTATTAATAGTACAAATGCGATTAGTGTGGGTCTATACCCTCCACAAGCCGTAATGTAATACCAAGTCGACGAAAACGACTCATTGCCCTAGCGCAATAGAAGATCCTCCGAATTCATGGATGCCATCTCCCACATCCCGATACGCAACGAGGCAGAGACTGGATCTTGCCAAGCAAAAGGAACCGCCTTCGGCACAATTTTACGTGTCTGGCGGATGAAGCGTCACAGAACATCATTTGGACTGTGGTCAACCCAATCCCTTCCTCGAGTGTGGCATGGTTCCCATTGCCTAGTTCCATCACTGCGTTAGATAAAATCAGATTTGGAGAGCTCGTTGCTCTTCTTGGCGAATGGCTGCTTGTTTGCGCCACACACGGGTGGAAAAGTTGAAAAGCCGGATTCCTTGGAACAAAAAGAAGGTGCGCCAAACCGCGGGGAAGGAGGCACAAAAGAATTTCAGAATGCTAAAATGAATTCCCAGCGTGACCACGTAGGTGGCCACCAGGGTGGTGAAGTCCCGCGCGGCAATGACCGTCCCTTCACACAAAAGAATGAACGGGTGTAGAGCGAGTGCGGCACCCAAATAGTGTGCATGGTCGCGCATCATGGCCACTATACTCGCGTCATTGCTCAGGTAACGACCTAACGATTGCAAAATCCGGGTAGACACCTGGCAGTTCCAAAAGGCAATGACTCCTGCCAACACGATGAGTTTCTTCAAGATACCCCGAAAGTCCTTGGTGGAAGGCTTGGGGTACAGCGTCGCGGGCATGAACGACTGGGCCGTTTGCGAGACGGCATCGCCGAAGCAGCCAAAGAAGAAAAAGACGCGCATCATAATATTGTGTGCGGCCAAAGAGACGACCCCAAAGTCGGTGCATCGTATAGTCATGGCCCCGTAGCAGGCTACTTTGGCTAGAATGACAAAAAATATAGGACCGGAAAGTTTGACGAGCTCTAGCATATCCTGACGACCAGGCAAGGACAAGAGGGGAATTTCCTGATGCGACAGCGGATTCATTTCTGGAACGGTGGAGGCGGTGGCCACCAAAACATCGTTTGCTTGTATCGATGAATCGTACTCCACATTGCCAATGGCAATTTGTGTCGTATTCTCTGCTGCCGGGGCGGCGTCTCGGTACTGGAGCTTTTCCGGGACGCGTATTTCGTTAACCCCGCCGGATGGGTCCCCCTGCACTTCCATTCGTCGCCATATTTGCATTTTCCGGCGTACCGCCTGCATGAGAATGCTGGTGGATACGAGACTAGCCGCCGCCGTGGCCAACGCGGCTCCCTGGACACCGTAGCGCGGGGCCAAAGCCAAATCCCCGGCCAGATTGGTGACGGAAGCGGCTAGAACTGCCATGGCCGGTGTTCGGGTATTCAGCGTGGCCAAACAGAAGGATTGGGCCACCATACCGACAACAGAGCTGACGGCCACTGAGGCTCGAATCCAAGCGTAGCGGGTGGCAAAGGCTAGGAGTTCCGGCGTCCCACTGGCGCCCGCCATGTTACGCAAAACCAGGCCACCGGCTCCCCAAACAATGACCGTAGTGACGGTACCCAGAAGCGTGGCCACGCCTAAAACGTGCGAGGTGGTGCGCTGGAGACCGCGGTAGTCCCGGACGGCGATTCCTTTGGAAATAAGATTGGTAGTGGCAATGGCCAGAAAGTACGTGAGGTATAGTAAACTGTCAATGAGTGTAGTAGATGGTCCTAGAGAAGCGAGCTGTACAATAGCGTTTTGTTGGGTAATACCGACAACGGTGGTGTCGACCAAGCTGAGTAGCGGTTCGCTGAGCCAAATGAGAATGGTTGTGGAGGCAAAGATGATGAGTTGCCGATAAGTAGGGACTTTGCTACCATGTGCCGAAGTTGTTGTAGTTGCGGTGGAAGGAGTAAAGGACAGATTCGAAGTTGTAGTAGCGGTGTGGTTGGAGGATACTGCTTCTCCGTTGGTACACGGTATCGCCGTTATCTCAGATGGTGTATGCTCTTCGAGCGAGTTGTGGTCAATGGCGTCGTCTCCCTCGTCGGCTTGACTCCATCGATGGGTGCGTCGTTTGCGAGGGAAAAACCCGTTTGGCGCCACCGTACTTACGGGTATACCAAGCCTCCGACAATGGGACATTTTCTCCCCGCCGTACAACGTCGTGGACGGACAACGGTATGGCTGACTCAACCGAAGGTGTGGATGAGGAACGAAGGACCAAGCCTCGACGTGCGAACGGCCGTTCCGGGACAGAGCGATCCATCCCAACAACTCCACGCACCGACGTGCCGATCGATACCGAGACGTCTCGGACCTACCGTCCAGTGGGTGATTCCGTACCGGTGCCTTCATGCGTGTGTATGATATGTCTGTACTTGTACTTGACGTGTACAGCGTGAACGTACGTAGTAAAACCCACCGTGAGGAGTCGTCGTCGTCGTCGTTCGAGTTCCGATCCCTTCGTCCGTTCTATCGGAATCGGTACGATGCGTCGCAATCGGCTTTTGTCAATCCCCGTACCGCAACAGACTCGACTTGATTCCTCCACTCTACTACCTACTTATTCCACTCCTTCACTGCCTTTCTAACCCTGCAATGCAATGCAATGCAACGACCAAGACGCAAATGAACCAAGACACACCTCGATGTTTAGTGTCTACGGGACAGTGCTTCGGTCCTCCCTTTTGCGAGTGCCGAGTCAAAGAAGGTACTATTACCAGTAAAGGAAGAAGGTAGGTATGTGTATGTAGTATACGTATGTGTCGTGCTACTGGGAAAACGTACAGTTCCGTCCGTCCGGCAACGAGCTTGCCGACTCCTCACGGGCCCGATCAAACGCCTAGGTATACCACCATCCGTCGATCCGTACATCAGTCAATGGGGCCGGATGTGGCGCGTCGAGTCCGTCTATCTATCCGCTCCTTGGTTTGACAATGACTGTGACAGTGAGTAACCCTATCGGGACAACCCCAGCCCTACCGAGCGGTTCCAACAAGACCAAAAAACGTCGTTCATTTTCAATAGTAGATGCTAGTATTGATGAACACCATGGTAGTGTAGCTATTCTGTTCCGTTCGGTTCCATCTCAACACTAGAAAACGCCGCCTTCATCTGTAACGCGGCACCATGGAGGACAATCTTACATCCCTCCCGACCAACGGCGAGTCGTTGCTACCGACGGACGTTCCCACCGATCGTCCCTTGTCCATTGGCGTTTTTGGCGGTTCCTTCAATCCCATCCATCTGGGACACGTGCTTTTGGCCATTACTACACAGCAGACCAAACCGGTGGATCAAGTAGTATTGGTACCCGTCTACAAACACGCCGTCAAGCGTGACTTATTGCCCTTCGACGATCGGGTCCGTATGTGCCGAGCCGCCGTCGGATCCTTCGGTCAGCACAATCGCGCCATTGTGGTATCTACCGTGGAACGCCGCGTAGGTGCCTCCAACGGAGCCATGCTGCGAGCTCTCCAACAAGAATACCCCGAGGGGACCCGCTTTTGGTGGATCTGTGGCGACGACTTCTTCCGATGGATGGAGCGACCCAAGGGGCTCGAAACACTCGCGCACGTTTCGGGATTGATCGTCCAGCGACGTCTCCACAAACGCGCCAACGGACAACTCTTTCAGGAAGATCTAGACGAAGCCCGCGTCCGCGCCAAAACCCTACAGCTCGATATCCATTTAGACTTTATTTACGGAGAGTTGCCGCACTTTTCGTCGACCCTCGTCCGGCAGGCACCGGGATCCTGGCGCTCCTTTTTGCCGCAAGCAGTCGCGGCCTACCTGGACGCGCGACCGCATTTACAGGAACAGTTGTTGGCCAATCTACAAGCCGACGCCACGGCAGAAGCCGCGCAAACCGTATTGTCCGGCGAACAGCCGGTGACCGCGGCTTCGAACACCGCGTGCTCCACAACCACCACGTCCGCGGCAGCCTTCAAACAAGCCGGGTTGTGGGTCATGCGGGGGCTTGATATGGTACACATGCTCCAGTACGAACGTGGCATGACCGGACTGCGCCTTTCCACCGGAACCACGCAAAAATACCAACAAGAAACCCTTGAAGAAGTCCAACGCAATACGGATCGCGTATTGCGAGAAATTCTCGACGCCCACGCGGAAAGCGACCAGCTCGTACTCCTCCCCGCCGACGATGACTGGCCCGAAGTCCAAGCCCTCGCGGCGGAACTCCAGCAAGTCCCCACTTGGTTGACGCGCGACCGCGCCACACTCGCTCGGCGCCAACTAGTTTTGACGGCCACACCCGGCGTCGAAGGCTGGGCGGCACGCTATTCCCTCGTGGAAAAGTTCCACGCCCGCCTCGACCTACTCACCCAAAGCACCGTCCGCGCGCTGGTAGAAATCCGTGCCAACCTCGCGGTGGCGCAAGCCCAACCCACACCGTCTCGGAGTGTACCGGAACTTTTACGTTCCTGGTGTCAGGGCAAGGAAGCCCTGGGACGACTGCGTGCGTTTGTCTGTGCCGGCGGCCCGGACGCCTCCACCCTGGTGCGCGAATCACTCGCCACCCGACAACAGCTGGTACGCGTGATGGAAGCCAAGGATCGGTGCATTGCGCGCGTATTGATTCTGGAAGCTGGTGTCTCGACCCGATTGGCCGCCCCCGATGCTTTGCACCGGATGCTGAGCGAAGTGACCAAGGCGGAATGGTCCCTCATGGGCTGCTGCAGTTACGTGGCCAACCAACCCGGATCCATCCAATTGGTCCATCAGCAGCTCGCATCCGGTAGCGCCCCCTCCGACGAACCATTCTCGGTCCAACACTTTTTTGAAGCCTCTAGTACGGCCATTGATTTTTTGTTAACCTTCGCCAAGGCCTTGGCTGCGTCCGCCTGCTCGACGTTGTAAACGACTTTGTCGCGACGAGCTACGGATGACCAGAAGGCTCCCATACGTGTCCAATTTTGACCTTTAGCCATTCAGATTTTAATTATTACCAATCCGATTTTGTTAAGCCGCCCGGAGATTTACTTTGAATGGCTGTTATATTTTAATTGGTAGGAATGTGGACTTTTACGTCTTTTTTCTCGCCGGAGTCGGTCAAGGCCTCGGGAACAGAAAGTCCTTGCGAGCGCTGTTGTCGATATCGATCTTTACAGAGTAGGCCTGTCTGGCTGCATTTGAAATCCGGAGGCTCCACTACCGGTGGCCGATGCGGGCCGCGAGAGCGCCATGGTTTTTCTTCAAAGATTTTGTGCACTATGCAACTACCGAGGCGCTATGGGAAAGTCCACCGATGTTTGCCACACGTGGGCCAGACGTCGCGGGTTTCGTCAAGATCTTTCTGAAAGAGTTGTCCGTTCGCGCTCGTGGAGACGTCGATAGACGATCAATCAGCACGGCGCCTTATCTATGTTACGTATCCGTAACTCAGAATCCCTTATTTCCGCTAATTGACGTATAAGCGAGAAGTGGCTGCTGCTATACGACCGTCAGTGATGTCCCGAGGTGACTTCCCCCAGGCAACCATGCAGCGTACCCTGTCGATTTCCGCCTCTGATAGTATGTTTATGAACGTGGACTGACGCCAACTTCGACTCCGCCAAAGCATACATGCAACTACCCCGACAATGACTGGGAATCAAATTGCTCTTAAACCCGGCAATGTGATGTTTGCACGACGACTGTGTATCATGGAGAAAAAAAGTGATCCGTGGCCAGACGACTCTTTCCAGTACTAAAGTGTCGTAGATTTCGTCGAATATTGTAGCAGAATGGAAATGACTTGGGTATGTCCTGACTTTAATGAAGTTTGAATACCCAGACATCTATTCTGTATTCAGCCTGTATTGTGCCTGTATTGACCATTGACGAATTATGTTGCCGAGGCAACAGCAGGCGTTTACACTTATCGGTATGTGTTCGGACTGTAAAAGATCTCGTCATAGTTAAAGATTGGCCAGTAAAATATTTACAAGTCACTATCAAGAAAAGAGTTTTAGACAAGCCATGTCTAACAAGTGTCGCACGCATTTTTTATTATCGATGCTACTAGGCCAGTAGAAAATCGTACCGCGACTTTTTTTTGCATCGTCACCCAGTCCATCAGCGCGTGGAAATCCTTTGGTATCTCTTTGGGGTGATTCGTCAACAAGGGGGAGCTGTCGCAAAGCTTACATTAATTTAAGTCGTGCCGACGGTTCGGAGATTAGGCAGGCCAGATCATGACATCATCCTCTCACAAAGCGTTTTTTTTTTTCATACCGACACTTGTGAATCAGTTCTTGAAATCCCTTTGCGGAGATAAACTCCAGCTCACTCCTGGCGAATGAGGACTGAGATGGATGAACAAGCAACTGACTACAAGAAAGGTGGCGTTGCTGAAATTGATGTCGAAATAGGCGATGAAGGAACTCAACTCTCCCAGGAGCGGACATCACCACCCTTTTGGTCTCCAGGATGGCCAGCCTCTCCCATCCAACGATGTAATGACGGAGAATTCGTCTTGGCTATTCTGATTATACTAATCATTTACATCGTTCTGGCATATATGTCGCTTTATTTTGTTGAGGAGGAGATTCGTTCACACTAAGACCGTGCTGGTTGTCTTTCAACATCGTCTTCCGTTGCAGATACCAATAGAAATCAGCGGCTGATCACTCTGACTACGGATAAGACAATGCATGTATTTTGCTTTGGAAAACTGATAGTGGCTGCCCGACTGAATACCATACAGTCATTTGTCTAAAAACTGGAAATGCAAACATAAAATTTATATAGAAGGGTGCTTACCAACTACGTTGTTTGCAGTAAACTTTGTTGACGCTGCTACGCGTACTGCGTTCTAGTTTGCTATCTTGCGCTTGCTACCATGCGGTTTGTTTTTCATCATCTTGTTTGCCTGATGCTTACCGTCTTTGTTTCTGGCCCGTGTCTTCGATGAATAGGTGCAGCCCCTGTCTAAGTTCCTGCACCACCTTTTACTCATCTTGGTAACAGTAAGTGTAGACATTGTCGATTCGTTGTACAGTGAAACGGCAGTGTTTTTGATTTCGCGCATCGGAATTAGATGTACTCGATTCTGTCTTAGATAGAGAATGGCTGAAATCTACTCCAAAAGTAGATGAACTGCTCAGAGCGAATGATAGCGACAGCCACCAAGCTATATCAACAAGTTGTCAACTTATACATAATCCTCGTACTCTCCGAAGAGAATGCACCAGCTTTTACTTGCCCTTTTCATCCCGTGCTGGCGCTCCAAGCCGAAGGGTCGTCTAACAAAATGACCCAGGCAACGCGGGGTATCGAAACAGCTGTTGGAGCAGGCATGGCTCCAGAAGGACTGCTGCAGCCCCATTGCCGTCGCTAGATGTTGACCAGGACTACGCGATGGTATTTCCAAAGCTGGTGAACCGTTTCAATGCACAGGCGGCCACCGCCCTGAAGTCTACCAAAGCAAGCCATTCTCTATCCGGACTGACGAGACTGACTATTAGAAAGCGAGAATGGCTCCAAAAGCACTAGCACAGCTCCCCCACCATCGCCAGGTGTCGCCTCGAGCGCGTGGCCAATAATCGTAGCTTTTTGCGAATAATCGATGTAGTCGCTGACACTATGAAATCCCGGCCGAGGGATGTGGCATCACACCCACAAGGAAATAGGAAACTCAAAGCGAGATAGAGGTTACGCCTCTTTCAAAAGAGAAAGCATATCCTGTATGTGTTTGCATCGCGCCGTGCGGGGACAAGTCAGTCTATACCTTTTCGAGTCGAAATTCATGTGGATAGGAAAGAAATTGAGTGGCTTGATTTGAACCTGACGGCCTACTACGTCTAGCAGTACTAATGGTATTATAACCACTTTCAACCGTAAGCGAGAGGCACGAGAGGTACTTCGTTTTATTACATTGGCGAAAACCTCATACGCGAGTTAATGAGAAAAAGACTCGAATTTCGAAGACGTCCACCTGAGAATCTTGTAGCTAACTCTAAAAATTCGGGTAAATTCTCAAAACAACGAGCTTAAAACGTTGCTGACCGAATGCTGTCTAACGACCGGGCAAAGTGGCAGCTATGGAATGAAAGGACCTTCCAAGATGCACACGTTTCTCTTCAGAAAGAGATGTGTCATTGAACTCCTCTACTTGCAGAAAGGGAAGTGAATAGCCACTAGTAAACCTTCAACCGCTCTACAACAGATAAAGACGTGCATTTGTTCAATTCTTCAAGAATTTATACCTGATGTTAGTAACAACAGTTCGACAAAAAGTTGCTAGCAGTGAAGTAATCCACAAATGGGGGGTTGGTCCAGCCCGTGTACCAAACAATGAAAAAACAATAATTTAGTTGTTGCTCTTCTCCAGGACAGAACTTGAGAACTTTCTGTATTAGTGGTGGAGGGAAAGTGAACTGCTTGTCTTGGACGCACCACACAAGATTTACTTGCTCGCTGCCGCGGTAGATACGGACATCTCCGCCGGAAGTCTTGAGAGCTTTGTCCAACGTTGTCCTTGATCCCTAGTATCTTGTGAAGAATCTGGAGGGTTACGCGCGTACTGTCGCTTTCCTCACGGACACTGGCTATCAACAATCCTAGGCTGCAGGAGGAGCTCCGCCACTAGGGCGCTCAAAATATTGTCTGGTACCCCCCTCTGATAAAGCGCCGCCCGCGATCTCCTCTTCTTCTTCCTCAGTTTCTTCCACTATGCGTAGTGCAGATTCGATGATATCTAGCAATCTCATCCTGGACATGTGAGTGGTTGGATTCGCCATTGGACTTGTTGCGGCACCACCAGACGGCAGGAGCACTTGAGCACCGGATCGACTTGACCGTTGCAACCGTAATGCGCTAAGAGTGTTGGACCCTGTGTCGACGGGAATATTGCGAGGATACGGTTTCATAGTGATACAACAAAATAGCAGGTTCTTGCGTATGTAGGAAGCAATTCGAATCTTGGGCGCTGATCAGGTATGCTGCAGCGAAAGAATTTTGTGGGATACGCGTTGACAAGCCCAAGATGCTGGTGAAACGGAGACGCATTCCATGTTATTGTTTCTTGTCAAGATACTCCAACCGGCATACTTTTTCAGAATACCTGAGCATATATAGAGGCACGCAAGAAAATCAAAAATCAGATTCATGACACTATACTATCGCGTTTTTGAGCGATTGTTATTCTTTGCTGACGCAGGTAATGTACACTGGAGGGCTCCTAAGAGTTATATAGAACGGATTCACGGTTTGAAAGCAACTGAGTACGACAACAAGTGAAAAGTCAGGTGGATCGCACCCACTGTACAATCGTGTGCTTTTACTATGTAAGTTATCCTGTGCCCATGTGTTGTGGAAGTGATGAGCTCAATTCGGATTATGTCCTTGAAGTTAGTCTTGCATAATCGAAAAGTGGAAATTACTTACATCAATTTGGAACAATTCTGACCGGCACTTACTCATCCTTCGCGCGGTGATGGACTTTTTATATTGACCAGGATCAATTTTTGTGGACAAGACCCGTTAATTATTCAAGTGACCTATCGAATATGTCAAAGAACGACAGCCGATTCGTGCTGGTCTACTATTTAAGCAATCAAGTGACAGTGAGGCCTAGAATGACTTCTACCGTCTCTTTTACTAGTCGACTTGAGATGAACGCAAGTCTAGGACTTTTGCGGAGCAATATTGTAGTCTAACTTCATCGAAGACAAGCCTTCATGAATTGGCGAACCATGATCGCTTTCGTTTCCTTGGATCATTTCGAAAACACGGGTCTTTCTGTTATTGTTATCGGTAAAGATGTCAGCCGATTCCGCCATAACTTTGGCAACGTCCGATCTTGTGTTAACAAGCTCGTTGGCGTCGAACGAATCGACAATTGATTTGGCCTCGATGGATTGTCCGTACACGACTCCCCGGAAAATGATATTCTCCTTGGCGGAATCGTTCGTGAGATTACCCGGACGGACGATAGTCGATTGGACTCCCTTGTCCTCCATGGCGGCAATGACGTCATCCGCTTCTTTCTTCGCTTTGGAGTATTCCTTCAAATTTTCTGGCATTTTATCGGGTTGATCACAACCGAGCGCACTCAGTACGATATAGTGAGGATGTGCGTTCTCCATCCGTCTAATGGCATTGGCGAACTTGATCGCCCCGTCACGGTCGATTTTGTAAACGTCCTTTCCGCCAGACCCGGCGGCGAAGAAGACGGTCTGGAACCCTTCCAATGCTTTCTGAATTGCGTCCTCGTCCATTTGCACAAAATCCATGTGCACGGCCGTGGCTCCTTGGGATTCGAGTTTCTCCTTGTCTTGCTCCTTTCGGTACGTCGCACTGACAGTGTAGCCTCTTTGGATCAATTCATCGATCAAAATGGATCCGACGCCTCCGGTGCCTCCCACAACGAATGCTTTGCGTGTTTCGGTCATACTAATTTACGGATATCTTTACGGATATATATTTCGGGATATTTCTCACGCAACTTGCTTTTTGTGCAACGGTGCTGGGCGGCGAGATTCGCGGGTGCGGGCGTTCGTAGAGGATCATCGACGCCCAAAGAGGGGATTCGGGGACTTGGCACTGGAACAATCGACCACCGGATTGACCGTGAATCGAGTCGTGATTACCGGTTGGGTCGCTTCGGAAACGAATGAGGTCTACGGACCGAATCCTCCCGGCGTGGCGACGTCCATGAACTCTCTCCCCGCGCGTGAACGGAAGTTGGAAGAAACTAACAGAAACATGATTACCTGCAGCGTGAACGAGGAGGACTCTCTCTCCCTACAACCCGCCTGGAGCAGATTTTGACGAATTGAGGGTTGCCGTCCGTCCATAGTCCAGACCACACCATGCACTCTTTGCAATAGCGTAAAGTCTACCTTGCACGGGCGGAACACCTAAAGTAAGGTGACTCCTAGTAGTCTATCAAGCAAGGAACAGTCACTCGAGACTCTCGTAAACACACTACTAACTGTAAAGGAATAGTGCTTTCCCCGCAACACAAAAAGCCGTACATCTAGCACTCGTTCGAAGCAATCCTGTCTATTTTCTTATTCGGCCACGGTCAATAGTTCGGCATCTTTCTTTTGCACGAGGCTGGTGAGGGCCATGTCTCCTTCGGACTTGAACCGCAAAAACCCAACGAGTGCGTAGGGCGTGGCGTCTCCGGTGGCGACGCCCGTGACGGGATCCACGTTGGCCACGTTGATCTGTACCGATCCGTGGTCTTTACTGGCGATCAGCCGGTTGGTGTAGGAGCATTTGCGCGGGACGTACAAGTCCACGTTGTCACCGGATTCGTTCTGCATATTAAAAAGGTGCGAATGGCGAGATGGACACTATACAAAAGGAAGAAACGAAAGAAAGAAAACGGCCAACGTGTCAGAGACTGCAAGATTTGTAAGTGACACAGGGTTTATGCTCTACGACGACGGGGGTTGAAAGGAATCTTTTTGTTCTACCCAGTCCTTTCTGTTATCTCATGATAATCCCATGGTGAGCACCACGTACCGGTCGAGAGTAGAGGATGGGCTCGGGACGTGACGAGAGAGTCCAGAGCACTTGGCCACTCCAACGAGGCACAAGGGCTGTTGGCTACGCGACGGATGTAGACTTTACGGTGAGTCTACGGTAGGTTGGGTATTCCACTTACCTCTCGTACTACAATCCCGACCACTCTCATACTCGCGGATGTTTCCGTACCAAGGCAAGACGTTCCTTCGTCGGACTCGAAGGAACAGCCGCTGTATGTGCCGAAACGGCCGTCTGTTTGCGTCGGGAAAAGCATCCATTTTTCCGGGAAGTGGTTCCTTCCTACCTAGAGGTATACGTGAGAAGGACAGACCAATAGTCGACTTTGTGTGGCATCGATTCCGATCGACAGTGACCTCGTAGATCTCGATGCCCTCGGCGTTTGTGTTAGTCTTCAAGGCCCGTGACCCCACCGAAGTATCTCCCTACTGTATAGTAAGTAATACCATCTTTATCACAGACAAGCCACCAACCTTTACAAAGACGAAACAGAAAAAGTCAGTATTGGATCCTGCTTTGTCAATTTGTAAGCACTTTGTCACTTTGCGTAGTACCACGCTTTCCTTCGTGTCCTTCGTTACAAAGCGAAGACGATGCCGATTACGACGGTCACGTACGAGTGCGGCGTCCCGGACGTGGCCCAGGTTGAGCATTTGGTGCTGCAAGTCGTGGCGACGCTTACCGACGCCACACTCGGACCCATCACGACGACTGTTACGCTCGGGATGACGCAAACCATGCACAACGCTTTTACTCGGGCACGACACGTGGCGTCCGCCGTGGGACTCTGTGGGAGCGTGCGTTTGCTCGCTCACACCATCGCCAACGACGACCAATTCTACACGCATCAGGACGAATGCTGGATCCAAGCGGCGGAACAAACACTCCTGTCCTATCTCGCGCAACGTACGTACCGATCAGAATCGTGTGACAAACAAACTGTTACCGTACCGCTCGGGCCGCACTCTGTGTCTACGTACATATATCCATACGCACGTATAGCGTGCGGGTGGCATTCGTTGCGTGTCTCACACTGGATGTCTCACGTTTCTTGTTTTTTCTTTCATTCTGGACAGAGTCACACGCGGAGGGCGCATCGCAAGCCGCCGTGCTCGAGTTCTGGGAACAGATAGAAACACACTTGATCGCCCACAGTCAAACCTACTTGGTCGGCAGCGCACACGCATCGGTGGCGGACGTAGTACTCGGTCTCATCGTCGCCCACGTGGCCACCGTCGGTAACCTTGCTCTACCACCCCAAACCCACCGATGGTGCCGGACCGTCCTGCATCAACTACACGATCTCGTACGTTTCCGAACCATTCCCGGCTGGATCACCCACGGACTCGTGCCTCTCAATCGGATCGCCCCCTGGTTGACCACCCTGCCCGAAGGCGATGACGTTAGCGGCATATCCATCCTTGCGGCGGCGATTCCGAAACCCGTGCCCACTGCCCCCGCGGTGGCCTCCGTCCCGGTTCCAGCTCCTTCCGAGCCCGCCCCGGTCCCCCCTACAGCACCCACCCCGGTCCCCACTACAACGCTCACCGCCACAATCGCGGACGCCTCGGGCAACGCCATTCTCGAAAAACTTACGGAATTTGCGCTGGAACACGAAGTGTACGATCACAAAGCGTCATCGACGGCGGAAGAACTGGTCGCCAACGTGCCTTTGCCGGACACGGAATCACACACAAAAAATCTTTTTCTCAAGGATAAGAAACACGGACTCTTTCTCGTCACGGTTCGTCCCAACGCGCAGGTTAACACCAAGGAACTTGGCAAGGCCTTGAAACTAGAAGGCAAGACCAATTTGCGTCTCGCCGATGCGGCCATTCTGGATCAAGTACTGCACGTCAAACCCGGCTGTGTCGGACCGCTCTGTATGGCCCTTACCAACCCGGACGACCTCGAAAACAAGGTGACACTTGTTTTGGATCAGGATCTGTTGAGCCAGTACAGTCACGTTCATTCCCATCCCCTGCGCAACGACCAGTCCGTCAAACTCACACCGGACGCTCTGAAAAGTTATCTCGACCAAATCAAGGTCACGTACGTGACACTGGAATTTCCTGCCGCCGCTGACGGTGCAGCCCCCACTGGTAAGGCTCCAGCGAATCGCCCACCCGCTACCAAGACGGAAAAAGCTCCAAAAGCTAAACCCGCAGCCGCCGCGACCAAATCTGTTGCAGCTCACGAGAGAAAAGGCGGAAAAAAGGGAGAGACACTCCTGGCTTTGCAGTGGAAAAAGTCTGAAAACTTTCCGGCCTGGTATTCGGACGTAATTGTTCTTTCTGAAATGATTTCGTACTACGATATTTCGGGTTGTTATATTTTACGTCCCTGGAGTTACAAAATGTGGGAACTCATCCAGGTTTGGTTCAATGCCAAAATAGAAGACATGGGCGTCGAGAACGCATACTTTCCGCTCTTTGTATCCCAGGACCGACTCGAAAAGGAAAAGGATCACGTGGAGGGGTTCGCCCCGGAAGTTGCTTGGGTCACTCGGTCGGGCGAAGGCGACTTGGCTCGTCCCATTGCCGTCCGTCCTACTTCCGAAACCATCATGTACCCCGCGTACTCGGACTGGATCAAATCGCACCGCGATTTACCCCTCAAACTCAACCAGTGGAGCAACGTGGTGCGGTGGGAATTCAAGTACCCCACTCCTTTTTTGCGGACCCGCGAATTTCTGTGGCAAGAAGGACACACGGCACACGCCACTTTCGAGGACGCGGACGCCACCGTTATGGAAGCGCTTGAGCTTTACCGCGGGGTGTACGAGGATTTATTGGCCGTCCCGGTCGTTCCAGGGTACAAAACGGAAAAGGAAAAGTTCGCCGGTGGCTTCCGCACCACCACGGTGGAAGCCTATATTGCCGGCTCTGGCCGTGCCATTCAAGGTGCCACGTCGCACAATCTCGGACAGAATTTTGGAAAAATGTTTGAAATCAGTTTCCAGAACGAAAAGGGCGAATCGCAAATTCCTTGGCAAACTTCCTGGGGGCTTACCACCCGTACCATTGGTGTGATGGTCATGGTCCACGGTGACGATACCGGCTTGGTCCTGCCACCCCGCGTGGCTCCGTTACAGGTCGTCATTGTTCCCATAATAAGTAAAAAGCTGACTCCGGAACAGGCCGATCCGTATTGCTTGTCCATTTTGGCCGATCTGAAAAAGGCAGGCCTCCGCGCCAAGTACGACGACCGGTCAGCGTACAATCCCGGTTGGAAATACAATCACTGGGAGCAAAAGGGCGTCCCCGTGCGTATCGAGGTCGGCCCCCGCGACATTGAACAAAAGAGCGCGCGGGTAGTCGTGCGGCACAATAGTGACAAAGAGGACCACCCGGTGGAAGGTTTGGGCAGTCTCCTTCGCAACATGATGGACGTGATTCACGACGCCATGTTTACCAAGGCCAAGGATGCGCGCGATGCACATGTGGTCCAAGTGACGGACTGGAAGGACTTTGTCCCGAATTTGGAAAAGAATAATCTCGTCTTGACGCCCTGGTGTGGTGGTGAACACCAAGAATGGGAAGAAACGGTCAAGGAAAAGAGTCGGGCGGAATCGTTACTGGCCCGTGGCGAAGAAGTGGAAGACGAAAAAACCGCCACCAGTGTTGCGGCCAAGACACTGTGTATTCCGTTTGCACAGCCGGAGCTACCAGCTGGGACCAAGTGTATTGCCAGTGGCATGGAGGCAACTTGTTGGGTGTTGTGGGGACGATCCTACTAGTCGGTCTCGCCCTCCACCTAACAATTACCGCGGCGGAGCTTTGGACGAAAGGGACTGGATAGTGTGTATGGTCTTGTAGTTTGAACTTGCAGCTGTCGATGTGGAGAGACTTTTTTAGAGCCCATAGTTTGTGTAGAAAACCCATTCCCAAGTTTGGAGTAACGAATATTGCCAGAATCGTCTAGAGATATAGCACAGTGACAAAAGTCTGCGCCCGTTGACCCTAGTTTATTTGAAGGTCTGTGAGCTGCCCTTCCTCCCCAACCATCCAACATTGGTGTCCGTGCTCTAGCCATTGCCCTCCGATTGGCGAACGTGGAAGGCTGTCTGTCCATCACCACGTTTTGGGGTTTGACAACGAAGAAGCAAGGAAAAGGGTAAAGGTACGAACGCTCCAAAGAAAACGTCGCCTTTGACATTCACTATCACATCACAGCATCCCATTTCTCCCTTCTATAATTTCAGGGGTATCTTCTGCCTAGGGCATCTCTCTTTACGAGTATAGTCGTACATCATGAAAGCACCCCTATCCACCACTGTTGTGTTAGCCCTAGGATTACCTACGCTGGTTGCCACGTTTGCCCTTCCGCCACATTTGCTTCGGCCGGGCAGAACTCAGACCCCACCGACACGGTGGCAATCTCCTGGAATTCTGGCGGCGGCGGACGACGACGACAACAGCAGCAGCAACGACGAATCCTCAAATCCACCTCCCACCGCACCCAAGTTGGTCTTGAGTGCGGAGGAAATACAGAAACAATTATCTCAACTCAAGAGCAAATATCCCACTTCGGAAGCCGATTTTTTGGCGGCGGCTCGGGCACGGGCAGCCGCCAAACCTGCATCTGTCCAGCGATCCGCCACGGACGAAGACTGGCAACAAATCGCGCGGGAGAAAAAGGCCCAGATGGGGGAGCTGGACGATTGGGAAAACTCAGCCAAGGAAGCGGGCAATGCGGATTCGCAAATTCTTATTCCACTCGAAATGCAGAACGATGGGGATGGCGAGGATCCCGACGAACCAAAATTGATGCTGTTCTAGCTTCACAATAAAACACTGCATGAAATTTGGTCGGAGAGTCTATCCTGCAATCGCTCAGTCTCGAAAAGAATGTGTTCCAAACATAGAATATTTCAAGTGTTTTTATAGTCAGCAAAACTTGCCAAATTTAATTGCCCATAGTTTCCACAGGAGCGTAGGGCTTCTGTTGTTATTTTTCTTCACGAAATAGCTTGTCAAAGTGTCCATACTTATAATACTACGTTTGGGTCCATTGTCTTGGGTACTCTCGCTGCTTAGGGCCACTGGGTCTTTTCCCAGACCTTTTGCAAAATAGGAATTCCACTGGTAACCTGCCACACGAAAAAGGCGATGCCGGTTACGTTAGCTCCAATGTGCACGGTCCGCGCCGTTTCGTTGCCTTTTTGCATGGCGGGGACGCAAGCGTAGGCCAGTGCCCAGAGACAGACGAGTCCAGCACCAGCGTACAAGTGGGGACCAGGAAAAAGTTTTCCCGCCCGCGCGTACGTGTTCAAGGGACCCTGTTGCCGCCATCAGTAAACAGTACAAAAGTGTCAGAGTTTGCGCGTTGGTGCATGTACCACAACTCGTCCTGTTTACGTACCTCGATGGCAAAGGCGGTACCCAAAAAGGCCAAAAGTGCGCCTTGACTAAAGTGTTTGTCTTTGGGCCCGGCAGCGGCGAGTTCTTTGCGTTCGTTCGTGAGCGCCGCAATGTCTTGCTCCGTCGTGAGAGCCGCGGTGAGGACACTGACCTGGTTGCTGTCGTTGGCAGCCCGCGCCTCCGCCAAGGCTTCCGATATCGAACCCGCGCCTCCCAGACTCGGCAAACTCTTTTTGAGAGACGAAATTTCGTCCCCCATGGTACGCTGACGGCGCCACTGGAATCCGAGAATGGCCGTCGAAACACTCAAGGCGAGAAGACTGAACATCATGACGGGATGCAACAAACTTGCCGATTTACCCTGTCCATCACAATACGCACAGCAAAATTTAGTCAGTGTGAATTTGTAGGGAAGACGAAGTACGAAGTTATCGACTACGGGATCCATTATACAACTTGCATGCGACGGGTGGGGGCTTACCTCGAAGAGTCCCCAATCGGGTCCAGCCGCACTCGCAATCTGCGTCGACGCGGCCCAAACACTGGCGGTAAGAGCCGCCGTCTTGGTCGTCGTACCGGCCAGTTGTTCCGTCAATCCGGCGCTGTGATGGACTAGATTGTCGTCCTTATCGTTGTTGGGCGATACCGCCTGTCGCACCGACCGCACTCGACGGTGCTGCGAGGGTCCCAACGCAATCGAAGAAGGCGCAAACGCGGACGCCGTGGAGGCACTGCACGCAAACAACAGAGCCAAAGAGAGACGCATGATTGCAGACAAATATATAATAATACGGGGAACGGTGAAAGTGTAGGAGATCTGTGGATCAGCAATTCACAGTCAATGAATGAGAACCGAACAACAAGATTGGGAGTAGTACGAATGAAATAGGGGCTTCGGGAATCGCTAAGCCTCAAGGCTGTTTATCCGCTAGCTGCCGTAGGTGGTGTCTACCGATCCAGCAACGCCGTTACCCGACGATTTCGTTCGAACTCACACACATCCAAAACCCATCAGCGTTTTGGAACAGCGCAGATCTTTTCCCCTCTATACACAGTGTAGTACGTATCTTTGTCTGGGTACCGCTTGGAGATTCTACGTAGGAAAACCGTAATGCCGTGATGGCAGAACTGTATCGTGCGGAACCAAACGTCAGTGAACACGTCACGGACAGAAAACACTATTTGCTGTGTCGGAAGGATATCCGAGCGTGAATGCTCCCACCCAACTGGTTTTTTTGCCCACTGCACCGTCTGTCGGGATGGTCAGGCAGCCCATGCTCGGACGGAACCGAGAATAATAGTATCTGGAGATTGCTAGTCCGTCCCATGCTACTGTTATCCTCGACACTGTCGAAAGGTGGACCTGAACATCCTCGGTTGTTAATACAATACCGTCAAAAATGATGGAATGAGACACGCCCAAGCTGATACTTTTCCACCAACAGGGAATCCTCGCGCTGTACACGAGTTGGTCGCGTGGAAGGCACGGGTCCCGGCACCGTTCACGAGCACGGCGCGGCAAACGATTTTTCTCTCTTCGGAGTGTGGCGAGGACTACCTGTAAGCGCAGTCGTTGACTCCCGCAAATTTCGATATCCTTCTTCTGGATACGGTATATGACCAGGTACATGGTCGAAAACCCATACAGTCCCAGTTACTCTGTTGTCGAGCTTCCAGTTTCGTTATTGGCCAACATACATTTCGAAAATATCAGTAGGTGAGACCAGACAAGCGCATACGAGCTTGTCTTCGTTACGTCTTTTACGATACAAGATTTTAGAGGAAAACCGCTATTTCGGCCTCTGCGACATGAAAAAATCGCTATTTCGGCCGAATCTGAAAATTTCTAAGTACTTTTGATTGAGCGCGAAACGGCTTTTAAGTAAAATTAGCAATTAGA
>Ga0163101_100040_pt1 | contig 52902 bp, 52 predicted proteins | sample TAMARWmetagpilot_2_FD_111548 | JGI IMG/M metagenome (GOLD analysis project Ga0163101, IMG submission 111548) | Phycosphere-associated microbial communities from TAMU algal ponds, Corpus Christi, Texas, USA - TAMU ARW1 11/11 metagenome pilot | ecosystem: Engineered > Artificial ecosystem >...
TCCGGTGGTCCCGCGTGGAAGGGCCATCGCTCAACGGATAAAAGGTACGCCGGGGATAACAGGCTGATGACCCCCAAGAGTCCATATCGACGGGGTTGTTTGGCACCTCGATGTCGACTCATCGCATCCTGGGGCTGGAGCAGGTCCCAAGGGTATGGCTGTTCGCCATTTAAAGCGGTACGTGAGTTGGGTTCAGAACGTCGTGAGACAGTTCGGTCCCTATCTGCCGTGGGTGTAGGAATATTGATTGGATCTGTCCCTAGTACGAGAGGACCGGGATGGACACACCGCTGGTGGACCTGTTGTCCTGCCAAGGGCATTGCAGGGTAGCTATGTGTGGAACGGATAACCGCTGAAGGCATCTAAGCGGGAAACCGGCCAAAAAACGAGTATTCCCTGAGAGTCGTGGAAGACGACCACGTTGATAGGCTGGGTGTGGAAGTGCGGCAACGCATGAAGCTTACCAGTACTAATAGCTCGATCGGCTTGATTCGTTCTCATTGCTCATGTCCATGGCTCACGCCGTGGCTTGGCGCCAGCTTCTCATCTGTTTTGCGTTTGGCCGACCTGGTGGTTATTGCGGGGCGGCTGCACCCGTTCCCATTCCGAACACGGCCGTGAAACGCCCCAGCGCCGATGGTACTTCGTCTTAAGACGCGGGAGAGTAGGTCGCTGCCAGGTCTGCCAAACGCAAAACAGCTTCTCGATCACGATGTTTCTTCGCTTCCCTGCCTTTCTCCGCATGGAGGCGTATGCCGTCCGGCCCCATGCGCTGGTTTTGCGATGGGCGGCCGGCTGCCAGCCGGGTCTTCTTGGAACCGGTACATCTTTGGCGCGGGGTGGAGCAGCCCGGTAGCTCGTCAGGCTCATAACCTGAAGGTCGTAGGTTCAAATCCTACCCCCGCAACCAAATTCCTACGCGTTTCCAAACCCTTAAGTGCCGCCCTCCGGGGCGGCGTTTGCGTTTGCGCAGCCCGTGGAAGCACTGTGGAAGCAAGAGGGAAGGAAGTCCTTCATATCGCTTCGTAAATCGGTGCCTGCGATCAAGCGCTCTCCCTTGTGCCATACCCTGTGACAACTCAAAGATCGAACACATCACGCACCTGTTGCCTGATCTTGGCGGAGTCGATCGCGCCGTCTAGGCGGTTCTCTGACGTCACAAGGCGTTCGCCTTTATCGTTCTCGGCGCCGTTCGGCTCTAGCCCCAACACCTCGTCGTACCAATTGAGTTTCTTCGCCCATCTGCTCACGTAGGTCGGATCCGACAACATCCCTAGATGCTCCCAATAGACCGTCACGCCCGTTGCCGGGTCTTCGGCCGTGAAGTCAGGATAACGCTCGATCCCGTCGGCACCGCGAAGTGCCTTCTCGTATTGATAGTCTATGCCCTCCGCGTTGAGTGCATCCGCCACCACAACCTCTGAGATCGAACGAACAAGTTCGCCCCGTGCCGTGCGATGGATCAGGCCACGTTCAAGGAACGCCCCACTCGGATCGGCCAGCATCTCCGGCGCAGCAAAGAGGTTAGTGTAGCGTCGTGCGACCTCCGAATACCTGGACGATGTGTATGTTCTGAGGTCCGAGGGTTGCCCCTGCACGAACAGGACGACGCCGTCGACCTGACGGGTCAGGGCGGTGTAGATCAACTCCCTGCTCAAGATGAAACAGGGCTGCGGTATCACGACGAACACCAGGTCGAACTGGCTGCCTTGGCTCTTGTGAACGGTCAGTGCATAGGCGAGTTCGAGGGCCACGGTGCCATCGTCTCCGAAGTCCCCCGGCCAATAGACGAAGGTCCTTCCTGGCTGCGTCCCAAATTCCACGTCTAGACGCTCTGGCGTTCGCCCATTCCAACGGTTGCCGAACCGCGTCTCACCTACGACAATTCCAATTTCTCCGTTCGATACCAAAGCCCTCTCGCGGCCGAGTACGCCTCTCAGGGCATTGGTGGTCGACATCACCTTGTCGCCGTAGATGATCCGCTCCGCTCCATTCGGGCGCGGGGTGCGTGGGCGGCGCGCTTCCGCAAAACGTAGCGCTTGCTTCCGGAAACGCTCGTGGAGGAAGCGGTTTAGTTCTTCGACCCCGTGTCCCTTGCCACGAACGGGTGTCAGCAATTGCCATGCCTCGCAGCGCTCCGACGCCCCCAGCCGGTTTCTTTCCGGCCACGCTGCGTTGAAGAAGACGCCGCTCTCACTGGCGACACCCCCGAGCGAGACCCCGAAGCCTCGTTCGTCCTCGTCGGTTGCGATTTCCGGGACGTGTTGGACGAGTGCCTCCAAAAGCTGGTCCTTAAGTTCCTCATCTGTCTGCCAGCAGCGAACTTCGACATGGCCGTCGGTCTCGCCGAGGGTCATGCGAGCCCAGATCTCGTCGGCTCCGGGATCTGGCGCTTCGTCGGTGAACCACGAAGCCAAAAGCAAGTCGTCACGACCTTTGTTGCCTTTGCCGGTCTGTCGGCGATGTACCGTCAGCTCTGTGTAGCCGGGCCCCACACGAGGGAACGGTGGCTCTCTATCGCTGTCCCATGGCCGGAGCACTCTCGCTAGGTCCACGAGAGGCCGCCCGGCCCCGATCGGCGGGAGCTGTCTGTGGTCGCCTACAAGGATGACCCGCTTCGGCCCCTTGAGCGCATCGAAGACTGCAGCAAGCATGTCTTCCGTGACCATCGAAGCCTCGTCGATGATCACGGTCCCAGCGCTCTCGACTTTTGGGGCGTTCGAGAGGCGATACTGCTGCGTCTCCGGGTCGAAGCGATCGGGTAGCAGGAATTGCGCGATGGTCAGAGCCTTCAGCCCCTCAATGTTCCTTTGCATCTGAACTCGTGCCTTGCCCGTCGGTGCAAGCAGCAGGATTCCGTCGCCGCGCACTTCCGGCAGATCGCAAAGCATCTGGAGTAGCCGAGTTTTGCCTGTCCCGGCAGGTCCAAGGAGCAGCGAAAAACGCGCCGAAAAGAGTTCTTCGAGCGCGGCTGCCTTTTCCCTCCGCGCCAACTCCTCGACCGCAGTCTCGTCATGGTCGTCGGGCATTTCGCCAAGCGACTGATTGACAAGGTCTCGCCACGCGTGACCCGTCTCATGTCGCCGGCCTTTCCTGCGTCGGCTCACCTGCTGGCGAAGTAGATCGTCAATCTTCTGTCTTTGGCCGAACTGCCAGGCGCGGGTTCCATCTGACAACGATGCGTCGACGATCACTGGTGCCATGACTGGATCCAACAGCGGCAACAAGTCCGTGCTTGGCCGACAAGGCGGGTCGAGTTCGAGCTCTCGGATCCCCTGCAGAACCTGATCGACAGGCAGCAAAGTGTGGCCCCTCGCCTCTGCATCTGCGAGCACGTGAACCGCAAGCGCTCGAACTCTCCTGGGGTCCTGATCGCCTTCGAGGCGGCTGATCTCCGGCAAGGGGAACGCCTCGCGCACCGACTGCTCGGGAAACATGCCACGGTCAATGGTTCCGATCGTTACCGGCTCGAGCGTATGTCTGTCGGTCTCGAAAAGCCGGTAAGGGTTGCGGAGGATTTCCTCGTCGCTCAGATCCTCTCGGCTTTCCGTGTTGAAGAAGCGAGACGCCTGTTCGATCGTAAGGTTGAATCGGGACAAGAGCTTCAAAAGCTCTAACCGCTCGCCTGGAAGTGCAGAAAGCCGTTTCCCGTCGAACGGCTGTACTTGGGAGGCAACCTGAGGAGACAGAACCCCGGTTGGGTCCTCGAAGGCACGCGATACGAGCGCCCACGGATCTTCTTCCCATCGGCCGTCGACGCAGTATCGCTGCGCGAGGTCCATCGCGAGCAGGGTCCCGTAACGGATCTCAAACGCATGCAGCGCGCCGCCTAGCCCAGGAAATGCGCCACGCAGCTGCCACAGCTCCGCAAGGCGTTCGGAGATCCATTCAAGGTGACGATCCCATGCGCCTGAGATGTGTTTCGCGATGACGCGCACCTTGTCAGCCAGCGAAAGAAGGCTCGCAATGGCGAGATCATGGTCCACGTGCTCTGCAACGTTGCTGAATGCCTCAAAGCCTTCATCGGGTGCAAAGGCGACGAATTCCGATGGGTCGATGGTCCCGTCGCGTTCTGCCAAAGCCAGAAGTTCCTGGTAGGGAAGCACGAAGCCGTCGAAGCCGTCGGGACGAATCGAATGAGAAACTGCGCGTTCCCACATGAGGCCGCGCAGCTTTCCGGCCGCATCCTCGCCGTATGCATGCTCTTGAGCGGGCCCCACAGAGGTGATGCGTCCGACACCTACCAGCACCCGGCGTGGGTCATCGGTCAATGGTGTGCGTTTGGCATACAGAAAGACGAGTGACTTCTCGGGTGCCAGCGCACTAAAGAATGTGTCCAGCATTATCCGCTGATTGACGAAGTCGTTGACCCAAACCGTCTCGAACGCCAACTGCGGTTCGCGCGAAAGGTCAAAGGGCAGCGCGAGTTCATCAGCGATGGCTTGGGCGTCCTCCTTTCGGGTCCAACGAAAGGGGATGGTCTGCACGCTGTATGGAGGCAGGCGAAACTCGTTCTCGGCAAAATGGCCGTGGGTCTCGGCTGAAGAGTCGGCGAACGGATGACGGCTGCGAAGCGAATAGGGCTTGGCGTTTATAGCTGCTCCGCGTTCCGTCAGACACGCCGGTAGTTCGGCCTCGCTGAGATCGGACCAGGCGCTGCCGGCAACGTCTTCCTCGGCAGCAGCATTCCTTTCCTCACGGATCCGTTTGAGGACCATGCACCAGCTGTTCTTCGATGGCGAATTGCACACAGTGCCACTCCAGCCGCTATCGTGCCATGGAAGCCGAACGGAAAGGTGTCGAACCGGTAGCTGTTTCGCGCCGCTATGCATCATGAACTTTCCTAGGCTTGACGTCTGCCAACCGTGCTGGTTGCTGGACCGCTCTCGGTTGATTGTGAAACCTTCGAGGTGACGGATCGAAGAAAGGTCGGTGAACGCGTCGATGGGGCCCATCCACCCGCCTTCCATGCGTGCGCGGCCTGCCAAGATGGCTGAGCAGTGCGGCGTCGTCGAAACTCACGACGCCTTTCCATCTTGATCGCGATCATCGTCATTATTGCCATCGACTTCGATGACTTTCTTGAGGTCAGCAATGTGTGTCTTCGTGAAGTAGATGGTCGCATTCTCTTGGGCGAGCACCACCTCCAGCTCATTGCTCGCAAGCTCGAGGAACATCTCCAGCATGAAGTCCTTGGTGCTGTTGGCATGTCGAAACATGGCGGCGTGGTTTGGACACAGCGCAAGGTAGTTCTGGAGATGTCTCTTTTTCAGATCCGATAGAAACTCAACCCGTTCGAAGTATGCAGAACCATCATCGAGCTTGAATGGCATCGGTTTTTTGCAGACTTGGCAGAAAAGCTCGTCGTCCGTCACATACTGCTGCAACAAGTACTGTCCCGCCTCGGCTTTGACGTCTTCGCGGCCAACCGATACGCTCCGTGTCCGTTCTTCTGTGCGCCGTTCCGGAGCGTCAGCGGCCATCTCGCCCACCCGCGACGCCCGACGTTCGGGATTTGCTGGAGAGTGGTCGGGGAGATCGTGCGCAGCGTTACGCTCCCAATCGGTCAAGAAACGCTCTTGTTCCTCTGGCGGAAGGGACGCAAAGCGCTTCGCCCTCTCCAGGCTCGACAAATCGGAGAAGCCTAGTTCGCGCGCAAAGGTTTCCTTCTGGCGTTGCTGCTCTGATCGCTTAACGACGTCCTCACCCCACTTCACCGCCTTCAACCATCGCATGCCAGGATCAAACGGGAAGCCCTCAGGGAGCGCATCCCGCGAAGCTTCAGAGGGGCGTACGAAGGATTCATTTCCCTGCGGCACCCAAGCAGCAGACCGCAAAACATGGACGAGGGAGGACGCAGCTTGTCGAGAGCCAGCACTCGCGTTTCGGCGATAGGTCGCTACCAAGTGGCGTCCATCGTTCGGGAGTGCGGTCATGGTCCGCCAGACCAGCCTTGAGAGCGCGAGCGTGGGGGTCTTCAGGAGATCTGCCAAGCCCTCTATTTCGTAGTCCCGATCGATCGGAGAGGTGTGACGTTCCCCACCAACTTGGCTCAAATAGCTCCATTCGGGGTTCTGGTAACAACGGCAGGTGGAAATTTGAAGCTCGCCGATCGCGCCAGTGGCTCTTGCAAACGCCGCCACCTTCTTCGGTGGGACACCAATATTTTGGTAGAACAAGCTGTCTAGTGCGGATTCCTCAGCTTCGTCGGCCTGAGCCTCGTAGTAGGCTCTCAGTCCAGTGTCCAAGAAGGGAGCGTCGAGGTAGACACTGCTCGGCGTGTGCCACTGATCGTCTTCGCACTTGAAAACGAAGTGACCTTTGAAAAGGTTGGATGTCGAAGATTCTTTTTCGACAAGAGCAACAAAGCGCCTAAGGTCCCTTTTATAAGTTCTTTCCGATGGGATTTCGGCATCACGAGTGTAACGCTTCTTAAGGATCAGTTCGACCTGCTCTGCCTCACCGACCACACGGACACCAATCTCTTCAAGAAATTTTCGAGCATTGTGTTGTTGCGCCTTGCCTCTGCCAGAGGTGTAGACTTCTGCAGTTACACGTGGAAGATCGCTATCATCCTGGTCACCTTCATCTGGAAAGAAACACTCTTTTCCAATTCCATACTCACCAGAGAAAAGTCTAACGATCTTTGAATTCCTGAATTGATAAAGTCCACCTTCGCTTGCGAGCTCACTATATAGGAGGGCGTAGAGCTGCTGGTGCCAATCATTCGGCTTTGAGGAAAGCCACTCCATGAATTCGCCGTCTGGGCCACTCACCCAATATGGTGGGTGAGGCACATAGCGCTGGCCGTGCGATGTGCGATCAGTGAGAAGATCAACGAACTCTTCCAGTCCCCATTCCTGAATTTCCAGCGATTCGAGAAATCGGTCTGCATTGGTGTTCTTTTGCGTTGCGCCAACTGACCAGAGGAGAGGTGCATCAGCATCTCCGACAAGAAACTCGAGATCTTTCTCGGAGAGAAGGCTTTTCAATGACGCCCTCGCCTGCAAAAGCCTTTTGGCGGGAGCGTGAGACTTTCCGTGCGTAGGCGTAAGCGCCTCATTGTTCATTTCATCAAAGATTGCCGTCCGTATCGCTTGATATCGAGCAGGGATTGAATCCTGCTTGTTCGGCAAGACCGACAGAAAATCCAACGTCAGCAAGCCATGGTCGCGGACCTCGTGAAGGGAAGCTGCGGCGAGACCTGCCAGTTGCTCGAACAGCGGTTCGTTTGCAGGTGTCTCCTTGATGCTCGCTCGGCTTAGTTCCGGTACAAATGGAGCATGAAGATGGAACCGCAGGCCGGATGTTTCTTTCTCGGCCGGGAAGAACACCGCAACCTGACCTGGAACCGGTACAATCTTCATTTGCTTTGCGATCGGGGCGGGCGGGTCGAAGGCCTTCACGTCAGGAAGGAATTCAAGTGCAAAGGCCGTCGCGACTTTGTGCTTCGTCTCCCGCGTCAGTCCCTCAACGGGCTGCGTGAACCTCAAGAAGTGAGAGCTCGCGGTTGTTTCGCCGTTGGTCTCCTTGAGAACTTCGATGTGGTTCTCGGTGTGTTCGATACGAAGTACCGTGCCACCTCCGCTGTCACCAATTTTCCAGGCGATCGAGTGGAGATGGTTCAGGAAGAGCAGAGTGGTTTCGGCGAGATCTCGGAGGCCGCCTTCAACTTCCTTATAGGCGATCTCCCTCGGCTTCTTGGGGTTGTTGAACGGGAATTCGAAGCGCGTCTTTCCTTGAAGATCGCTGCGATCGCTCAGTAGCGAGGGCAAGACAAGTTCTTTGATCTCGAAGGAATATGTTGGAGACCAAATTCTAGGTGACTCCGTATAGGCAAAAACTGCTTTGAAGCCGACACCGAACCGTCCGATGGTACCGACGTCATCGAACTTCGTACCCTCGCCGACATCCGTAATGCCGAGGATGTTCGCTTCGGAGAACGGCCTACCGTTATGCTCAAATGACAGGCAGTCGCTCCGAAGTTCGAAGCCCACCTCAGTTGCTTCGGTGTCTTCCGCGTTCTGTAGAAGCTCAAAAATGAAGTGTGCACTGTCGGGATAAAGCTCCTCGACGATGCGTCTGATGCCTGTGTGCTTTTTGAGAACCTTTGCGAGATCGACGCGCTCTTCCCGCACGCGGTTAATGACCAGCTGCTTATCTTTTGCGGTCGACATCGTCTTACCCGATCCCCACCATAACGGTTCCGAAAAGCACGGGCGCTGCCCGAATGTCGCCGGTATTCCCCGCCTCGCGCAGTTCAGCGACGCGCCGATCAAAATCCGCGTTTGCCCGAGCAAGCTCGCTCTGCTTCATGATCCGGATCTTCTCATTCGTGGCCTTCAAGATCTGATCTTCCAGGGCACGGACCCGAGCGCGGTGGCTGACCGTGAGGCTCTGTACCCTGTGTTCAGCCAGCTCCTGGTTCTGAGCGATGTGGGTTGCCTGAGCCGCCGTCCATTTCGCGTGATGCAAAACATCCAGATCGTCAAAGTCACGCGATGGTGCAGCGCGTTGCTCGATTGGCTCGGTTGCCGTGTGAAGGATCTTCATTAGCGCTCCCTCGACAACGGGATCATCAGCTACTGCAACGAGCTCCTCGTCCGGCTTGATGCCGAACTTCCGCCATCTGTAGAGGGCAAAGCGGTGAACACCGGACGGCAGACCGTCGGAGGCTTGAAGCGTGCATTGCATCGCATCGTTGGTTTCGAGGTAGCGCGCGGCTTGCCTTACCAGTGGATGCAGTACTGTCAGATGCATCACCTTCGGGTCATCAGTTGCTGTCTCCTGATCGAAGGTGACAGCGATGCTCGGAGTCCCGCCTTTCAGCCACTTTTCCCACGCCTTGGAGATCGGATCCGCGCTGCGCTTGAGCAGCCTAAAGTCCGCTAGTAGCGCGCTGCGCGCGTCCTGACTCAGGCGGAGCGTCTTCAGGGGCTTGTCGCCGAGCAGGTGTTCGTGGTCCGAGCCTGTCCGAGATTTCAGGTAGGTTGAGACGCATTTCTGAATGGCGTCCGGCGAGAGCCACTCGCTTTCCGCATTGTCGATATCCTCACGCCAGGACACCTTTGGGACATTCAGACCGAAAAGCTCAGATTCTTTCTCCTCGAGTTCCTGCTCTTCGCGAATACGGCGAATGCCATTGTCAGCCAATTGTTGCAGTCTGCGGGACCGCTCTTCATCGGTCAGAACAAAGCTCTCTGCAATATCGTGGATTTCCTGTGTAACCCGGCCGAGAATCTCCTCGCTTCCGCCTACGGCGTGCTGAAACACGCCGATCCGCATCAGGCAACGCTCGTAGATGTCAGCGTCGACCGTTCCAGGCGTGACAAGGTTGACGATACTGACGGTCTCACTCTTCTGGCCGTATCGGTCGATACGTCCGATGCGTTGTTCGATCCGCATCGGGTTCCAAGGAAGATCATAGTTCACAAGAAAATCGCAGAACTGAAAGTCCAGGCCCTCGCAACCGACCTCTGACGACAAGAGCACGTCGAGCGCATCCGGATGCTCTGGGGGCAGGGAGAACCGCTTCCGCAGCGAGGCACGCTCGTCATCCGGGATGTCTCCATGGATGACGCCGTAACGCAGTCCCGCATCCTCAGTGTGTTGGGCGAGGTAGGCTAGTGTGTGACGGAACGTACTGAACACGAGCGCTTTGTTGTTCGCCAGCCGTGTTTTATCTCTCAGTGTTTGAATAAAGGCTTCGACCTTTGGGTCGGTTGTATCAAGAGACTCCGCTCTGCTGATGAGATGTTCGATTTCTAGACGGATGCCCTCGACAAAGCTCAGGTCAACCTCGTCGGCGCTATCGGCGGCTTCAATCAGCTCAAGCTGATCAAGTTTACGGTTCAGGATATCGGAGAGCATTGGTGCAAGCCCATACAGGCAGCTAGCGGCCTGCCTGCGAATGGTGGTCATCATGAACTTGACGTTCTGCTGACCGTGGGATCGGGCGAGAATGCGGGCGACGACGCCTAGAAGATCGTCGTGAAGCGCTTTCTGGTCGTCGGTGAAATCGACCGTGAGCGTTTGGGGCTTGCGGCTTGTAAATTCGCCGATATCCCGGCGGCGTGTGCGGTTGATGATCGAACTGAACGTGTACAGCTCCTCCAGTTTCCTGGTCAGAGTGACACGCTCCTCATCTGGAAGTTCGACCTCGTCTCGCAGCTTGTCAAAGACACCCTGAAACGTCGGCCCTTCCCTTAGAAACAGCCGCCCCCATTCGGTCTCCGTGGCCTGCCTAAGCTGCTCACTTGCTTCTTGTTGCCAGTTGGGCCCTGTTTCCCGACATAGCCGGACCGCCTCATTTATAAAGCGGTTTGGCTCCGCCATCTGCTCGAAGCTGTTGCGGTCGATCACAAGATCGGGGCGGAGCACATTGAGGAGTGTGAAGAGGTCCTGGCTGCCGAGCTGCACGGGAGTTGCGGTCATCAACAACACGGCACGTGCGTTATCGCAGAAGTATCGGACTCCCTGATGAAGAAAGGTGTCCGAATTGCGGATGTGGTGCGCCTCATCCACAATTACGAGGTCGAATGCTGGGGCTGGGTCGAGGGCCAGGAGCCCGCGATCTCTACGCCGCTTCTTCGTTTCGGACCCAAAGATGAGATCCGAATCAAACAATGAGAAGGGGAGGATGGCTTTCTCATACTGCTCGGGCCACTCGCCTTCGAGATCAGTCTCATGCAAACAGTGCCGAAGCAGCGCACCATCGAGATGAGTGAAGTTCTCGTCGAAGCGCTTTAGTTCAGTTTGCCATTTTCTTTCAGCGACCAGCGCCTTGGGGCAAATAACGAGCACGGACGAAATATCCATGCGGGCGCGGAGCTCCTTAAGGATCAGGCCGGCTTCGATTGTTTTTCCGACGCCGACTTCGTCCGCGATCAGCAAGCGGGGCCGATCGGAGCGAATGAGCTTGAGAACGGGTCTATACTGATAGGGGACGAAGTTCACTCGACCGGAGCGCAACGAGAACAGATTCGCCGTCGATGGTGACAGCAAATGAAGTGCAGTAAGCCGCGCGCGGAACTCATCTATTGAGATGGACGGTTGCTCGCCAGCATCTCCCGCCACAGCCTGCAACTGGCTTTCATAATAGCTGGCTTTTGCTCCATCTTGGAAGACGCAGTACCTGGTTTCTGGCCCGCCGATGATCACTTCGAGCACGGGAAGCTTGACTGAGTTGTCGGAGCGCAGAGCCACGACGTCGCCGACTTTGAACAGGTGCATTGGCGCGTCGGTTGGGGGAGCTTCGGTGGGGGCCGTGACGGTGTTCGCGTCGCTCACCGCCGCGGAAGCCGTTCCGCCTGCGCCGTCGGTCATTCTGGCAAGCGCGGATTCCTTGACTGCCCGAACCGCGCTCATTGAACCCTCATGGGCTCCAATGAGGTTTAAGAGGCGTCCCAGCGTATCTGCATCCCGGTATATCTCGCTCGCGGGGGTTTCTTCCGCAGACACGTGCGCCCACTTGTTGCGCACGGTTTGGAGCTCCTTCACCCAGTTGCGGGCTTCCCGGGGAAGACTGCAGTTGCCGGATAAGTCGTACCAGTTCTGGTCAAGGACACGCAGAAGTGCGGCGAAATCCAACTCTCGCAATGAAGAGATGTTTTTCTCGCCGATGACACGCTGCTGTTGGAAGCTTAGGCGATCAACAACGTGCTTTGCCCACCAGTCCTCGGACAGCTCCGGGAGCTTCTCTTGTAGGAAGCGCGCGAGATCGGACGTCGCTAGTCTCAGCTCGTTATGCATCTTTCTGCCCGATGGAGCTAAAGCGACCGACTTCCGGTACGCGGGCGAAACCGGCGTCTCTGAGCGTCGAGGGCCCGATCGATGAGACGCGCCGTCGTTGTCGATCCCAGACCAGTGCTGTTTGATGCAGCATGCGAGCACGCCCTCTCTGCCGTTGAAGCCCTACGCAAACTAGCGTATCAACGGAAAAATCCGCGAACAAGCGGATTGACAGGGAGAAGAAGCGATGAACCGGCCATGTCCGCCGACGGTGTGACCTTCGGCTTGGCGATTTCGAAGGCCCGCAAGGCACTCGGTCTCAGCCAGAAGGAGCTCGCAGCGCGCGTGATGAAGGAAGAAGGTGGTGGGTCGATATCCCCGCAGTACCTCAACGACATCGAGCACGACCGACGCAGCCCCAGCTCGGGGCACCTGATCCGCCAGTTCTCCAGCATCCTGAACATCCCGGAGGACTACCTGTACGCACTCGCAGGCCGGCTTCCGGATGATCTGCGGCCGGATGCGTCCACCCCGGACAAGGTCGTCGAGGCCTTCGCCAATTTCAGGAAGACGTTGAAAGAGTAAGGAGGTTCGCATGGTGAAGATGATCCGTGACAACACGGGCCGCTTTGCCGAGCGACCCTTCTACCGCGAGCGGGATCTCGACGATGAATGCGAGCGGCTGATCCGCGACCTCCTGCTGAAGCGCAAGAAGAAGATCGAGTATCCGGTCTCGACCGACGACCTGACCGTGCTGATCGAGATGCACGACGCGGACCTCGACCCGTACGCCGACCTGTCAGCATACGGGCCCGATGTGGAAGGGGTCACCGAGTTCTTCCCCGACCGGGGGCCCAAGGTGTCCATTTCGGAACGCATCGCAGCTGACGAGCGCCGCGAGAATCGGTTCCGCACCACGCTCACCCATGAGTTCGGGCACGTGAAGTTCCACGGGCCTCTCTGGGCGCAGAAGTTTGCCAACGGCGACCTGCTCGAGCGCGGGGTGAATGCGAACAAGGCGATCTCCAAGCGCGACAACATCCTGGACGCCCCGCAGTCCGACTGGATGGAATGGCAGGCCGGCTATATCAGCGGCGCGTTGCTGATGCCGGCCACGCCGGTCCGTCGCCTCGTTTCCGACTACTGCGGCCCGCGCGAGCTGCATGGCGATATCCACGTTTCGACGGAGCATGCCGCGCGGCTGATCGAGGTAGTCATGGAGCGGTTCGCGGTTTCCGAAGAGGCCGCCCGCATCAGGTTGCTGAAGCTGAACCTGATCACTTCGGCACACGGACAGGCCTCGCTCTTCGGTCGCTGATCGCGAATCCGCGGAACTGCGTATTTTTTCGATTGACTCCCCTCTGGCGCGATATACGCTAATTAGCAGATCAGCCGATAAATGGAATCGCCAGAACGGAGATCACGGTGACTGCACTTTCCGCCTTCCTTCGCAAGACGCCCGGCGAGGCGCTGCGCGAATACTTCGACCGGCCGGAGATCGGCCTGCCCACTGAGTTCGACTGGCCCGCATCGGACGCCGATTTGTCCGGGCCGCTTCTCGGCGCCATCGAGAAGATGTCCCGCGTCCAGCGCGACCGCATTTCCAACGACGCCGAGCGCGTCCATGGCCTGTCCGATGAGCCCGGGCAGGCCGCAATCTACAGCGTGGCCGAGGATCCCGCCTTCCTCGACGGGCTCGCGAACCCGCACGCGCGGTCACTCTGGATGTTCCTGAACGCGCAGGACCGCTTTCGTCATGCCGAGGAAGTCCGCTTCACGGACGACCGCCGGCGCGGTCGGATGTGGGCAGGCTACATGACCGACGCCGGCTGCGTCGTGCAGCGCGATGCATCGGCCCGCCACGCCTTCGTCTCCGCGATCAAGGAGTTCTCGGGCGCCGCCCATGCACATGTCGACATCTTCGACCGGGTGAGGACGACCCATGAGGGCGACGAATGCGACCTCGTGCAGGTGACGATTTACCGCGAGGGACGGCCCGACGACCTGCTGCGTTTTGACGACAGGGGATCTCTCGTGCGGCAGGCCTATCGTCCCGTGTTCGAGGCCGCGGTGACCTACGAGCCCGCCACCGGTGGCATCGAGGTGATCGCCAACGACAAGCAGACGCGCGGCGAGATCGTGAAGGCGACGGTCACACATCTCCTCGGCATCGAGTTCAAGGAGAACCGCCTGCCGCTGCGGTGCTATGATCTCTCGGTCCTGCTGAAACCGTATGACTTTCCGGTCGACCCGGAGGACGGGCTCGAGGGCGTCGAAGTGCGCGAGCTGCGCCTGATGCCGATCGACGACAGCGATTTCAGGGTGACGCTGGAGAAGCCCGCGCGCGCCGACGAGACGATCTGGACGAAGGCGGAGGAGAGGTTCGGGGATCGCACGCCCCTGAGCGAGGGGTATGTGGTCACGCGGGCCAAGATCGCCGTGAAGCTCGCCCGCCGCCCGGGAGGCGACAGGCGGCGCACGCTGACCCTGACGATCACGTGGCCGCATGGATGCGACCTTAAGGATCGGACAACCACCGAGCAGATGATCGGCGAGAAGTACCTGCGGCGCTGGGGGATCCTGGTCGATGACCTGCAGCTCTTCGAGGATTGATATCGCCGCCCGCCAACTGCTCTCGTCCATCGCCGGAACCCGCAACGCGCGGGTTTCGGCCATGGCGCTGGCGCACATGCGCGGCGCCGGCAAGACGCTGATGGATACGGGACTGCTCGTGCAGCGCGGCAGCGCGATGTCCGTCGTTGCCGAGGACGATCTGGACGATACTCCGACGTCCGTCATCGCCCACCCGATCACGGGGCAACATGGGCACCTCGGCAACGCGGCCTGGCATGACGAACAGGCGAGCGCCCGCCGCCGGGTCTATGCGCTGGACATGGGAGCAGTAGCTCGGCGTGTGGTCGCCCGCCTCGACTGCTCGCTCGGCAAGGACCCGGTGCCGTACCTCGACGGTGCGGTGCTGGACTTCGGGACGGCGCGTCTACCGAACCGCACAGCGCGCGTCGGGATCTGGGTGGTACGCCGCTTGAGCGTTTCGGGGGCGTTCGACCAGTTTCGCCAGCTCGCCGTGCGCCGTCCGTCCGAAGGCTTGCGGCTAGTCATATCCCTTGATCCGGCCGAGCGGCTTTGCCGCTCGACCCTGAAAGGCCATGAGTTCGTGCCGCTTGAAGATGTGGTCGATCATGAAGACGGGATCGCCGCGAACCCCGAAATCCTTTCGGCACGGCTGCTGACGGGGCCTTCTGATCAGGGGCCGGTTTGGGTCTCCGGTGACGGAGCGATCCTGATCGTCCACGGTGAACGCTTTGAGTTCAAAGGCACGAAGCAGAAGGCTGCAGTGCTTATGATGGCCGAGGCCTTCATCGCGGGGGAACACCGGCTCTCGACGGATGCGGTTCTAGAGGCGGCCGCTTGCGGTCGAACCGTTCGGAGACTGTCCGAGCTCTTCAAGGGACACCCCGCTTGGAAGCGGGTCATCTTCGAAAGCGGCGCGAGTTGCTGGATCGAAGGCTGACCGCAAATGGGTGACGCGAAAGGCCGTCCTTCGGGGCGGCCTTTTTCGTTTTCGGGCGCCTTGATTTGCATTCCTCCCGTCTCTCCTCCTTAGCTCCTCCCGCTGCCCTCCTGGGCGCTCCCCCATCGTCCTTCGCAGGCATTCGGCCAATCGCGAAGGAGACGACGATGTCAGTCACGCATCTCAACCAGGTCGAGCTGGCGGCTCGATGGAAGATCAGCCCGCGCACGCTGGAGCGCTGGCGTTGGACCGGTGAGGGCCCCGCCTTCATCAAGATCGGCGGCCGGGTCGTGTACCGGCTCGATGATGTCGAGGCCTACGAGGCCAACCGGCACTGCTCGAGCACGGCCGACAAGCCCGCCGTGAAGCTGGCGTGAGGGGATGACCATGACGATCCCCAACCGCATCACCCTCGACGATCTGCCCATCAAGCCGGTCGGCGAGATCGCCGGTCTGCCCGGCGATCAGCTGGCGATCCTGAAGCAGGAGGCCGACGAGCGGCTGCGCGCCGCCAAGACTCTTCACGACTGGATCGATGGCGCCATCGCGCTGAAGTACGGCGATCAGGCGCAGGAGGCGCGCGGCGCTGAGGGCAAGGACACCGGCACCGTCCGGTTGCAGGACGGCCCGATCACGGTGGTTGCCGAGCTCCCCAAGCGCGTCGATTGGGATCAGGCGATGCTCGCCGGTCTGGTCGAGCGCATCCGGGCGGATGGCGCCGATCCCGCCGAGTACGTCGACATCGCGTTCAGCGTCCCCGAGCGCAAGTACACCGCCTGGCCCACGGACATCCGCCAGGAGTTCGAGCCCGCGCGCACGGTCCGTAGCGGCAAGCCCAAGTTCCGGCTGCTTCTCGGCGAGGAGGCGCGCTGATGGCCATCTCGCTCGCATCCCTGCAAACCTCGACGGCTCTGCGCCCGCCGCGCGTGCTGATCCATGGCGTCGCCGGCATCGGCAAGTCCACCTTCGCCGCGTCCGCCGACGCGCCGGTGTTCGTCCTCACCGAGGACGGTCTCGGCAAGCTCCAGGTGCCGCATTTCCCGCTGGCGACGAGCTACGCGGAGGTCGCCGAGGCGCTCGACGCCCTGCTCGACGAGGACCACAGCTACTCGACGGTGGTCGTCGACAGCGTGGACTGGCTGGAGCCGCTGATCTGGGCCGAGGCCTGCCGGCGCAACGGCTGGCAGTCGATCGAAAGCCCCGGCTTCGGCAAGGGCTACGCCGAGGCGCTGACCATCTGGCGCGAATACATCGACAAGCTGAACGCGCTCCGCGACCGGAAAGGCATGGCGGTCATCCAGATCGCCCACACCGACATCAAGCGCTTCGACAGCCCCGAGCACGAACCCTACGACCGGTACGTGATCAAGCTGCAGGCCCGCGCGTCCGCGCTGCTGCAGGAGCACTCCGATGTGGTGCTGTTCGCCAACTACCGGATCTCGGTCAGCAAGTCCGACGTCGGCTTCAACAAGAAGGTGACCCGGGCGCTCGGGTCCGGTGCGCGCGTCATGCACACCGAGGAGCGCCCCGCCTTCCTCGCGAAGAACCGCTACGGCCTTCCGGAAACCCTCCCGCTCGAGTGGTCGGAGTTCCTGGCCGCCATGCCCCAATCCGCCTGATTACGACTGAAAGGACAGCACGATGGCACGTTTCGACACCGCCTTTGACGCCGCCGGCATCGAGCCCACCACCGCCTACGAGATCCTGCCCGCGGGCAAGTATCGCGCCCAGATCGTCGAGAGCGAGATGCGCGTCACGAAGAACGGGATGGGGAAGTATCTCTGGCTGATGCTCGACATCCTCGAGGGGCCGCAGCAGGGCCGCAAGGTCTTCGACCAGTTGAACCTGGTGAACGCCAACCCGACCACGGTCGAGATCGCGCAGCGCACGCTGTCGGCGATCTGCCACGCCACGGGCAAGCTGCAGGTGAACGACAGCGAGGAGCTGCACCTGATCCCGATGACGATCCAGGTCGGCGTGAAGCCCCCGAAGGACGGCTACGGCGAGCGCAACACGATCCGCTACCTGGTGCCGGAGGCCCCGGCGCAGTCGAACCCGCCCAAGCCCGCCGCGATGCAGCCGGCCAGCGCGCCCGCGCAGTCGGCGCCCGCCCGCCCGGCCACCGCGCCCTGGAACCGCAAGAGCTGACGCCCTCGGCCGCCGCGGGGTGAGACCTGCGGCGGCCCAGACATCGCCAGACCCGAGAGACCGACCATGACCAACACCACCGACGCGGCCTGCGCGGCCGCGAACGCCCCCGGCTTGCCTGACGACACCCGGCGCCTGATCGAGATCGAGGACGCCATCGCGAAGATCCGCACGCAGATCGCGACCGCCGATCTGGCGCGGCAGCGGACGGCCAAGCCGATCGACCCCGACTGGTTTCACCGCGCGCGCACGGCGCTGCGCCACCTCAACCGCGAGCGCGCCGAGATCGTTGCCCGTCAGGGCTGCCGCCGGCGGCGCGAGCGCCTGAAGGACACGATCATCGCCGTCCTGCGCGAACGCCATGACGGCGCCGCCTGGACTGCGGTGCTGGCGGAAGCGCGGGCGCGGCTCGAGCGGGAGGAGGCGTGCTGATGGCCGAGCTCCCCGAACCCCCGACGCCGACACTCTCCGCGATCTACGCCTCCTACGAGGCCCGGCAGGGCGACGGCTTCCGCGACCACCTCGGCGCCTCCCTGATCGGCAAGTCCTGCGCCCGCGCGCTCTGGTATGACTTCCGCTGGTCGACGCCTGCGCGGCACACCGGCCGCATCCTGCGGCTGTTCGAGACCGGCCAGCTGGAAGAGGCACGGCTCGTGCGCGACCTGCGCGCGACGGGCGCCACGGTGCTGGAGGTCGATCCCGAGACCGGGCGGCAGTTCCGCGTCGAAGCACATGGCGGGCACTTCGGCGGCTCGCTCGACGCCGTCGTCCTCGGGCTCCTGGAAGCGCCGAAGACCTGGCACGTCGTCGAGTTCAAGACGCATTCCGCGAAGAGCTTCGCCGAGCTGATCGCCAAGGGCGTTGCGCTCGCCAAGCCCCAGCACGCCGCGCAGATGCAGGTGTACATGCACCTGACCGGCATCACGCGGGCGCTCTACGTCGCGGTCTGCAAGGACACCGACGCGCTGCACATCGAGCGCGTCCCGGCCGACTCCGAGACGAGCGAACGCCTGCTGGAAAAGGCGCGGCGGATCATCTCCGCCCAGCACCCGCCCGAGCGGATCAGCGCAGATCCCGCATGGTTCGAGTGCCGGTTCTGCGACCACCACGGGCTCTGCCACGGCGAGGACGCCGCTGCGGTCACCTGCCGGTCCTGCCTGCATTCGACGCCCATCGAAGGCGGCTGGCACTGCGCGCGCCACGACCGGCTCCTCGACCCGGCCGATCAGCGCCGCGCGTGCCCCCGGCACCTGTTCATCCCCGATCTCGTCCCCGGAGAGGTGACCGACGCGGGCGAGGACTTCGTCTCCTACCGCATGCGCGACGGCTCGGCCTGGACCAATGACGCCCGCGACAAGGAGGCCGCCGCATGCTGACCCTGCGCCCCTACCAGCAGGCCGCGATCGCCTCGATCTACGGCTATTTCGAGAAGGAAAGCGGCAACCCGCTCGTCGTGATCCCCACGGCCGGCGGCAAGAGCCTCGTCATGGCCGCCTTCATCGACGGCGTTCTCAAGGCCTGGCCCGACCAGCGTGTGCTCGTCGTCACCCATGTCCGCGAACTGATCGCGCAGAACCATGCCGAGATGCTGGGGCTCTGGCCCGAGGCGCCTGCGGGCATCTACTCGGCCGGGCTCGGCCGCCGCGACGCGCGGGCCCGGATCCTCTTCGCCGGCATCCAGTCCATCCACGACAAGGCGACGCGCATCGGCCATGCCGATCTGGTGCTGATCGACGAGGCCCATCTGATCCCCGGCCGGTCGAACACCATGTATCGCCGCTTCCTCAACGATCTGCAGGCGATGAACCCCGCGCTGAAGGTGATCGGTCTGACCGCGACGCCCTTCCGGCTCGACAGCGGCATGCTGCACGAGGGCGAGAACGCGCTCTTCACCCACATCGCCTACGAGGTGTCGGTCCGCGACCTGATCGATCAGGGCTATCTCTCCCCGCTCATCTCGAAGCAGACGCAGACCCGCCTCGATGTGACCGGCGTGGGATCGCGCGGCGGCGAGTTCATCGCGCGCGACCTCGAGGACGCGGTCGACCAGGACGCCATCACGCGTGCGGCCGTGGCCGAAGTGATCGCCCATGGCGAGACGCGCCGGTCCTGGCTCGCTTTCTGCTCGGGCGTCCGCCACGCCACCCATGTCGCCGAGGAGTTTCGCCGCCGCGGGGTCAGCTGCGCGACCATCTTCGGCAAGACGCCGAAGGACGAACGCGACCGGATCATCGCCGCCTTCAAGCGCGGCGAGATCCGAGCGCTGGCCTCCATGGGCGTGCTGACGACGGGCTTCAACGCGCCGGCCGTGGACCTGATCGCCATGCTGCGGCCCACCAAGTCGGCCGGGCTCTATGTCCAGATGGCCGGACGTGGCACGCGGCTCGCCGAGGGCAAGGAGAACTGCCTCGTCCTCGATTTCGCGGGCAATGTCCGGCGGCATGGCCCCATCGATCTGGTGCGGCCGAAACGGCCGGGCGGTCCGGGCGATGGGCCGCCGCCGACCAAGATCTGCCCGAAATGCGGGACCATCGTGGCCATCGCAGCGCTCGAATGCCCCGACTGCGGTTTCGAGTTCCCCGGCCGCGAGGTGAAGCTCGAGCCGACCGCCTCGACGCTGGAGGTGCTGTCGACCGGCAAGCCGCAATGGGTCGGCGTCACCGACGTCACCTACAGCCGCCATGAGAAGCGCGGCGGGCGGGTCTCGCTCAAGGTCACCTACCGCTGCGGTCTCGCCTTCCACACGGAATGGGTCTGCATCGAGCACGAAGGCTATCCGCGCCGGAAGGCCGCGAGCTGGTGGCGCGAGCGGGCGCCCGAGCTGGAGGTGCCCGAGTCCGTCGACGAGGCGCTTCTGCTGGCGGATCGGCTGCGCCGCCCCACCGAGATCGCCGTCCGCCCTGCGGGCCGCTTCACCGAAATCACCGCCTACAGGTTCGCCCCATGCCTTACAGCCGTGCCGGGCTCTGCGCCGTCTGCCATCGAGAACCCCGCGGCTGGGGCTGGTTCGACGCGCGCTTCCGCGTCTCCGACCCGCGGCGCGACACGAGCCGCAGAAACCTCTGCAGCCGGGTTTGCCAGGACATCTGCCACCGGAGGTCGGGCATGATCGATCCGACCCCCAATGAGACGGCGGCCATGGTCGAGGGCGGCAAGGCTGGCGGCGCATATCTCGACAGCCTCGGCCGGACCGATCTCGCCCAACTCAGCGAGGAGGAGTGGGACACCTTCGTCGAGGTGATCGTCACCGGCTACTGCGACCACCTTCGTGACCTGGCCGCGAAGGACCGCGAACGGCTCGACGGCATGATCCCGGAGGTGCCCTTCTGATGGCGGACACCTCGTGGATGGCGCGCGTCGGCGCGCGTCTCGTGACCAACGGCTACGCGATCCTGCCGATCGCGCCCGGCACCAAGAAGCCCGGCCAGTTCGCCCGCGCGGCCTGGCACGACTACGCCCAGTGGAACCGGCATGCGAGCCGCGCCACGACCGAGCTCGAGGTCGCGACCTGGTCCAGCTGGCCCGACTGCGGGGTCGGGATCGTCGGCGGTGCGGTCGCCGCGCTCGACATCGACATCGCCGAGGACGGCGAGCTTGCGCTGCGCATCGAACGCTTAGCCCGCGAGCGGCTGGGCGACACGCCGGCGCTCAGGATCGGCAAGCCGCCGAAGCGGCTCCTCGTCTATCGCACGCGAGAGCCCTTCGCCGGGATCCGGCGCGCGCCGCTCGAGGTGCTCTGCCTCGGTCAGCAGTTCGTGGCCTATGCCAAGCATCCCGATACCGGCCAGCCCTATGCCTGGCCGGACGAGGGGCTCGCGGATCTCGACATCGAGAGCCTGCCCGAAATCGACGCCGACAGGGCGGCAGCGTTCCTCGACGAGGCGCTGGCGCTGATCCCGCCCGAGCTGCGCCCGAAGAGCCTCGGTGCGAAGGGCGCGAACGGGGCCGCAGATCCGTGTCTGCCGGCGCATGCGCAGGCTGGCACGCTGGCGGCGATCCGGAGTGCGCTCGCCTGGCTGCCGAACGCCGAGCTCGACTACGACAGCTGGATGCGCATCGGCATGGCGCTGAAGGGTGCGCTGGGCGAGGAGGGCGCGACGCTCTTCGCCGACTGGTCGGCGCAGGCGGCCAAGAACGAGCCGGCCGCGACGGCGAAGGCATGGACGAGCTTCAAGCCCGCGCGGATCGGCGCCGGCACGATCTATCACCTCGCCATGGAGAAGGGCTGGCGCCCCGATCCCGACCTGCTGCTCGACGGCAGTCAGAAGGTCAGCGCGGGCGACGCGCATCCCGCGGCGGGCCTCCTCGCGCGGCTCGCCCAGCCCGATGCCCCGATGCCGATCCTGGCGCCTGTGCCGTCATTCACGCTGACGATCCCGGGCGGGCTCGTGGGCGATCTCGCGCGCTACATGATCGACACGGCGCGCAGACCGCAGCCGCTTCTGGCGGTAGGCGCCAGCCTCTGCGCCCTCGGCGCGCTGATGGGGCGGCGCTACCGCACGACAACCGACCTGCGCACGAACCTCTACATCGTCGGCATCGCGGACAGCGGATCGGGCAAGAACCACGCCCGCGAGGTCGTCAACGAGCTGTTCTTCGCAGCGGGGCTGGCGCACCACCTTGGCGGCAACAAGATCGCCTCGGGCGCAGGGCTGCTGACCGCGCTCCACCGGCAGCCCGCGATCCTGTTCCAGATCGACGAGTTCGGGATGTTCCTCTCGGCGGCGGCTGACCGCAAGCGCAGCCCGCGCCACATCACCGAGATCCTCGACAACATGACCGAGCTCTACACTGCGGCCAGCGGGGTCTTCCTCGGCGCGGAGTACGCCAACCGGGACGGCTCGAACGAACGGCGCGACATCGTCCAGCCCTGCCTCTGCGTCTACGGCACGACGACGCCGCTGCATTTCTGGGGGGCGCTGCAGGGCGCCAATGTCGTGGACGGCTCGCTCGCCCGGTTCATCATCCTTCCGAGCGAGGAGGATTACCCGGACGAGAACCGTCGTGCCGGGCTGCGCAAGTCGCCGCGCCCGCTGATCGAGGGACTGCAGCGACTTGCCGAGGGCGGGGGTCGCACCAGCGGCAACCTGGCCGGCCAGACCTCCGGACCCGAGACCGCGGTCGATCCGATGACCGTGCCGATGGATGCCGACGCGCAGGCGCGCTTCGATGCGCTCGGCGACGAGATCACCGCCGAGCTCAGGGCCGCGGCCGGCACGTTCCACACGCCGATCCTCGCCCGGATCGCGGAGAACGCGGCCAAGGTCGCGCTCGTCCTCGCCGTGGGGCGCGATGCGGTCCACCCCGTCATCCGTGTCGAGGATGCCCTCTGGGCCATCGATTTCGTGCGCCATTTCGCCCGGCGCACCATCGACGCCGTCGAGCGCCATGTCGCCGACACCGAGACCGAGGCGCATCTGAAACGCGTGCGCGAGATCATCCGCAAGGCGGGGACGGCCGGCGTCACCAAGTCCGAGCTGACCCGCGCCTCGCAATGGCTCCGCGCGCGCGACCGCGACGACATCCTGCTCACGCTCGTCGAGAGCGGCGACGTCGCCACGGTTGAGCAGGAGACCGGGGGGCGGAAAGCCATGCGCTTCCGGGCGATGCGGTGAGGGCCGGGACGATGCTTCCTTCAACCGCCCCCATCCTTGATTTGAAGGAAGTTCCCGCCCAAGCCCCCGTGCCGCAACGGAAATCCGGCGCGCGGGGCTTCTTTCAATATTTCACGCAGAGACCCTCGCGCGCGTGGATGGGAAGGGGTGCCAGACACATAACCAATGAAATAACTGAAATATTGAAAGAAGAGATTTATCCTCATTCTGCCAATGGCTTGCGTCCCCACTTCCTTCAAGCGGACGGGGTGAAGCCATTGAAGGAAGCGCCGGGCGTGCCCGGCATCGACAACGTGACCCTGACCAGACCTCGCGATCCCGGCCCGGGCGCGCGTGCTGCCCTCACCAGGCAGCCGTGCCGCCCCGGCCTCTCAATCGAAGAGGAGGTCGTCATGGACCGCTCCCCACACATCGCCCCGGCGCCTCTCACGGCTGCCGGCACTCTCGACCGCTGCATTCTCGCGCTCGATCTCGGCACTAGCACCGGCTGGGCGTTGCGCGCTCCGGACGGGCTGATCACCAGCGGGACCGCGAGCTTCAGGCCCGGCCGCTATGACGGTGGCGGCATGCGCTATCTGCGCTTCACCAACTGGCTCACCGAGATCGACCGCCTGTCGGGGCCGATTGCCGCCATCTGGTTCGAGGAGGTGCGCCGCCACGCCGGAACTGACGCCGCGCATGTCTATGGCGGGCTCATGGCCACGCTGACCGCATGGGCTGAGCTGCGCGGCGTGCCCTATGCCGGCGTTCCCGTCGGCACGATCAAGCGTCACGCCACCGGCAAGGGTAACGCGCCGAAGGAGGCGATGATCGCAGCGGCCCGCGCCCGAGGCTTCAGCCCCGCCGACGACAATGAGGCCGACGCCATCGCGCTCCTGCTCTGGGCGATCGAGACGAACGGGGGTGTCGCATGAGGTGGCACCCCAAGGGCTACGGCGGCCATCGTCGGGATCCGGAACAGGTGAAGCGCGAGGGCTGGCGCGAGCAGGGTCTGCTCGCCGTCTCGCTCGAGGACGCGCGTCTGACCTGGCCGGAGCGGGAACTCGTCCGACAGCTGGGTGAAAAGCTCTACGGGCCGCGCCCCTCCGACGAGGGAGGGCGCCATGGATAGGTGGACCCCGTCCCTCGTCGAGGCCCGTCTCGCTGAGGCGGCCTTCGTGCTCAAACGCCTGCCCGAGCCGCGACGGCAGGGCTACTTCAGCACATGGCCCGAGATCGTCCACTCCTTCGCTGACAAGGTAGGCCAGGAGCCGAAGCCCATGCGCGTGCTGCCCTCGCCGCAGGCGATTAGCCGGATGGAGGAGACGCTTACCTGGACCGCCTGCCTCGACCCCGTCGACGGCAAGATCGTCTGGATGCGCGCGCATGGCGAGCGGTGGAAGACCATTTGCTGGACGGTCGGACTGCAGCGTTCGGCCGCCCACCAGCACTGGCTCTACGGGCTCTGCGTCATCTCGCTGAAGCTCAACCGGCGGCGGTTCAATCGCAACCTGTCGAAGCGGCGCGTGATCGAGCTGGCTGGTGGCGCGTAGCTCTGCGCGACAGAGGGGAAGGTGTGCGGCGGACAGTTTTCGACGGGACAGAAAACCGGTTCAGGGGCTAGGTTCGGGATAAGCTCGGGAGAGGCGCGCGCGGCGCGGTCCCGAGCGAAACCATCCTTTCGTTGGCGAGGCCCGCTAAGAAAGGAAAGGCGCTGATCCTTTCCTTGCGGACCGCTGTCCGCCTCCGCCACGCCCCTCGGCCGAGTTCGCGGTTCCTTACGCGCGACCTGCGTATGCTGGCGGGCTTGGCTCGGCATTTCGCCAGCGTCAGGGCCGGATTTTTGGGAAGCCACCCGGAAGCCGGAGCCACCCGCCACCCGCGCAAACTCCAATGAACGCTGGCCTTCGGGCCGGACACCCCGGATGCCGCTGGACCCCACGAGGAGTCCGGCGTGGCATCCGGAGTCCGGGCTCCGGCCGGCATCCACCTCATCGACGGAAACCACCCGCCCATGACGTTGAGCTTCGCCCCCGAGCGGATCGAGGTGTGGCCGCTGGCCAAGCTCCAGCCCTACGCGAAGAACGCGAAGGTGCACGGGCCCGACCAGGTCGCGAAGATCGCCGCCAGCATGGCCGAGTTCGGCTGGACGGTGCCCTGCCTCGTGGGCGAGGACGGAGAACTGATCGCGGGCCACGGCCGGGTGCTGGCCGCAACGCAGCTCGGACTGACCGAGGCGCCGGTGATCGTGCTGGGCCACCTGACCGAGGCGCAGCGCCGGGCCTATCGCATCGCGGACAACAAGCTCACGGAACTCGGCAGCTGGGACGAGGCGCTTCTCTCGGCCGAGCTGCAGGACCTGCTGGCGGACGACTACGATCTGTCGCTGGTCGGCTTCTCGGATGGCGAGCTGGACAAGCTGCTGGCCTACGTCGCGGAAGACGACGGTGAAGAGGAAGGTGGCGCCGGGGGCTCGGTGCCTCCGGTGACCATCCCCGAACCGCCGCGTAACCCGGCCTCGCGCACCGGCGATCTTTGGATCCTTGGCGACCACCGGCTGCTCTGCGGCGACTCGACCTCGCACGACGACGTCCGCCGGCTGATGAACGGCGAGCGCGCCGTGCTGTTCGCGACCGACCCGCCGTATCTCGTCGACTACGACGGGTCGAACCACCCGACCCGGAACAAGGACTGGTCGCAGTCCTACGGCGTCACTTGGGACGACAGCAGCCAGGGCGCGGAACTCTACGACGGCTTCATCGCGGCGGCGGTCGCCGAGGCCATCGCCGAAGACGCTGCCTGGTACTGCTGGCACGCCTCCCGCCGCCAGGCGATGCTCGAGGCTTGCTGGGAGAAGGCGGGCGCCTTCGTTCACCAGCAGATCATCTGGGTGAAGGACCGCGGGGTGCTCACCCGTTCGCATTACCTCTGGAAGCACGAGCCCTGTTTCATGGGCTGGCGCCGCCCGAACCGGCCGCCGAAGGTGGCCGAGCAAACGCTGCCTTCGACCTGGGAAATGCCGTCCTTCGCGAAGGACGAGCGCCCGGACCATCCGACGCCGAAACCGCTCGACGCGTTCGGCATCCCGATGCGCCAGCACGTCGCCCGCGGCGGGCTCTGCTACGAGCCGTTCTCGGGCTCCGGCTCACAAATCATGGCGGGCGAGGCAAACGGCCGCCGCGTCTTCGCGATGGAGATCAGCCCCGCCTATATCGATGTCGCCGTCGAACGCTGGCAGGCCGCGACCGGCCGCGACGCGATCCTCGATGGCGACGGCCGGACCTTCGCCGAGGTGAAGGCCAAGCGGCTGGGCGAGACCCCGGCCGCGGCCGAGGGGGCCCACGCGGCCTGACGACGTGGATGGCGTGGCTCTACCTTCCTCCGGCCTGCCTGCCGGAGCCGACGACGCGTGGCTCTTCGGCCTCTCGCTCTGCTCCGGCGCCGGCGGGCTCGACCTCGGGCTGCACCTCGCACTCCCCGGATATCGCACTGTGGGTCATGTCGAGCGGGACGCCTACGCCGCGGCCGTCCTCGTGGCGCGGATGGAAGACGCGGCCCTGGATTGCGCGCCTGTCTGGGACGACGTTGCCACCTTCGACGGCCGCCCGTGGCGCGGCGCGGTGGACATCGTCACTGCGGGCTATCCGTGCCAGCCGTTTTCCGTCGCGGGCAAGCGCAGAGGCGCGGATGACCCGCGCCACCTCTGGCCGCATGTCGCCCGGATCGTCGGCGAGATCGTGCCGCCCTTCGTGTTCCTTGAGAACGTCGCCCATCATCTCCGCCTCGGCTTCCCCGAAGTCGCCGGCGGACTGGTCGGCATGGGCTACCGCCTTGCGGCAGGTCTCTTCACGGCGGCGGAAGTGGGTGCGCCTCACAGGCGCGAGCGGCTCTTCATCCTCGCCCATCGCGAGCGCGACCACATGGCCGACCCCGCGCGCCTGCTCGGGGACGCGCTCGAGCGGCGGGAACCGGACGGAGATGATGCGCCTCTGGCCGACACCGCTGGCGGGCGACAGCAAGGGCACGCGGAACCAGACGAGCAACCGCAGCGAGACGGCGCGCCCGCGCAACGACGGCACGACGCTCTGCGATGCAACCCGGCTCTGGATGACGCCGACTGCGCGGGATCACAAGGACGGGGCGACGAGTCTCGCGAACACACCGGTGAACGGGCTGCTTGGCCGCCAGGTCCTGGTGACGCCGACGGCTGGCGGGAATTCCTGCGACACGCCCCGGACGTTGAACCCGCTGTTCGTCGAAGCGCTGATGGGCTGGCCCACCGGGTGGACCGGCTTCGGCTCTGTGGCAACGGAGTGGTCCCGCTGGTCGCGGCGCATGCGCTCCGAACTCTCGCAGCTGAACTGCTGGCCGATGGATGAGGGGGCGGAGTGAAGACCTGGACGATTCACGAGGTTGCGGACGCATGCCTGATGACGACTGGCGAGCTGAGCCAGTGGATCTCGCGTGGTCACTACCGGCCCTCCGAGGAGGTCCGACCCGGTCAGCGCCGGCGGTTCGATTGGCGCGATCTCGCATGCCTCGCGGTCATCAATGCGCTTCGACCGCACTGTCTGTCGATCAACGCGATGGGCCTGATCGCCGGCGACCTTCGCGAAGGACTCGCCACGATGAACCGGATCCCCGAGCGCCCGGGTCTGTTCTTCTTTGCCGCGAACTGGACCAGGGGCAGACACAGACAGACCGTTGGACTGATTCCCGAGAAGGACCTTTGCAGGGTTCTGAGGTGCCGTCCCGAGTCGCTCATCGTCGTGGATGTCTCAAGCGTTTACCGAGCGGCTCTCGCGAGGCTCCCTTCCGCGGTCGCCGCGGGAGGCGCTGTGGAATGAAACAGAGCCGCCTCATGTCGATGGTCGAGGCCGCGACGAATGTCGTCGTCGGCTACGTTCTGGCCATCGCAACGCAGATCGTCGTCTTCCCATGGTTCGGGATCGAGACGGGGCTCGCCGAGCACATGACCATCGGTCTCGCCTTCGTCGTTATCTCGCTGGCCCGCGGCTATCTGCTGCGGCGGCTGTTCGAGCGCCTGCGCGGCTGGTGACCGTTGCGCTGGCGGGTGCTCGGTCGCGCTGGTAGCCTTGGGCCATGTCCGAAGGCTGGCAGCATATCGAGATCAACGATCATGGGACCATCGTCGTCCTGCGTCCGATTTCGGACGAGGGGCGCGGCTGGTTCGAGGAGCGTGTGGGCGAGCCGGAGCCGGGCGGGATCTACACCTGCGAGCCTCGCATGGCGCAGGACATCCTGCAGGCCGCCGCGCGTGACCTGCTGTCACGGCAATGAGACACCGCCGCCCCATGCGGGACGGCGGCATCGGGACCGTCTTCGTGTGCGGCGTCAGTCGTCGGCGATCATGTAGGTCCTGCCGCGCGCCTCGACCTTCTCCGAGGTGATGGTCAGCCCGAGTTTCTTTTTCAGCGCGCCGGACATGGCGCCCCGAACGGTATGCGGCTGCCATCCGGTGGCTTCGACGATCTCGTCGATGGTCGCGCCGCCCTCGGCGCGGAGCATCGCGATCAGTGTTTCCTGCTTGGTGCCCTTCCGGCGCTGGACAGGGGCGGTCGGCGTTTCCGCCGGCGGCGTCTCATCATGTTCGTCCGTGATGCCGAGGGTGCTGTAGGCGAGCGGGGTGGCGCGCAGCGTGATCGGGCCGCGCTCCTCGTCGTGCCGCCAGACCGTGTTGAGATCCGTGGCGGCGATTTCCTCGATCAGGCCCTGCTTCAGGAGGCTCTTGCAGACGTTGCCGACGGCGCCGCCCTTGAGGCTGGCGGTGACGGGGAAGACTGCCCCGTCCTCGCGCGCGCAGGCGGTGGACAGGATGACGGCTTGGGCGTCGGAAAGCTGAATCTGGGTCATGGGGTCGTCTCCGTATTCGGGCCCGCGACATGCGGCGCCTTCTACGACCCCGAGCCGCGAAGGGCGCGCGGCGGGAGTTCCGGCGTTGCCGGAGATCAGCGGGCGTGTTCGCCCTCGCCAAAGGCGCTGTCGGTGATGCGCTTCAGGAGGCTGGCGTAGTGTTCGAGGGTGCCGACCATTGCCCAGCCCACCTCGTCAGGGTGGCAGTTGAAATGGTCGTCGCTGAGCGCCTGCAGGCGGGCGAGCATCTCGTCGATCTCGGCCTTCTTGCCGATGAAGGCGTTCAGGGCCGCTTCCTTGTTCCGGCGCGCCTTCTCGGCGCGGAGTTCGTGGCGGGGCGTGGTGATCGGGTTCAGGCGGGTGGTCATCGTGTTGGCTCCGAGTGAGTTGCATCGTCCTTGTGATCGGACGTTCGCTCCACGCGCCCGGCTTATCAACGACATAAGCACCTGACTTTGAATGATAATCGGGGCTGGCAATGCAGGGCATGAGCGAGCGCCAGTACGCCGCCCGTGTCGGGCTGTCGCGCGGCGCGATCCAGAAGGCGAAACGGGCCGGACGGCTTGTGCTCTTCCCCGATGCCTCCATCGACGCCGAAGCTTCAGACCGGCGACGTGCCGAGACGACTGATCTGTCAAAAAGCAGACCGAAGGCCGCAGGCCGTCCAGGCGGAATGAAGCCGGTGCCGGTGGCGGTCATTGCGTCTGCCAACGAGACGCTGCGCGAGAACGGGGTCACCGTTCCGGAGGTCGGTGAAGCCGGCGCCTACATGAAGGCCAAGACCTTCAACGAGATCATGAAGGCTCAGGAGCGCAAGCTCGGGCTCCAGATCAAGAGGGGCGAGTTGGTCGACCGCAACCGCGCAATCTCGCTGGTCTTCCGGCTCGCGCGCGAGGAACGCGACGCGTGGGTGAACTGGCCGGCGCGGGTGGCCGCGCTGATGGCGGCGGAGTTGGGAACGGAGACTGCGGCAATGCAGAAGGTTCTGGAGGCCCATGTCCGCGCCCATCTCGAGGAACTCGCCCAGCCCCGGATCGCCCTCTGAGGATATTGCCCAGTTCGACGGGGCGGAGGCGCTGCTCCGGGCCTGGGGCCGCGGCCTCACGCCGGACCCGTGGCTGACCGTCTCGGAATGGTCGGACACGCACCGCTGGCTGAGCTCGCGCGCGAGCGCCGAGCCCGGCCGCTACCGCACCGAGCGGACGCCCTACATGCGCGCCGTCATGGACGCGCTCTCGCCCGGCGATCCGACGCAGCGAGTGGTGTTCATGAAGGCCGCGCAGGTCGGCGCGACGGAGGCGGGCAACAACTGGATCGGCTTCGTGATCCACCACGCGCCGGGGCCGATGCTCGCGGTCCAGCCGACGGTGGAACTGGCCAAGCGCAACTCGCGCCAGCGGATCGACCCGCTGATCGAGGAGAGCCCGGCGCTGAAGGAGCGCGTCCGTCCGGCGCGGGCGCGCGACAGCGGCAACACGCAGCTGTCGAAGGATTTCCCCGGCGGCGTGCTGGTGATGACCGGCGCAAACTCGGCGGTCGGGCTGCGCTCGATGCCCGCCCGCTACGTCTTCCTCGACGAGGTCGACGCCTATCCGGCCTCGGCCGACGAGGAAGGCGATCCAGTGGGGCTCGCCGAGGCGCGCTCGCTGACCTTCGCGCATCGGCGCAAGGTCTTCCTGGTCTCGACGCCCACGATCCGCGGCGTCAGCCGGATCGAGCGGGAATACGAGGCGAGCGACCAGCGCCGGTTCTTCGTGCCGTGCCCGCATTGCGGTGCGATGCAGTGGCTGCGGTTCGAGCGGCTGCGCTGGGAGAAGGGCAAACCGGAGACAGCGGCGTATCACTGCGATGCCTGCGACGAGCGGATCGAGGAGCACCACAAGCCGGCGATGCTGGCTGCAGGCGAATGGCGGGCGACAGCGGAGGCCCGCGATGCGCGGACGGTGGGGTTTCATCTCTCGGCGCTCTATTCGCCGCCGGGATGGAAGAGCTGGGCCGACATCGCGCGCGACAAGGAGACGGCGACAGGGTCCGACGAGGCCGAGCGGGTGTTCCGCAACACGGTGCTCGGGGAGACCTGGATCGAGACCGGCGATGCGCCGGACTGGCAGCGGATCGCGGAGCGGCGGGAAGATTGGCCGGCCGGCACCGTTCCCGTGGGCGGGCTGTTCCTGACCGCCGGCGCGGACGTGCAGAAGGATCGGATCGAGGTCGATGTCTGGGCCTGGGGCCGCGGGCTCGAAAGCTGGCTCGTCGATCATGTCGTAATCGAGGGCGGTCCGGCGCGACCCGAGGCATGGGAGGCACTGACCGAGCTGCTCGGCCGCAGCTGGCGGCATGCCGGCGGCGCGGAACTGGGCCTCGCGCGGCTCGCCATCGACACGGGCTACGAGACGGCCGCGGTCTATGGCTGGGCCCGCTCGGTCGGCTTCGCGCAGGTGGCGCCGGTGAAGGGGCTCGAGGGCTTCAACAGGGCGAGCCCGGTGTCGGGGCCGACCTTCGTCGATGCGACCGCGGGCGGGAAGCGGCTGCGCCGCGGCGCGCGGCTCTGGACCGTGGCCACCTCGACCTTCAAGGCCGAGACCTACCGCTTTCTGCGGTTGGCCCGGCCGACGGCGGAAGAGCTGGAGGACGGGGCAACGTTTCCGCCCGGCACGGTTCACCTGCCCGGCTGGGCCGACACCGAATGGATCCGGCAGCTGACGGCCGAGCAGCTGGTGACGGTCCGCAACCGCCGCGGCTTCGCAAAGCTCGAATGGCAGAAGCTCCGCGAGCGCAACGAGGCGCTGGACTGCCGGGTCTACGCCCGCGCCGCCGCCTGGATCGCCGGCGCGGATCGCTGGCCCGAGGCGACATGGGCTGATCTTGAAGCACAGCTCGGCGTGCCGAGCGGCATGGACAGCCCCGCCGGCCTGATCGGGCGGCCCGACGCGGGCCCGCAAGGCAAACGCCGCTCCGACTGGCTCGGGCGGCGGGAAGGATGGTTCTGATGGCGGACTGGACGGAAGCGGAACTGGCGGCGCTCCGGCGCGCCTATGCGAGCGGCACGACGCGGGTGAGCTACGACGGCAAGACCGTCGATTATGGCTCGGCCGAGGACCTGCTCGGGCGCATCCGGACCATCGAGCGCCAGGTCGCCGGGGTGACGGCCCGGCCCATCGCGGGCTTCGCCGGCTTCTCGCGCGGGGATCGCTGATGGTGTCCTGGTTCGACAGGGCCATCGCGAGCGTCGCGCCGCGGACCGCCACGCGGCGCGTGCTGGCGCGGCAGGCCTTCGAGGGGCTCGCCCGCTCCTATGAGGGTGCGGCGCGGGGGCGACGCACCGATGGCTGGCACGCGCCGGGATCCTCGGCCGATGCCGAGATCGGCCGCGCCGGCGCGCTGCTGCGCGACCGGATGCGGGACCTCGTGCGCAACAACCCGCATGCCGCAAAGGCTGTCTCCGTGCTCGTGAACAACATCGTGGGCGCGGGGATCATGCCGCGCGCGGCGAGCGGCGACGCGGCGCTCGACCGCGAGGTCGACCGGCTCTTCGAGATCTGGGCGCGGGGCTGCGACGTCGATGGCCAGCTCGACTTCTACGGGCTGCAGACGCTCGCCTGCCGCGAGATGGTCGAGGCCGGCGAGGTGCTGGTGCGCCGCCGCCCGCGCCGCCCCGGCGACGGCGTCATGCCGCCCGTCCAGCTGCAGCTGCTGGAGGCCGACTTCCTCGACGCCACCCGCAACGGCGCGCTCGGCGCGGGCCAGGCGGTGCAGGGCATCGAGTTCGACGCGCTCGGCCGCCGCCGGGCCTACTGGCTCTTCGGCGCGCATCCCGGCGACGCGACGCTCAGCCTGGCGGGCAGGCTCACCAGCCGCGCGGTGCCCGCCAGCGAGATCGCCCATGTTTACGAGAAGCAGCGCACGCAGGCGCGCGGCGTGCCCTGGGGCGCGCCGGTGATCCGGGCGCTTCGCGATCTCGACGACTACGAGGTGGCCGAGATCGTCCGGAAGAAGACCGAGGCCTGCGTCACCGCCATTGTCTTCGGCGACGAGGAGGCGCAGCAGGGCATCGCGCCCGCGGTGGTCGATGCCGACGGCAACCGTGTCGAGCAGTTCGAGCCGGGGCTCATCGCCTATGCCCGCGGCGGCAAGGACATCCGGTTCAACCAGCCGGCGGCCACCGGGGGCTATGGCGAATACAAGCGGGCCAGCCTGCACACGATCTCGGCAGGCTTCCGCGTGCCTTACGAACTGCTGACCGGGGACCTGTCGCAGGTCAATTACTCGTCGATCCGCGCCGGGCTCGTCGAGTTCCGGCGGATGATCGACGCGGTGCAGTGGCAGCTCTTCATTCCGATGTTCTGCGCCCCCGTCTGGCGCTGGTTCACCGAGGCTGCGTGGGCGGCGGGGCGGATCCCGACGCCGGATGTGCCGGTCGAATGGTCGCCGCCGAAGTTCGAGGCGGTCGATCCGCAGAAGGACGCGATGGCGGACCTGCTCGCAATCCGCTCCGGCACAATGACGCTGGCCGAGGCCATCGCCCGGCAGGGCCGCAACCCCGACGCGGTGCTCGCCGAGATCGCGGCCACGAACGCCAGGCTCGACGAGCTGGGCCTCGTGCTCGACAGCGACCCGCGCCGGGTCACCAAGACCGGCAGCGCGCAAGCCAATGCGCCAGCCGACCCCGCGACCGATCCGGACGATCCGGATGCGGAAGCGGCCTGACGAGGATCCATACATGGAGCAGACCATCGAACTGCCGGCGTTCCGCCGGTCGGCGGAGCTTGCGCCGAACAGCATCGACCCGGAGACCCGCAGCGTCGAGGTGATCTGGTCGACCGGCGCCCGGGTGCGGCGCGCGGCGCTCTTCGGCGAGCCGCATGACGAGGAGCTCAGCATGGCCCCCGAGCATGTGCGGCTCGAGCGGCTGAACGCGGGTGCGCCGTTTCTCAAGGTGCACGAGGCGCACGATCTCGACGCGGTGATCGGCTCGGTCGTGCCCGGCTCGGCGCGGATCGAGAACGGTCAGGGCATCGCCCGCATTCGGCTCTCGGAACGGGACGCGGTGGGCGACATCTGGCGCGATATCGAGGCCGGGCACATCCGCGCGGTCTCCATCGGCTACCAGGTCCACCGCTTCGAGATCTCGAAGCCCGACGGCCAGCGCGAGCTCTGGCGGGCGGTCGACTGGACCCCGTTCGAGATCTCCGCCGTGCCCGTGGGCGCCGACCCCGCCGCCGGCTTCCGCGCCAAGGGCGAACACGAGACTTGCGTCCTCCACCGCCGGGACGCCCCCACCAGCGAAGGAGCATCCCCGATGACTGAGAAATCCCAAACCCCGGCCGCGACGGCCGCGCAGAGCAACACCACGGCAGCGCCCGAGGAGACCCAGATGACCGACGAAAAGACCGGCGCTGCCGAACCGCAGACCCGCGCCGCCGAGACCAAACCCAAGGTGAAGCCCGCGCCCGACCCGGCGCCTGAGGGTCGCAGTCGCAGCGCCGACACCGATGCGCTGGTCAGCGAGGCCCGCGCACAGGAGCGCGAGCGCGTCTCGACGATCCACGGCCTCGCCGACAAGCTGCATCTCGAGCGCGGCTTCGCCGACGACCTGATCACGCGCGGCGTCTCCATCGACGAGGCGCGCCGGCTGATCCTCGACCAGGTCGCGGCCAAGGCGGACGAGACCCGGACCTTCCCCCATGTCTCGATCCCGCTCGGCGGGCGCGACGCCACGGTCACGCGGCGCAAGGCGATCTCGAACGCGCTCCTGCACCGCTACAGCCCGACGCTATTCCCGCTGGAAGACCCGGCCCGGGAATACCGCGGCATGACGCTGATGGAGCTCGCCCGCGAAAGCCTCGAGACGGCGGGCGCCAGCACCCGCGGCCTCTCGCGCGACGAGGTGGCGACGCGCGCGCTGCACTCGACCTCGGACTTCCCCGAGATCCTGTCGGCGGTCACCAACAAGACCCTGCGCCAGGCCTACGAGGCCTATCCGCGGACCTTCCCGCTCTTCTGCCGGCAGGTGCTGGCGACCGACTTCAAGGCGATGCACCGGGTCCAGCTGGGCGAAGCGCCGCAGCTCCTGAAGGTCGGCGAAAGCGGCGAGTTCAAGCGCGGCACCCTCGGCGAGAGCAAGGAGAGTTACCGCATCGAGACTTACGGGCGCGTCGTCGCGATCACCCGGCAGGTGCTGATCAACGACGACCTCGACGCCTTCACGCGCATCCCGGCGATGTACGGCAACTCGATCGCGCAGCTCGAAAGCGACGTGGTCTGGGACATCGTGACGTCGAATCCGGCGATGGCCGACGGCACGGCGCTGTTCCACGCGACCCACAAGAACCTCGCCGGCAGCGGCGCGGCGCTCGGGGTGGACAGCGTGGGCTTGGCGCGCGCGGCGATGCGCAAGCAGACCGGGCTCGACAAGAAGACGGTGCTCAACATCCGGCCCGCCTTCCTGATCGTGCCGGCATCGCTCGAGCTGAAGGCGGAGCAACTGGTCGCCCAGAACCTAGTGCCCGCCCAGAGCGGCAACGTGGTGCCCCAGTCGATCCGGACGCTCTCGCCGATCGCCGAGCCCCGGCTCGACGCGGCGAGCGAGACGGCCTGGTATCTGGCGGCCAGCCCGAACCAGATCGACACCATCGAGTACGCCTATCTCGAGGGCCAGCAGGGCGCCTACATCGAGACGCGCAACGGCTTCGATGTCGACGGCGTCGAGATCAAGTGCCGCCTCGACTTCGGCGCCAAGGCCATCGACTGGCGCGGTCTCTACAAGAACCCCGGCGCGTAATGCGCCCACCCTGAACCCTGAGAAACGGGCGGTCCTGACGGGCCGCCCGTCGTCGTATCCAAGAGGACCTCGCGATGAAGAACTACGTCCAGCCCGGCACCACTCTCACCCTGACGGCGCCCTACGCCGTGACCTCCGGCGATGGTCTGCTCGTCGGTTCGATCTTCGGCGTGGCGGCCGGCGACGGCGCCAGCGGCGCCACCGTCGAGGCGGCGCTGACCGGCGTCTTCGACCTCACCAAGATCGGCTCCCAGGCCTGGACCGTCGGCGCCAAGATCTACTGGGACGACACCAACAAGCGCTGCACGACGGTCGCGACCGACAACACGCCTGTAGGCGTGGCGGTCGAGGCGGTGTCGGGCGGGGCCGGCGACACCATCGGCCGGGTGCGGCTCAACGCGGCCTTCTGATGACCGCCTTCGCTGCCGCCCTCGACGCGCTCTTCGCCGACGCGCATCTCGCGCGCGACGTCGTCTACACCGCCGAAGGTGGCGCGCCGTCACTGGTCCGCGCGATCCTGCGCCGGCCGGACGAGGTGACCGGCTTCGGCGAGGCGGGCATCTGGTCGGAGACCACCCGGCTGGACCTGCGCCTCGCCGAGGTGGCGACCCCGCGCCCCGGCGACCGCGTCGAGATCGATGGGGAGGCCTTCCTCATCCAGGGCGAGCCCGTCCGTGACCGCGAGCGGCTCGTCTGGACCGTGGACCTGCGCCCGGCCTGACCGTCATGAAGCTGAAGCTCGACATCACGCCCGATCTCGTGGCCGCCATGGCCGCCGAGGTGAAAGCCGGCGAGAAGGCCGTCACCGCCGCCATGCGGGAGGCCGGGACCGGGCTCAAGACCGCCTGGCGCGGACAGATCACTGGAGCAGGGCTCGGCCGGCGGCTCGCTAACTCGATCCGGAGCCAGACCTATCCCAAGGCCGGCGAGAGCCTGAACGCCGCGGCGCTGGTCTGGTCCAAGGCGCCCGTCATCGTCGGCGCCCACGACACCGGCCCGCTGATCCGCTCGAAAGACGGCTTCTGGCTGGCAATCCCGACCGAGGCCGCCGGGCGAGGCCTGCGCGGCGGCAAGCTCACCCCCGGAGACTGGGAGCGCAGCCGCGGCCTGCGGCTGCGGTTCGTCTATCGCCGCCGCGGCCCAAGCCTGCTGGTCGCCGACCGCGCCCGGATCAACACCCGCGGTCAGGCGGTGGCGTCGCGGGCGAAGACCGGCCGAAACCAGGTCACCGCGCCGATCTTCCTGCTGGTCCCGCAGGTCAAGCTGCCGAAGCGGCTGGATCTGGGCCGCGACGCCGAGCGGGCGCATGACAGCGTGCCGGGGCTGATCGTGGCGAACTGGGTAGAGGGACGGCTGACAGGCGCAAACTGAAGTTATTCCAGAATGAAGGGAAGCGCTTATCGATCATTTGGTCCGCGTTGTATTCGTAGAATAGCTTCGATTTTTTGCATAGCTTGGCGGAAAACCAAAACCAAAGTGACGGCTCCAAAGAAAATGCTCACAATACCGGCGTTTTCGGAGCTTATCGTGGATCCGAACAGCTCGACAGAGGAGTCGCCCGTTGCGCCAAGATACACGAGCGCGAGCCCTGCGCCGATAAAGCACAGGGAAGCGATCAGAGCACCACCAACAATTAGATATAGTAGACCCTTGGCACTGTTGAGATGTTCGCCCACACCAATATACCCCTGTGCATCTTTGGCGAGAGAAGTCGCCACGGCTGTTACTTCCTCGTGGTTTGATCCCGTTACTCTGAGGTTGTTTCCGCGAAGCTCCATGTAGCAATATGAGCAACGCCGAGCTTCATCACCTCCGACCGGTTCAATTCGAAGCTCATGCGCGTGAGGATTCAAGCCGCATGATGGACAGAACGCTTCTAGCGCTTTATCTACTGAATCATCACTTGTCCGCTCCGTCATGTCTCGATCTTACCCGAAGCCCCTCGACGCGGCCAGAAAAACGCACACATCCCAAGCAGTCCGCTCCTGACTGCTTCCGTCTGCTCGCGCTTCACAAGCAGGTAGTTGTCGAGGCAGCGTCTTAGCACCTCTCCTACCCGCAATAAGTGATGCCCAGCCCCCGCGAAACCATCCTCACCGCACTGCACGCGCGGCTTTCTGCGCTGCCCGCCACAGTCCTGCGCGGCGAGGTGCTGCCCGAGCGCGTGCCGGCCGAGGGCCTGCTGATCCTGCGGGACGGCGAGCCAGGCGAGCCTGAGGTCACGCTCTCGCCGCTGGCCTACCACTATCAGCATCGGGCCGAGATCGAGGCGGTCGTGCAGGGTTCCGACCGTGACGCCGCATTCGACGCGCTGACTGCCAGCATTGGCGCAGCACTGGCCGCCGACCGGACGCTGGGCGGGCTCTGCGACTGGGTCGAGGCGGAAGCGCCGCGGCCCGTGGACCTGCCGGTCGAGGGCGCGGCCAGCCTCAAGGCCGCCGTGATCCCGGTGGTGCTGCACTATTCCACGGCCGATCCGCTCGGCTGATCCCGACAACTCGAGGAGAACACCATGGCACGAGCCCAGGGGGCGCGGGCGCTGATGGCGCTTGCGTTCGAGACGACCTATGGAACGCCGCCCGCCAGCGGCTTCACCCGCATGCCCTTCGCCAGCACTTCGCTCGGCGCCGAGCAACCGCTGCTGAACTCGGAACTGCTGGGCTACGGCCGCGATCCGCTGGCGCCGATCAAGGACGCGGTGACGGCCGACGGCGACGTCGTGGTGCCGCTCGACGCCGAGGCCTTCGGCTTCTGGTTGAAGGCGGCCTTCGGCACGCCTGCGACCACGGGTGTGGAAGCCCCGTACAGCCACGAGTTCCAGTCGGGGTCCTGGACGCTGCCCAGCATGTCGATCGAGACGGGCATGCCCGAGGTGCCGCGCTATGCGATGTATTCTGGCTGCGTGCTCGATCAGATCACGTGGCAGATGCAGCGCTCGGGCCTGCTAACCGCGACGGCCCGGCTGGTGGCGCAGGGCGAGACGGTGGGCACGACCACCAGTGCTGGGACGCCCGCCGCGCTGGAGCTGAAGCGTTTCGGGCATTTCAACGGCTCGATCACGCGGAACGGCTCGGCCCTCGGCAACGTCGTCTCGGCCGAGATCACCTATGCCAACAACCTCGACCGCATCGAGACCATCCGCTCGGACGGCCGCATCGAAGGGGCGGATCCTTCCATCGCGGCGCTGACCGGCCGGATCGAGGTGCGTTTTGCTGACCAGACGCTGGTGACGCAGGCGATCAACGGCGAGGCCTGCGAGATGGAATTCGCCTACGTCCTGCCCTCGGGCGACAGCTTCACCTTCACCGTGCACGCCGTCTACCTGCCGCGCCCCCGGATCGAGATCTCCGGGCCGCAGGGCGTGCAGGCGACCTTCGACTGGCAGGCGGCCCGCGACAGCGTGGTCGGCCGGATGTGCACCGCCATCCTCGTGAACGATGTGGAGACCTATTGATGCTGACGCTCGACCTGACCAACGCGCCGCGCTGGCACAACCTCGCACCCGGCGTCCGGGTCCAACTGCGCCCGCTGACCACCGCGCTGATGGTGGCGACGCGCAGCGATCCGGCCGTTGAGGCGGTGCCCGAGGAGGCTTCCGACGAGGAGCGCGCGGTCGCCTTCGCCAAGGCGCTCGCGCGGCGGGCCGTGCTCGCCTGGGAGGGCATCGGCGACGCCGACGGCAACGCCATCGACCCCGGCCCCGACGCCATCGACGCGCTGCTCGATGTCTGGCCGATCTTCGAGGCCTTCCAGCTGACCTACGTCTCGAAGGGCCTGCTGCTGGAACAGGAAAAAAACGCCTCCGCGCTCTCGCCGAGTGGTCCTTCGGCGGGGGCGAGCGGTACTGCGAAGCCTGCACGCAAGCCTGCCCGGACTGCCCGGCGCGGCTGAACCGTCCGGCAACGCCGGAGGGTCGGCAGGTCTGGGACCTCGTCGGCCGTCTCGGCGGACAGCTGCGCGTCCTGCCCGGTGCGGTGATCGGCTGGGATCTGACCGCAGCGCTCGCGCTCGGTGACGCGCTCGGCGTGCCGCCGCTCGCCACGGCCGAATTTCTGCCCGTCATCGAAGCGGTGATGGTCGCCAAGCTCAACGAACAGATGGATCACACCCATGGCTGAGAAGAGGGTCAGCGTCCGCCTCGCGGCCGTGGGCGGACGGCAAGTGCGCGCCGAACTGGAAGGTGTCGGCGAGGCCGGGTCGCGCGGCTTCGGACGACTGAGCCGCGAAATGGAGGCGGCGAACGCCCGGCTCGTCGCCTTCTCGCGCCGGGTCCGGGTCGCAGCAGCCGCTGCCGTGGCGGCGGCCGCCGCCGCTGGTGTGGCGATGATCCGGTCTGGTCTCCAGACGGTCGATGCGCAGGCCAAACTCGCGCAGTCGCTCGGCACCACCGTCGCCTCGATCCAGACGCTGGAACGCGCAGGCGAGCTGGCCGGTGTCTCCATGTCCGGCATCGAGCAAGCCACCAAGGATCTGACGCGCCGTCTCAGCCAGGCGGCCGCCGGGACCGGCCCCGCCGCCGATGCGCTCGACCGGCTCGGGCTATCGGCCGACGAGCTGATCGCATTGCCGCTGGACCAGCGCGTCGGCGCGATCAACGCCGCCATCGAGAGCTTCGTGCCCGCCGCCGAACGCGCCGCCGTCGCGGGGCAGCTCTTCGGCGAGGAAGGCTCCATCGCGATGAGCCGGATCGACACCGCGACGCTGCGCCAGGCGACCGAGGACGTGCTCGCGTTCGGTGTCGTCGTCTCCGAACAGGACGCCGATCAGATCGAGCGGACGAACGATGCCATCTCAAGGCTTGGCCTGATCTGGCGCGGGCTGTCGAACCAGCTGGCGGTCGCCGCGGCCCCCGCGCTGGAGGCCGTCGCCAACGCCATGGCGGCGGTGGCGAGCCGCACCGGGCCGCTCGGCATCGCGATCCGCGGCCTCTTCGACAACATCGGCCGCCTGACCACCTATGCCGCCACCTTCGCCGCATTCCTCGCGGGTCGCTGGGTGGCTGGAATGGCCGCCGCCGCGCTCTCCGTCCGCGGCCTCGCCACGGCGCTCGTCGTGCTGCGGGGCGCGCTGATCCGCACCGGGATCGGGGCGCTCATCGTGGGCGCGGGAGAGCTTGTCTACCAGTTCACCCGTCTCGTCTCCGGTGCGGGGGGCTTCGGCGAAGCGATGTCGCTCCTGAAGGATCTCGCGGTCGAGGTCTGGGAGCGGATCCGCATGGGCGCGGCGGCGGCGGGCGCTGCCGCCACGGCGATGTTTTTCGACCTGAAGGCGGACGCCGCATCGGGCATGCAGAGCGCCATCGAGAGCGTCGTCGGTTTCGGCAACACGGCGGCGAACACGTTCGAAGGCGCCTATGAGGCGATCAAGGCGATCTGGGGCCTGCTGCCCGCCGCCATCGGCGATCTGGCGTTCCAGGCGGCCAACAGCCTGGTCGACGGCGTCGAGGCGATGCTGAACGGCGTTGTCTCGCGCATCAACGGCTTCATCGCCGGCATCAACCAGGGGCTGGAAGCGCTCGGGTCCGAGCGCCGGATCTCGCTGGTGCCCGACCTCGACCTGGGCGAGATCGAGAACCGCTTCGAGGGCGCGGCCAGCGCTGCCACGACGGCGGCGCAGGCGGCGTTCGAGCGGGCCTTCGAGGACAACCCGCTCACCGCGCCCGATCTCGGCATGACCGACGCGGCGAACCGCGCGCTCGAGTCGGCGAACCTCTATCGTGGGGCCGCACGCGATCTGGCCGAAGGGGCCCGCGCACCGCTGGAAAGCTGGCAGGCGCTGCGCGATGCAGTCCGAGGCACAGACGAGGACGGCGCCGACGCTTTGGCCGAGACGACCGCTGCGGCGGAGCGGCTGGAGACGGCGCTCGGCGATGCCGGACGCGCCGCGACGGATGCAGGCGCGGCGGCCGGAGCTGCCGCTGGTGCAGCGGAGCCCGCGACCGAGGCAGCCGTCACCGGCTGGCAGGCGGTCACGGCAGCGCTGTCGGACTATGCCAGCAAGGCCCGCGAGATCGGCGGAGACATCGGCCAGAGCCTCGTCGGCGCTTTCCAGTCGGCCGAGAACGCCGTGGGCCAGTTCGTGAAGACCGGCAAACTGAACTTCCGCGACCTCGTCACCTCGCTGTTGGCCGATCTCGCCCAGCTGGCGGCGCGGCGTTTCATCCTCGGGCCGATCGCCAACGCGCTCTCGGGCGTGTTCTCAGGGGCGGGCGGCATTTTCGCCAACGTCCTGCATGCGGGCGGGATGGTCGGATCGGCAGGGCCCTCGCGCATGGTCCCGGCGATGGCCTTCGCTGCTGCGTCCCGGATGCATGGCGGCGGCATGGCCGGACTTCGCCATGACGAGGTGCCCGCGATCCTGCAGCGCGGCGAGCGGGTGCTGTCGCGCCGCGAGGCGCAGAGCTACGACGCGGGCGGCGTCAACGTCACCATCATGGCGCGTGACGCCGAGAGCTTCCGCCAATCGCGCACGCAGATCGCGGCCGACATCGCCCGCGCGGTGTCGCTCGGGCGCAGGGGGCTCTGAGCCATGGCGTTTCACGAGGTCCGGTTTCCCGAAAACGTCAGTCGCGGCGCGCGGGGCGGGCCCGAGCGGCGCACGCAGATCGTCGAGCTCGCCTCGGGCGACGAGGAACGCAACGCCATCTGGGCGAACAGCCGCCGCCGCTATGATGTGGCCTACGGGATCCGCCGCGCCGACGATCTGGCGGCGGTGGTCGCCTTCTTCGAGGCGCGCAACGGTCGCCTGCACGGCTTCCGCTTCAAGGACTGGGGCGACCACAAGTCCTGCCTGCCCTCGGGCACGCCATCGCCGACCGATCAGGCCATCGGCACCGGGGATGGCACGACCACCGCTTTCCAGCTGGTGAAGTACTACGCCTCCGGTGCGCAATCCTGGTCGCGTGCAATCGCCAAGCCAGTGGCGGGCACGGTGCGCATTTCGCTCGGCGGGATCGAGCAGCCCTCCGGCTGGTCGGTCGACACCGCCACCGGCGTGGTCACCTTCGGCACCGCGCCGGGCGCTGGCATCGCGATCACCGCGGGCTTCGAATTCGACGTACCGGTCCGCTTCGACACCGACGCGCTCGACGTGACGCTCGACCTCGAGCGGCTCGGCTCGATCACCTCCATTCCGCTTCTGGAGATCCGGCGATGAACGACACCGGCAGCTTCGTCGCGGCCGTGCTGCGCGAGCTCGCTGCCTCGACGGCTGTGATCCTCGCCGCCTGGGGCGCGCTCGGCGGCGCGACCAACGCGCTGACCACGAAGATGCACCTGCGCGACGCGCTCCGGCACATCCTGCTCGGCGGTCTGATCGCCGCGGGCATGGGCAGCCTGTCGATGGCCGTGATCACCGCCTGGCTCGGCCTGCCGCCCGAGGCGATCCCCGCGGGCGGGGCAGCAGGATCGGCCGCCTATCTCGTGGGCGTCTTCGGCCCGGCCTTCATCGAAGTGCTGCTGGCCCGCCTGCGTCGTGCCAAGCGGGGCGACGGCGATGAATGAGCTCATTCGCCTCGCGCGCTCCCTCCGCTGCGACCCGGCCGACCCAAGAGCAGCCTTCGCCCACCGTCTGCGCATCGGCTTCGCCGTCGCGGCGCTGATCCTGATCCTCTCGCTTCTCCGGTAACCCCATGCACATGACCGACCGGGGCCTACTGGCCCTCGTCCGGCACGAAGGACTCGTGCCCGGACCCTATCTCGATGTGAAACAGGTCTGGACCTTTGGCATCGGCCACACGGCCGCGGCCGGGCCGCCCGATCCGGCCAGCATGCCGCGCGGCATGCCCGCTGATCTGGACGCCGGGATCCGCGAGGCGTTCCGGGTCTTCCGCGCCGATCTTGCGCGCTACGAGGCCGCCGTCCTGCGCGCCGTGAAGGTGCCGCTGGCGCCGCACGAGTTCGATGCGCTGGTCAGCTTCCACTACAACACCGGCGGCATCGCCAAGGCTGCACTGACCCGCCACCTCAATGCCGGCAATCGCGTTGCAGCCGCCGACGCGTTTCAGAACTGGCGGCGACCGGCCTCGATCATCCCCCGCCGGGAGGCCGAGCGCGACCTGTTCCGCCATGGCCGCTATCCCGGCGGAACCATCCCGGTCTGGTCCGTGGATCGTGCAGGCCGCGTGGATTTCTCGCGGCCGATCCGACGCCTGACCGAGGATGAGGCTCTGGCCTTGGCTCGCGGGCCGTCGCCGCTGCCGAGGCCACCGGTCTTCGAACCTGCACCTGACGCGCCGACCGGCTGGCTCGCCCGGCTGACCGCCTTCTTCTCCACCCTGCTCCGGAGGGCTTGATCCCCATGCGCTACGTCCGACCCAACTCGCTCACCTGGTGGGCGGGACTTCTCGCCATGCTCACCGGCATCGCCTCCCTCGCGCTGCCAGCCACCGGTCCGCTCGGCGAGTTGTCCCGTCTCGTCGCGCTGCTCGCCGGCTCAGGCGATGCCTCGCCGGCGGGGCTGATGTTCCTTGGGCTGGGCCTGATCGGCCTGCGCGACCGGATCGAGCGCGGGTTCCGCGGCGATGCTTGAGTTTCTCGCAGGTCTGGTCGTGGGCGGCTTCCTCGGCGTCTTCGTCGCAGCCCTCTGCGTCGCCGCCGCGCGGGGGGAGCAGCACGATGGCTGATCTGGTCGCGGCCTTGGGCGCGGTCGGAGGCGTCGTCCTCGGACTGGTCTGGGGGCGCGCGGAAGGGGAGCGCACGGGCAAACGGGAGGCGGAACGCGATGCGATGGAAGACAAGATCAAGCGTGTCGAGCGGGGGCGGGATGCGGTTCGCGACGGGCGCGGCGCTGGCGATCCTGCTGACCGGCTGCGCCGCAACGATGGGCGCTGGTGATGCGGGCTGCGCCTCCTACGCCGAGGCTCGGCTAGGCCGACCTGCTGCCGAGACCGTCGCGGAGGTTCCGCCGGACTGGGCGGACTGGATCGCCGATCTCGACGACCGCATGACGGGAACCTGCCGATGAAAACCCTCTCGCCCGCCCTGCAGGCCCATCTCGACGAGGGCACGACGACGCTGGCCTGGTGCTGGCGGATCACGCGCGCCGACGGCGTCACCTTCGGTTTCACCGATCACGACCGGACGCTGAGCTTCGACGGGACCGACTTCGAGCCCGAGAGCGGGCTGACAGCTTCGGAGGTGCGCTCCGGCTCGGACCTGTCGGTCGATGCGCAGGACGCCGAGGGCGTGCTGACCTCGGACCGGATCACCGAGACCGACATCCTCGACGGTCGCTGGGACAACGCCGAGGTCGAGGTCTGGCGTGTGATCTGGGTCGACACGTCGCAACGCGTGCTGATGCGGCGCGGGGCCATCGGCCAGATCCGCCGCGGTCGGCTCGCGTTCGTCGCGGAGGTCCGCTCACTCGCGCATGTGCTGGGCCAGACGGTCGGGCGGACCTTCCAGGCGACCTGTGACGCGGCACTCGGGGACGCGCGCTGCGGCGTCGATCTCGAGGATCCGGCCTTCAAGGGCACCGGTGCCGTGATCGATCTCCTGCGCGACCGGGCCTTCACCGCCTCGGGGCTGGGCGCATTCACGTCCGGCTGGTTCACCTTCGGCACGCTCGAATGGACGAGCGGTGCGAACGCGGGGCGGCGCACCGAGGTCCTAGGCCACGACGTGACGGACGGAGTCGCGATCCTGACCTTGCTCGAGGCCCCCGTGCGCGCGATCGCAGAGAGCGATGCCTTCACCATCCGCGCGGGCTGCGACAAGCGCATCGAGACCTGCGGGGCCAAGTTCGCCAACACCGCCAACTTCCGGGGTTTCCCGCACATACCCGGCCAGGACGCCGTTCTCCGCTACGCCACCAAAGATGGCGGGCACGAAGGGTCCGTGTTGTGACCTCCACCGATCCCACCCGCGTCATCGCCATCGCGCGCTCCTGGCTCGGCACGCCGTATCACGACCAGGCGAGCCTGCGCGGTGTCGGCTGCGATTGCCTCGGGCTGGCCCGGGGCGTCTGGCGCGAGGTCGTCGGTCCAGAGCCGTTCCCGATCCCGCCCTACAGCCGCGACTGGGGCGAGACCGGGCCGAGCGAGGTGCTGGCCGAGGGCACGCGGCGGATGATGATCGAGGTGGAACCGGCGGCAGCCGGTCCCGGCGCGCTGGTGCTGTTCCGCATGAAGCCGCGCGCCATCGCCAAGCATGTCGGGATCGTCACCGGGCCCGACACCTTCCTCCACGCCTACGAGCGGCTCGGCGTGATCGAGGAGCCGCTAAATAAAAGCTGGCGGCGGCGCATCGCCTTCGCTTTCCTGTTCCCGCAACGCTGAGACCCCGACATGGCAACGCTTGTCCTCGGTGCCGCTGGCGCTGCCATTGGCGGCAGCATTGGCGGCGCGATCCTCGGCGTCAGCGCCGCCACCATCGGCGGCTTCATCGGCTCGACCATCGGCTCGGTCGTCGACAGCTGGATCATCTCGTCGCTGGCGCCCACGCAGCGCATCGAGGGCGCGCGGCTCGACACGCTGCGCATCACCTCCGCTACAGAAGGCGCGGTCATCCCGCGGCTCTACGGCCGGATGCGCATGGGCGGCAACATCATCTGGGCGACCGATTTCCGCGAGGAGACGAAGACCACCACCCAAGGCGGCGGCAAGGGCGGCGGGGGCGGCAAGGTCAAGACCACGGAGTATCTCTACTACGCCTCCTTCGCCGTCGCGCTTTGCGAGGGACCGATCACCGGCATCGGGCGCATCTGGGCCGACGGCAAGCCGATGGACCTCTCCGGCGTCACCTGGCGCTGGTATCCGGGCGACGAGGCGCAGACGGCGGACCCGTTCATCGCCGCGAAGATTGGCGCGGCCAGCACGCCCGCCTATCGCGGCACCGCCTATGTGGTCTTCGAGGAACTGGCGCTCTCCACCTACGGCAACCGACTGCCGCAGCTCTCCTTCGAGGTGTTCCGGCCGCTTGCCGACCCCGACACCGCCGAGGGGCTGACCCGCGCCGTCACCATGATCCCCGCCTCGGGCGAGTTCACCTACGCGACGCAGGCGATCCGCAAGACCGACGGCGGCGCGACGGTGCCCGAGAACCTGAACGCGCTGGCCGACTCCACCGACATGGTGGAGGCGCTCAACCGGCTGCAGGCGATGGCCCCGGCGGTCGAGGGCGTCAGCCTCGTCGTCGCCTGGTTCGGCGACGACCTGCGCGCGGGCTCCTGCAAGGTCCGGCCGGGCGTTGAGGTGTCGGCCAAATCCACCACGCCCGTCACTTGGTCGGTCAATGGCGTCAGCCGCGCGAATGCCTTCCTCGTCAGCCGCGATGATCAGGATCGCCCGGTCTATGGTGGGACGCCGTCCGACTTCGCCGTGGTGCAGGCGATCCAGGAGATGAAGGCCCGCGGGCTGCGCGTCACCTTCTATCCGTTCATCCTGATGGATGTGCCGCCCGGGAACATGCTTCCGAACCCCTATTCCGACAACGCCGCGGAGACCGGCCAGCCCGCATTCCCTTGGCGGGGGCGGATCACCTGCTCGCCCGCCGCCGGTTTCGCCGGGACCGTCGACAAGACGGCCACGGCCGCAAGCCAGGTCGCGGCGCTGTTCGGCGCGGCCACGCCCGCGAGCTTCAGCATCTCGGGCCAGTCTGTCTCGTGGACAGGCTCGCCCGGCGACTGGGGCCTGCGGCGCATGGTGCTGCACTATGCCCATCTCTGCGCGGCAGCGGGCGGGGTCGATGCGTTCTTGATCGGCACCGAGATGCCCGGGCTCACGACGATCCGCTCGGGGGCCAGCACCTATCCCGCCGTGCAGGCCTATCGGGACCTGCTCGCGCACGTGCGGTCGATCCTCGGGTCCGGGACGAAGATCGGCTATGCGGCGGACTGGAGCGAATATTTCGGGCACCAGCCGGGCGATGGCAGCGGCGACATGTTCTTCCACCTCGACCCGCTCTGGGCCGATCCGGAGATCGATTTCGTCGGCATCGACAACTACATGCCACTCTCCGACTGGCGCGACGGCTTCGAGCATCTCGACGCGGCCGAGGGCTGGCCCGCAATCTACGACCGGGGCTATCTGCAGGCGAACATCGTGGGCGGCGAAGGCTTCGACTGGTTCTACGCCAGCGCGGCGGACCGATCGGCTCAGGTCCGGACCCCGATCACGGACGGCGCCGCCGGCAAGCCGTGGGTGTTCCGCTACAAGGATCTGCGCGCCTGGTGGTCGAACCCGCACTACAACCGCCCCGGTGGGGTGGAGAGCGGGACGCCGACGGCATGGGTGCCGGAGTCGAAGCCGATCTGGTTCACCGAGCTGGGCTGCCCGGCCATCGACAGGGGCACGAACCAGCCCAACGTCTTCTTCGACCCGAAATCCTCCGAAAGCTTTGTGCCGTACTTCTCACGAGGCTGGCGGGACGACGCGATCCAGCGCGCCTATCTCGAAGCGACCTATCTCTGGTGGGGCGAGGCCGCGAACAACCCGCTCTCGGCGGTCTACGGCGGCCGGATGGTGCATGTGCCCGAATGTGCCGCCTGGACCTGGGACGCGCGGCCCTATCCGTTTTTCCCGGCCCTGACCGATGTCTGGACGGACGGTGCGAACTGGCGGCTCGGGCACTGGCTGACCGGGCGTCTCGGCGCGGTGTCTCTGGCGGCGCTGGTCCGGCACCTTTGCCTGCGCGCGGGCCTGCCCGAGGATCGCATTGACGTCACCGGGCTCTGGGGCGCGGTAGAGGGCTACGCTATCGGCGCGCTGGAGAGCCCGCGCGCCTCCATCACCACGCTGTCGCGGCATTTCGGCTTCGACGCCGTCGAGACCGAGGGCGTCATCCGCTTCGTGATGCGCGGCCGGGCAGCGGCAGCCACAGTCAGCCCCGACGACCTGGTCGCCGCGCGAGAAGGCGATGTTCTCGAACTGACCCGTGGCCAGGAGACCGAACTCCCGCAGGCGCTGAAATGGCAGGTGGCCCGCGCGGACGAGGACTACGAGGCCGCGCAGGTCGAGGCCCGGCGCATCACCGTCGACACGACGCGGATCGCCTCTGAGGCCTTCCCCATGGCGGTGCCGCCCGAGGAGGCCGAGCGCCGTTGCCGGCGCGCCCTCATGGAAGCCTGGAAGGGGCGCGAGAGCGCAGTGTTTCGGCTGCCTCCTTCGCGGCTGGCGCTCGATCCCGCCGATGTCGTGTCGTTCGCCCATGACGGTAGGGCTGTCCCGCTGCGGCTCGTCTCCATCGCCGATGCGGACGCGCGCGGCGTCGAAGCTGTGCGCCAGGACCGGGAGGCCTACGACCTGCCGCCCGGTGCGCCGCGGCCCTCGGCGCTCTCGCAAGCCGTCGTGTTCGGCGCGCCCGAGGCGGTGCTGATGGACCTGCCGCACCTCACCGAGGACCAGCCTGCGCATAGGCCTTTCGCGGTAGCCCATGCCGTCCCGTGGCCCGGCGAAATCGCGGTGTTCCGCAGCCCCTCGACGGACGGGTTCGAGCTGCTGACCACGTTCGGCACGCGGGCCCGGATCGGCACCTTGGCCTCGGACTTCTACACGGGCCCGACCTCGCGCTTCGATTTCGGCAATATACTGATCGTCGATCTGCTCTCAGGCACGCTGGAAAGCGTCACGGACCTGACCCTGTTCGGCGGCGCCAACGCGCTGGCTATCGAAAGCGCGCCCGGCACCTGGGAGATCGTGCAGGCGGGCGTGGCCGAGCTGATCGCGCCCGGCCGGTATCGGCTGACCCGCTTGCTGCGTGGCCAGCGCGGCACTGAGGGTGCGATGGGTAACCCGACGCCTGCCGGTGCCCGCGTCGTGGTGCTCGACGACAGCCTCGCCTCTCTGCCGATCGCCGAGGCCGATCTCGGCATCCCGTGGAACTGGCGCATCGGCCCGGCCAGCCGCCCGGTCAGCGACGAGACCTATGTCGCGCAGACCTTCACGCCCGCGGGTATGGGGCTGCGGCCGTTCTCCGTCACCCATATCGAACAGCCATGGCGCACGCCGCGAACGCCGAGCGATTTGACCATTCGCTGGACGCGCCGGTCTCGCGCGCTCGCCGCCGACAACTGGGGCGGGTTGGAGGTGCCGCTCGCCGAGGAGCTTGAAGCCTACGAGGTCGAGATCCTCAACGGCGCGACCGTGAAACGGGTGCTGAGCACGACCACCACCAGCGCGATCTACACGGCCGCCGATCAGACCGTCGACTGGGGCGCGCCGCTCCATGCCGGCGACACGCTCGACATTCGCGTCTATCAACTCTCGGCCCTCATCGGGCGAGGCGCGCCCAAGACAGTGACGCTGAGCTTCTGAGGTGGCGCAATGAGTTCTGGCCGGTCGCGCACTCTCCGGCGTAGGCTCGAGACATGCGCCCCGAAGACCAAGACCGGATTGCCGCACAACTTGCCAGAGTGATGGCCGTGGCCTGCGTGCGCAACACGCAGCTCGAGACCCTGCATGCCGGCCTGACACCGGTCTCGCAGACTGGTGACGGCAGCGACGTTGTCGTCGTGGACGCTGCAGGCAGACGCATTCCGTGGTCCGAGGTCTCGCGGATCAGTGACGACGAGATGCGCGCGCTGATGCGCGAGATCGTGGACCGGCTCTACACCTTCCATCTGCGGATCGACGATCCGGCATTTCGGGCGGAGATCGATCGCTGGGCCGCGATGACCGCAAAGTGGGATGCGCCGTAGCCCGATCCGGCTCTCTCGGCCATCCCAGGGGAGACGCCCGAACACGGGTAGCCCGCCAAAGTCCATCGCCGCGCCATTAGCTCGCCGCCTGCCATGCAGGCGGCGTTCTTCGTTCTGGAGACCGCCCATGTCCGACACGACGACCCAACTCCTGCTGCCCTACATCCTGGCGGCGCAGGCCCAGAAGCACGTCACCCACAACGAGGCGCTGCGGCTGCTCGACGGGCTCGTCCAGCTCTCTGTCCTGGACCGCGACCTGACCGCGCCGCCCGGCAACCCTGACGATGGCGACCGCTACATTGTCGGCACGGGCGCAACCGGCGACTGGGCAGGCTGGGACCTGAACGTCGCGCTCTGGACCGACGGCGCCTGGCTGCGCCTGCCACCGCGCACCGGATGGCGGGCATGGGTCGAGGACGAGGGCCTGTTGCTGGTCTATGACGGCTCGGGTTGGGTCGGGACCACCCCGGCCACGCTGCAGAACCTCGCGCTGCTGGGGCTCGGGACCACCGCGGATGGGTCGAACCCGTTCTCGGCCAAGCTGAACGCCGCGCTCTGGACGGCGAAGACCGTTGCCGAAGGCGGCACCGGCGATCTGTTCTATACCATGAACAAGGAGGCAGCGGGCGACGATCTCGGGCTGACGCTCCAGACGGGCTTTGTGACCAAGGCGCTGGTAGGGCTGTTCGGCTCCGACCGCTTCCGCCTCGCGGTGTCCGCCGACGGCAGCATCTTCTTCGACGGGCTGAGCGTCGACAACGCCACCGGCATCGTCGACCAGCCGCGGCTGCCGCGGTTCAAGGCCTATACGAACTACGACAACTACGTCGGGATCGGGACCTGGACGAAGATCGGCCTGAACAACACCGACTACAACGACCAGGGCGCCTTCGACGCCGCCAACAACCATTTCGTGGCGCCGGTGGACGGGACCTACCTCTTCGGCGCTACGCTGCTCTACAAGGCCAACGCCAGCACGTCCGCGCGTATGAGCGGGCGGCTCGCGCTGAACGGTACGACCGAGATACGCGGCTCGAGGGGCGAGATCAGCGGCGCGCATGTCTCCGAGGCCACCGCACTCTTTCTACAGACGATGGTGGCGCTCATCGCCGGCGACACTGTCGAGTTGCAAGGCAACTTCCGCGCCGCGGACGGCTATTTCGCCGCCGACCAGACGTCCTTTTGGGGCGCCAAGATCGGCTGAAGCAAGGTTGCGCGCCTTGGCTCGAAGAGGCGCGATCTGAACTTGATATATCGCCAAAAGAGAGCGTGTGTTGAGTGCGATAGGAGAGTAGTTTCAATGAGCTCAAGACACTCGAAGAAGGTAATCGAAGACATCGTCTCGGAGGGAGTTGCGCCCTTCGAAATTGAGCGCCTTCTGGATGTTGCGGCTTATGCTGTTGAGCAAATTGCTCCCACATTGGCCCGCTCTGCAACCTTTCAGTTGTCCGATTTGCGCTCGCAGCGCTTCCAAGCGCTGTCAGTGTTTGAGCTTACTGTGGTGCGAGGCCCAAAAGATAGCCCACATCTCTGGACTGCCGATTTTCGCGACAAAGAGCGCAGACTTTTGGTTTCCCTTTCAACCTCAGCCTAGGTTCTCGCCTTCTGGTAAATCCCAATCCTTCGGGCGGGGATCTCCCGTTTGATGAAACTGTCGAACAAGTTTGATGAACTGCAAGAAGTCTTTGTTCTCGCGCGTCAGTCGATTGCATGTCGCCCAATCGACTTCCATCCGTTCCCTCGCAGGAATCAGAATTTGGCTTTCTGCTGGGTTCTCTGGGTCAATCTGTATCAAGCCGATCCCATGAAGCGAGAAGAGCATCCTGAGCTCTTTCATTGTATCGGCACCCTCAACCTCTGCGGCTACAAGATATCCAAAATTAGCCCATGAGGAATTTGACACAGCTTGGAAAAACGACTCTCGCAAGTTCGATCTGTTGAGAAGCACTTTAACTTCAAACGACCACAACTTCGTTTTCTTATCCGCATACTCCTTGACTGCGCCCTTTATCTCTTGGTGCCAATCAGCGGTTAGATCCTCCATCCCAACAAGGTCAGGATACAGCCACTTGTTGCCCCTTGGTCCCTGCTTATTTGACGACTTCTTCTCGTCAATTCGCTTTGAATAAATCCCGAGCTCAGACCAGAGATATTCAGACACAATTGGATAGAGGTCATGCTCCTTGATAGAAGTTGCGCCCGTTACGAGAGCTGCGTCAGCCCCCTCTTTTTCAGCCTCATCGACTTCCGCTTGATCAGTCTTTGCGGTCCAATAGTACTGGCGGGGTCGACCTTCTGTGGTTTTGATCTGTGAGTTTCGCTTTTGCAGTGCTGGTCTTTGCGATCCGATTTCTGCAACGAGCTGTTGAACGAGGTCTGCATCGCTCTGAATGAAGGTGCTCTTTGACTTTTTTTCCTGGCATTCTGTCGGGTAGTTCTCGAACACCCACTCGGCGATCTGGCGTGCAGTGAATTTTTGTTCCGGGTGACCTGCTCCCCTGAATGTACCCATTCATAGGTTAGCCCTGTTCACGTTGTGGTCCATTGCGGACCGGGTTGCAAACTCGTTCGGTGTGAGCCCGTCGAGGCTCGTGTGTGGCCGGTTGAGA
>Ga0163101_100045_pt1 | contig 49971 bp, 38 predicted proteins | sample TAMARWmetagpilot_2_FD_111548 | JGI IMG/M metagenome (GOLD analysis project Ga0163101, IMG submission 111548) | Phycosphere-associated microbial communities from TAMU algal ponds, Corpus Christi, Texas, USA - TAMU ARW1 11/11 metagenome pilot | ecosystem: Engineered > Artificial ecosystem >...
AAATATTCAATCTCACTGGAAACTTACATAGTTTGTATCCTTTCCTAATATATTGTGTACTCTTGCATCGAGTATGCTAAACATATATTCTGAGTCCCGCACTCTTGTCTGTTCCTTGCGACAACAGGGAGCTTCCTACTAGAGACGGTACGCCGAACGCCGGTGCGGTTCACTTGGCATTGGACTCTTCGACGTCGCCTTGTATTCTCGTCGAGGACTAGCAATGTCATCTTCCGCATCCGCACGAAGTATTCAAAGACTCTTCGAGTTTCTCAAACTACAGGGTCGAGTGGAAAAATCTCCTGGGTTTTCTTCCGCTCTCGGCTTGACGTATGAACGCATATCGAAACTACCGTCAGATTCATTGTCTTTTCAAGATCAAACGCTCAAAGTTCGACTACCACTTGCCAGTGAAATGCTGTTGCCGAAGCAGGATTCCGTCGCCCTGTCGACATTTACCACGATGATTGATGATGTAACAACTTGGGCTTTGGTGCTGGAAGATCCTAAACGATCACGTCCGGGTGTCAGTGTGACACTACAGAATAAATGGGGAACCTCCGTGGCGTTACGCAAGGTGGCAGTGGGCGACGAAGTTGAAATCGCCGCCACGGTGAACAAGATTGGACGGAGCATGGGGTTTGTTCAAGCGTCGGTACATGACGTGGCAACCGGCGAACTTGTGTGTCACGGATCGCACGTCAAGTTCTTGTCGAGTATGGGTATGGTTGCTGACTTTTTACTTTCCTCCCGAGGCTGGCCGTTGGCCAAACTGTACGCTGACTATATGGAAGGACCTTCGCCCGAGGCGATTCCAACCACGCACAGCCTGTTTGAAGCTGTGAAATATACATCAGAGACGAGTGCGACGATCCAGGTAACGCCAGGCCATCGAAGCTTAGGGGGGCCTATACACGGAGGGGCCCAGGCCGTTCTTATGGAGTTATTGGCAAGAGAGTTTGCACAAAATGAATGGAACTCTTCTCTCGTATCCGTGGATACTATTCATGTCGAGTACATGTCACCTCCAAGTCGTCACACGAAACTAGATCTGCTAGTCACATCCAGGACGACGCCCAACGTCATGGAATTAGAGGTGCGCTTACTCGGGGACGGGAATAGTTTAAAGACAAAAGGATATCTGACTGTTTCAAACAGTGCCAGCGACAGTGTAGCGCAATCTAACATACGTTAACTTGGATTGCTCTACGAAAGACCATATTTTCTTTATGCGTGGCTTTCGTGAACGCAACAGTTTTGTAGACAGGTCTTAGTTTTGAAATTTGTCCTCGCAACGAGCCCGGCAGTAGGATGGTAGACGTTTGCTGATTTCGTCCCGACTTGACAGATTCTCACTCGAAACATCAATTTGCTCAATGACATCGTTGGGGCAGACCAAATCCACACGATCATAAAACATGTCGCCGTTGGTGTTGTACAGCGTGCCCTCGACGAAAGGACAGTCGTCGCAGCTCCACCACCGCTCGTCGGTGTTTTTCCACCAGGGAAACGGTACGCACGAAATATACCGACAGCCTTGACAGGGATTTTCGCCAACGTCGCTAGTTGCCAAGACAATTGTTGTAATCACGATCAAAAAGACGCTCAGAATCAAACCCATGAATCGAACAATTATTTTGCGCAACTTCCCGAGCGGACTCGTGTGGACGCCGAAAAAGCCAACGGCCAACGGTTCAATCATCGAAAAACCACACAACAGACCGTATACAAGCCCGCCAAGGTGGGTAAAGTTGTCAATGTACGGAGTCAGACCCAGCACCACATTGATGACAATATCCAAAACCAGCCAGGCGATAGCGACAGCGTTCTTGCGCCAAGTTAACGTATCATCCTCGTACTCCTTGATGAACAGAATATTCCAATTCAGAAAAATATCCGCCAAGCAACCTCCAATGAGCCCAAAAATACCACCAGACGCACCGACGCTAACATATTGTGGCAGAAAGATGGCCCCCAAAATGTTTCCTCCGATACCGGGAATGAAGAAGAGTACAATTGTATTGATAATGCCGTGCGTTTCTTCAATGGCACCTCCAATAAACCAAAACGCAAGCATGTTGATCCCATAGTGCACCAATCCAGCGTGCAGAAAAATCGGTGTGAAAATGCGGAACCACTGACCGTCATCGACAATCAATGCTGTCTGACGTGCACCCGCATCGAGGAGCGCTTGGGCGGAGGGTCCGAACAACGGGTTGACGTCCAACGGAGCAAACTTCCATCCGTTCAATCCAATTACTACTACCATCATTACGGAACAGATAAAAATGATTGTGTAGGTAAACCATGGACGGTTTGCTCCTTGATGACGGGCTTGATCAAAGTCTTTCCATGACAGGTACGGTTTGCCGTTTAAACGGCGCCAAGCGCCATCTTCGGCCCATTCCAAGTCGGTTCGAACGCTGGCCAAATGCGCGTACATTCCGAAAATGCCCCACCTTTTCTGGATTCCATGAAGCTCCCTGCGCTTTTGCTGAGCGAGTCGAAAGTCTCGTACGCGGTGTTCGAGCTCTACCGGCAAAGGCGTGGAGCTAGTGTCGAGAGCAGACGACTCGTTGCCGAGGGTTTTGACGAGGTCATGAATTGTGTAACGGGGTTGCACTTCTTGTTCTTCTTCCGGAGTTGACTCTAGCGACTTCGTTGGACTGTTCGCATCTTCTTCGGCCCCGGAAACGCGATCCCAAGAGCGGTTGTGGTGCACCTCAGTTTCTACGGAATGGACGGTAGCTCCAAAGTCGCTGAGATTGGAAGGTCTCGGAGACTCCATGCCGTCGTCCGGGACGGTGTATGGACTCCCAGTGGTGTCAGACATGCGAATCGATGAACTTGACAAAGCCTGCGAGACGCTCACAACTACTTTTGTAAGGAAAAAGTCTTGGATAGTTTCTCAATGGACTTTGCGGAGAAGGGCGGGGTGTGTGCGCGAACGACCCAAATTTCGATGGAACCGATGCGTTGAGGACCGAAATCGGAAGCAGCTGACCTGTGAGACTTTTAACAGGTCACAAAGGAATACCGGCACACCAATCATCTTTTGGCCCGATCCATAAGTAGCTCAATATATTTCAACTTGAAAGTTTTCTATTCGTAACAGAAAGAGATGACTACGACAGTGGCATAGCCAATCGTATTTCACCGTCACTTGTATCAATTTGAAAAGATTCCTATTACATTACCTGCTATACAATCGACGGACCGGACTACGGAAGATATGAAGTGGTGGTCACACACCTTTCCAAAGCGAAGTTTCAATACTGGAACTTGTCTTCACAACGAGCCCGGCAGTAGGAAGGCAATAGCTTGCTGATCTCGTCTCCGCTGGTTAGATTCTTCCCCGTAATATCAATTTGTTCAACCACATCGTTGGGACATACCAAATCCATACGATCGTAGAATAAGTCCCCGTTGGTATTGTGTACTTTCGCTGTGACGAAGGGACAGTCGTCGCAGCTCCACCAACGCTCGTCTGCCTCCGTCCACCACGGAAATGGTACACACGAAAGGTATTGACAGCCATGACAAGGACTGTCGTCAACATTCATAGAATTCAAGACTACCGACGTAATCACCAGCAAAAAGACGCTCACTATAGCACCAATCTGGCGAAATAGCAAGTCGCTCATTTTTCGAGATGGAAGTCTAACAATGGATCCCTCCAAGGGAACTGGCTCGATGGCAAACAAGCCACACAGTAGACCGTAGCACAGTGCACCCAAATGGGTAAAATTGTCAATAAACGGGGTAACACCCAGCACCAAGAGAGCAATGATTCCGATAGCCAAACGGGCTATTGCGGCAATGTTTTTGCGCCAGTTCAATACGTCTTCGTCATGGTCCCTAGAGCACAAAATATTCCAGTTCAACACGATGTCCGCAAAGTAGCCCCCAATCATTCCGAATGTTCCACCGGAAGCTCCCACACTAATGTACTGAGGCAAAAACGTGGCCCCCAAAATGTTCCCGCCAACGCCCGGAATGAAGAACAGCACTATGGCGGTAGCAATTCCGTGCGCTTCCTCGATGGCACCACCAATAAACCAGAATGCCAGCATGTTGGTTAGGTAGTGCACTATTCCAGCGTGCAGAAAAATAGGTGTAACAATACGGAACCACTGCCCCTCCTCCAAAATCAACGACGTTTGACGTGCACCAAGATCTATGAGCTGCTCGGACGATGGTCCAATCAGTGGGTTGATGTTTAACGGAGCAAACCTCCAGCCGCTCAATCCCAACTCAACCAGCATCATAGTCGTAAAGACAAGTGCAATTGCGTGAGTGAACCAAGTACGATTCGTTCTTTTTTGTTGGGCTTGATGCACTTCTTCAGTGAGTATATGAGATTCAAAGTCGCTAGTGTGTGAAGTACTTTCGACCCACTCTGCGGCGGACCGAGTAGTTGCCGAGGAACTCTGTGCACCAGCAATAGTCCAGCCATGCTCTTCTCCATCGACGAGTTTCTGTTTTGATTTTTCCGCACGAAAAGCGAAACCGGTGTTTGGCTGTTCAGCCAATGAATCCTCCAAAGGGTAAATGTAGTCATGTGTGTCAGCCAGATCAGAGAAGGAGGCGTCAAAATCGTTTTGCGGAAAAGAATCTTGAGTCTTTTCTTCAAGGGAATCGGTGTTGGCAACGCCTTTATTTTGATCGGAAACGCTGTTTGACGAGGTATTGAAGCGAGATGACTTCCAAAAGGCTTTCTTGAACCCTGCGCCGGTAGTGATTGGCTCCGCCATCAAGTCTCTCGACATTGAGTCCTCATGAAAGGGTTGCGAATTCACCTTATCGTCGCCATGTCCCTCGGCGATATGATCCGTTGCTGGATTTGGCCAAGGCTCCGTAGATTGCTCATTGTCAACATTTTCGTGGTCAGGGGCGCTTCGTGGAAACTGACGTTGGCATGAAAAGTTCTCTGAATTGGACAAAATGAGATCAGTCCAAGGAGTCAAGGAGTTGGCTGCCATCGTTTGTGGGGGCTCTCTGGATCAGCTTATCAAGTTATTTACTGACAGTGCCTTTCGACCACAAGATGTTGGTGTGAGACAAGCACGCTGTCTTTCCAGAGCTATGGTAAAACTAGCGAGCCTAGGATGGCTCTGGCTTTGCCACATGTACTTTGCGGTATCCAAACGTAGCGGCGAAATATTGTATGCACCTGGGGCGATGAGTAAGTATCCTTAGTACGTGCAAAGGAGCTCTATGAATCCATTGGCGATTGATTGCCTGACATACAGGCTTAGGAATCAAAAATCATAATTGAGGAGGGTTGTCTGCATAGTCTTACCAAGCAAAATATATTTGAGAACGCTCCCTAGTCGACGAAGAGGAGGGAAAGGACCACGGCGGATTGTTACATAATATTCCTCTCGCGGGGCTTCCATATATATGCAACTGGAAGTAACGGTCGTGTTTTGTTTTATATTATTTTCAACCTTTGTCTTTGTGTTAAGTACTGAAGTATTGGAGACAGTCAGCGGACTATCCGGTCCTGAAAACGCGACCCTACTGATTTTCAGAGTCAGATGCTTTCAAAATCAGTTGTCCCCGAAAGGAAAGAAAATGGGGCCAATGGTAGCTCACCGTGTACAACGTGAGACGTTGACCTCCATGGTGGACTTTGTTTTGGAACAAGTCCCTTCAGAGTGCTGTGTGATTTATATGGCGATCGATTCCAATTTGCTGAAGTCAGCGCTTGGCGATGGACGACCGTACGCTTGACTGTGAAGTCGATTTACAGTTAGAAAGGACTGCAGCACACATTCGGCGTACTAGTGTTGCCGAACCGCGAGCCGCAATTGCTGGCAGCGATAGGTTTCAGGACGACCTTGCTACCTGTTCAGATGAGGAAAGCCTGCGTCGCAAGCTCGTTTCCGTTCGTAGGCGCCGTCTCCAGTGTCATCGACTTCTAGAGCAAGCCGAAGCTCAGCAAAATGCGCTCGATAAGCAGCTCTTGGCGGTGATTCGTCAACGAGACGAGGCCGTATTGGATTACCGAAGCGTGCGCATTGCTATTGCAACGCAGCAGAGGCAGCTCCAGATTTCCCGCCAATGGAATGTTACCAACGACACATTTCATATATGGCACAGTGGTCCCTTTGTCACTATAAATGGACTGAGGTTAGGAGCAGAAGCGCCCTCAATGGAAGTCGGGTCCAGTGCAGATACCGATCGACAACCTAACGGCCCAATTGAGCAACCCCGTAGGTATCTGGGGTTCGGTGCGCAACCAGCTCCGTCGACTGCGAATCCAAGTTCGAATTCCAACGAAGTAAGGAACCAAGAGGGCAAGAACACAATTCGAATTCATTGGACGGAGATTAATTCTGCTCTGGGACAAGTGTGTCTTTTACTATCTACATTGGAACAAAAACAGTTTTGCGGTATCCGCTACCGCCACGAGATTGTTGCACAAGGTAGTACCAGTAAGATCGGAATCCGCTCCATCAACAATCAGCACACGGCGTACTACAATTTATACTCGGACGACAGCTTTCAACTGTTTGGAAAGCGTAATTTCAATACGGCTTTGCAAGCTCTGGTACAGTGTGTTGTCGATGCTGCTGATGCTGTTCAAGCCCGCGATCCAACCATCACGCTACCGCACGCTCTGGAAAAGACGAATACACGCAGCGGCGATTATGTTGTTGGCGGTCTTTCCGTCGCTTATGGAACCGATGGTGTGGAATGGACCCGTGCCATGAAGTATTTGTTGACCGATATCAAGCAACTAATGATGTTTAAACCGTTTGCTTTACGCCACGCACGGTCGTGACTGATGCGTCGATAAGCTAATCAAACAAGAACGTCGGGGGTGCAACTCATGAATATCTCGATTGGTAGGGATTCCCATCGCCCAGCACGGACTATGTGAGTTCAGTAGTTGACTAGCTGTCAATGAGGCCAATCAGTCGTCAAGCAAAGATGCTAAATGTCACTACACGAGATAAGGCGTTGCTAGATAAATTATCGCTACTGTAACGACATGCCAATTGGACAGCAAGCCATCAAATACCATGCGCTAACAGTAAAACATCGGTAAATACTTTCTGTACCTAGACGGAGAAAACGGCGTACGAGGAATAGCATGTTTCTACTTGATTCGGATTGCGGTGAGCAAGACGGGCGCGTTCTTCCATCCAATTTTCCGGTGTTCGTGAACCCGCCAGGTTTGTGTGGGTCCATTTTCTTCGTAAACATACCGTAGTGACCGTCGGAGCTGTTCGTTCCAATCTTCGGCGTCGGCTGTTGCAGTGTCATCATTCTCGGCTGGAAACATCAATTCGTCCACAAAGGTTTCCCAATTTTCTGTTTTGGAGCTGCATAGCGCCAAAGCTTCCATAAAGGCCCGGGCCAGCGCATCTTCGTGAGCGTTGGACGCTGGGTAGGTCATGACGGATAGCAGGCCGCCAATGCGTAAGACCGTACAGGCGTCGGCCATGGCAGCCAAGGTTGTGTCGGTCTGGGTTTGACGGGCTTTATTTTCCGATTGGGGTAAGAACCCGAGATTAAAGACTACCAGGGCGATTGAGGAGGTATCAGTGGGTAGTGGCAACGGTGCGTGAGATGCTTGGATTATCCGAACGCGTTGCTCCACTACGTCCGAGCCGACGCAGTCTTCCAACGCGCTGCGCGTATTCGCACACGCTTGGGTCTGCACATCGACACAAACGAGTTCGGATCGCGAGGTTGGCATTAATGACGTCGAGCTTTGGATCACGTTTGAAAAGAGCATCGTGGCAATTGTAGCGGCATCCCCACCGTTTCCTGCCGTTGCGTCAATGGCCGAATCCAGGCCCGGTCGGAGCACGTAACCCCACAAGGAATGGGCCAGGGCAGTGGCTGAAAGGGCGGGATTTTGCTGGTAGTGCAAATCAGTGTCCGTGGGACGAGGCAAGGGATCTGGAGCGGGTGTCGGCGATGGGACGCGACCTTGCTGCTGTACCTTGTCGAGTATGGTTGTGACCGTATCGTCGACCAATTTGTTCGATTTGGATGCTTCCTGGAATTCCACTTTGGTGGTGAATGTGCGTTTGGCTCGCGATATGGAATTCGTGAAAAGGGAATCCAATCTAATAGCGGATGTTACCGACGGAGAGAAAGAAGAGGATACAGCGCTGTTGGTGCTCCTTGTCGCATCGGTGCGAACCATTGACGAGTTCCCATTCGCGGTGCCCACTCGAATTGCCTCCAGCATATCCAATACGGAATCATCGTCGACACGCGATTCATTCCGCCACGGCTCGGAAGAGCAGGTGCTATTTACAGAGAAATTGGTATAGGATTTCGAGGACAACGTACGTGTGGCTCGTGACAGAACGTTGGATAGCATGTCCTGCACCTGTTCTTCGTTGGGGTTGGAAACCGAAAATGCGACCACTCGAACCAGACCGCGTTTTGTGTATGGAGAAGAAATTCGCGACGTTGCCAACGCCGCGGCTCGCTGCAGCATGTGATAAAGAATCAGAATTTGTAAAATAGCTACCGAAAGAGAAGGAGGATGCGGTCGTCTTTCTGCCATGGTGTACCTTGCAAACTCGTGGGGTTGGTTGACATTCCGTCGGTTTTCTGGGGTTTCCGAAATTTTGGATAGTGAGTGGAAATCACGGTAAATCTTGGTTCGCTGATTCTTTCCCGTGAAAATAGAATCCTCAGAGATACGTCAGCAAGCAACGGATGGGACGGTTCGTTGAAAAAAGGAATATAGAATCAGAACGTTACTATTTTCACGTAAATGTAAATGTACACCCAAACTCCCGGTACCTTTTTTCAATCGCCGCGACCACACTACTACGGGAGACGAAAACTTCCACAACTACCTTCCGTAAATGTCAAGGGGTGACGCCGGTAGGCAAGCTGACCATGGCGGACCTGTCCAATGACGATTCGAGTCGACGGTACTTTATCGACGACGATGAAGAAACTCTTTCGCTAATGTTATCCACCGAGGCCAAGGGCGACTGGACTGCTCGGCTGGAAGGACTCGAAGCGCGCTTTCTGCTAGACCATCGCGGTGAGGGCCAGCCAAATCATTGGGAGCCCCTGGTCCGATCGGTTCAAGATCTCGGGTTCAATACTTCTTACGAACATCATTACATGCAGAACACATTAAAAGGGGATTCTCCCGATCCTGGTACTTTTCCCGTTGCCTTTGCTTCAGACGACGGCAAGCTCCATCTCAAAGCCACAGCGTCGGCACTCCAAGTGTCGCAAACAGCAGCGATCCAGATCACCTTGAGTGCGATGCGATCGCTGGCCTCTTCGCAGTCTTCCAACACTAAAGAAAACCAGGCAGAAGCCTCGTTTCAGTCGCTTTTGGGGACCCGAATCTTTTTGGAAAAAGTGTTGGACTATTACTTGCACCAACGAGTCGCTCGGATTGCCGCCATGGCTGAGTGTCTTCGAATCGAACAAAGACAAGATTCCGACCAGACCCCCGTTCCCGCCCCGCTAAGTGAGATGCTCGATAGACTTGATAAAGGCACCACGCATCGGACCAGCAATAGGGGGCTCTTTTGTCTCTTCTTGTCGATTGCCTGTCGTCCGGAGGAGACCCCGTCACTCCAACGTTGGTTGCCGTGCCAATCTCTCCGCACAGTTACGACATCGAACTCGCAGTACAGCTCACAGCAGCGGCTTTCCGATGACGAAGGTACTTGGAAACAATTCTTGACTCATGTTCTGGATCTCCAACGTGCCGCCATTCAACGAGAGCGGGCTGAAGCCTTGGAAGGACTGCTCGTGCTCCTGTACGAACGTATTGCCAACGGTGTAAGCCGGTCCGATTGGGCGTTGGTGCTCGTGGGCTTGCAAAATATGGACAGTTTCTTTACAGGTCATCGGTTTCAGTCGTACCCCCGTTTGCCCCGGGTGGCGGCATTGATTGCTGCCGAATGTGTTGGGCTGTGGCGTGTTCTGGAGAGTTCTTGGGATCCATATTCCCACCCACTCCTGGCCGAATTGCAGTCAAACACAGCAGAACTGGAACTTCAAGCACTCACGTTGTTAATGCGAAAGCTCGCAACCCAAGCCGCCGATCGTCTACGGTCTTCTTCGGCTCTTCACGAAGTCCCAGAAGCTTTGGCCGTCTTGCCCTTTGCAGTGCTGCTGCGTTTGACGTACCAGTTTATGTCGAATTCCAACACATCGACTTTGAGTAGTGCGAGTTCCTTTTGTCAAACTTTCGCCGACACTAGCATGGAGCTAGCCACTGTTGCCAACGATCAATGTGACGCTCTCAACTATTTTTATCTCGTCATGGAGGAATTGGTGGAAGCTGCACCTGTACCAGACCCTTTCTCTGCCACAGAGGGCACTATGCCGTCCGATAGTTACGCTGCGTACGACCAGATATCAGGACATTCGAAGGAAAAAGTGGACGGAGAACTGACAGCGCAGAGTTTGGCGTACGCCAGCATCGGACGCGAGATTCTGGGGGGTATTGTGATGGCATTTCAAGATACAATTCTTACCATCGACACATCGATGGGATCGGAAAATATTGGCGTTTTATGCAACCTCGCCGCAGTGGTCTTTCGCAATAGCCCTATCCTGTGTGCGCAATTTTGGAACGATTGGAATGTGTACACTTCACCTGGATCCGCGAGGTATGCGTCGCCCTTTTGTCGAGTCATGGATACTGCCTTCACCGTCGCCAGCAGTGCTCCGGCAGTGACAACTCATTTATCCGAAGTACATGCTTTGCAAGCGGGATGGCCACTGTTACGTCTCGTGTCCTCATTGGTACACAGTGCGGACGTTACAGAAGCGGCCTTGACTTCGGTCTTGCCACTGGGTTTCATTCGCGAATTGCTGCAACTCTGTACAAAACCTCTGGATGAAGCCTTGACTTGGTGCCGAGATGTCGTTTTTGACTCAGTCCATACGCTTTCCTGTATTGGCAACTCGGCCAGTTGTCGTACTTTGTTGCGAGAAGCGCTAGGGAATGGTATGCACTTTTCGCTTTCCGGACCGCGTTTGTTGGTTAAGTGTTCTTCTCTAAGTGGAGGAGATAGAACCCACACGCAAATAGCACTGGGAATGCTTTCGTATTTGTCGACCGATGCACCAGAAGAGTGGATATTGGATGTAGCCGCATCACTCAGAGAGCTGCAGAAGAACACGAAAGTGCAGGGGTCAGGTTCTTCTGCGGGTGAGAATGCTTCGACGCAGGCGAGAGCGGAAATTGTTGCTTGTCTCGTACGCAACATGAGTAGAGTTATGTTCTGTTCAAAAGCAAGTGAAGCACAGAAACTTGATTTCTTATGCGTTATTGCTGAAAACATGCAAACTTTGTCGGCCGCCTTATCTGCGTCGCTGTCCTCCACATCGAAACAGCTGTTTGGCGGGTATATCCTGTCCTATCCAACGGCCAAAACAATCATGGATTGTTTGTGCAACTTGCTGAATCATCTCCGACCTATTCTAGAGTTGCACAAGTTGTCATCGATCAAAGAGTCTGCGCTGGCTCTGCGGAACAGTACAATCACGGCTTTAGTATCAAATCAAGGATTGGGGAAAGCAGTCATGTACTATGCTACAGCACCGGTGTCGCTCAACCTTCTTTTGACGCTAGACTCTACCGTACGTGATAAACCCATTCTTCAAGCCATGCAAGAGACGAGTGCAAAACAATCAATTCTTGGCATATTTGCGGGTGAGGCGGGATTGTCATACCCTTTGATGAACCCAAGGGTGCATCAACAATTGTCGGATTTACTGCTTCATATTGAATTTCTCGGTTTCGATCCCGACACGATTCAGGCGCGTGGGTGGCTGCGTAGCGATCCTGCAAAATCTCTGTTTGAAGCATGCGCGAGTGCATTGCGCTTGCTTGTTCAGTGGGCACGACATGCGGAAGATATTGCGGCAAATGGAGATGTGGAATGGCATGAGGTAGGAGCACTTGGGCCCAGTTGGCTTCTAGTAGAATCGGCTTCCCTCCCTCCTGATAACCGCGCGGCGACAGGTCTGTCGGAAACATGGGTGTCTTCCTCGATCCCAAATATATCTCTTCTATTGCGTTATATCTGTAAGGACGAAGCAAAACAAATACCTGTATCTGTTTCCGCTCTTACATTTGATCTCTTGGTACAAAGCTTGGAACATTCGAAGATGTCCCTATTGGAAAAAAGTATACCGTATGAAGGTATCTTGGCATTTGTGAACAACTCGGAATCGTTCAGTCGAACCCTACAAGGCTTCGTACCAAATATCTTGCGTCTCTATAAAGATGGTGGACTCGGTAAGGTGGATTTAGAGGTAGAGGTAGGCCAGGGTCTGCTAGGTTTGCAGCTCTATGCAACCTGCATCGACCTAGGACTGTCAACTGCCTCTGATGAAAATAGCGAGTCAAACCCCATCGCGACTTTGGGCGCTATCATGTCGGATACAACCGACTATTTGAAAAGAGCCGGCCAAAGCTCGGCAAATCTCCCGGCTGATCATGGAGCCATCGACAAGCTACGTATTGCTCTCGAATCATTGAAAGTGCTACGGTCTATGCATCGACGCTCAGAAACTTCATCCAAAGATTTAGACGCGGATGCAGTCGCTAATGGTTGGGCTGATTATATTACACATGACGATACGATACTACCATCACTGGTTTCGCTTATTTTCGACCAAGCCAAACTTCAGGTAACTGTCGTGGGCCGCGAAGATGACTCTGTGCAGCATACCAAAGCCTTGATAGTAGGTGTTACTGCGGTTGCCTTGGACGTACTTGGACTCGAATTCAGCCGGGTTGAAAAGAGAATCGAGCGGTTGGACCTTCAATTGCCCCTCTTTCGTGCTCTCGAGAGATGCATGGAGCAAGATTTCTCAAACTTAGCGATGATCACGAAGCCGTTCGTTTTAATTCGCTGTTTTGCGCCACTACCTTGGGGAAGCTCAATGGAATCAGGAAGCGAAAATGGATCGTACCCTCCTCCTCCACTGTCAGTTCTGCATCTTTTTTCAAAGGGAACCTGTAAGCCTGACAGAACTGAAGTAGGTCAAAAGGATTCTTTTGACGTTTTTGCTGCTTGTCAGTGGCTTTCTGCTGCATACTTGACATGCACCAGATCGTCAATTAAATGTTATGACACGCTTATGCAGGCGATGCTTCGGTATGAACTGTTTTCAAGCCAAATAGATCGTCTTGTGAGTTGGTCGAAGTTTACGCAATCGCTTGTCAGAGTGACGAGGCGCTGGCGATGCGAATCTACAAATTCCCCACTGTTCTTGATGAATGACGAAGCGCTTTCTGTCTCCATTATTACCGATGTACTGAGCTCGGTGGACGAGAATATTGACCTGGTTGACGTCAGTCCTACTTCAACTATAGCCCACCCTAGATCGTATTGGCATCTGGAGCGAATGGCGAAGGCGTCATCTGACGCGATTCTTACTCTTTACTGTGCTAGGAAGGACAAATTTTCGAAGGGTGCATTCTCCAACAAATTCTTTCGGCTATTGAGCGCAACGACAAAGAAAATGTTTGAGATTTTGAGAAGCCGCCCAAAGGTAAGTAGGATTGCGAGGTCTTTTTCGTCCCATTTCTTTGTTGTTCATTCTGCACTTCGACTTTCTGTAGGTTGCGTGCTCAATTTGCCAAAATTTCGCTGCCTTAGCGGCGGCCATTGTACCCGAGGCTGAAAAAATTGCAGCGTCAAGAGATCGACCCAATTCTTCTCCATATATCAATCCGAAGGTTGAATTAGCTGTGACGGCGTGCAAGATGATTGAGGCGATGGTAAACGTGGATATTCCTGACAATGGCTATCAGTCTAATACTATGCGCCTAAGTTGCCTGCATTCTTCTGTTACATTGTTGACGACCCTTGTCTCCTCTGTCCATGGTAGAGACGGCAATGTACCACAACGCTCGAATATTTCCGCAGAAAGTCTGAGTCGGACTTTTGTCGATCATGATGTTCTTCGCTCTCTGTCGCAGCAGCTAGAAAACATGATGAGCGGAAGCTTTTCTCAGAGCAAAGTAAATGAACGAAAAGACAAGTCTAGGGCTAATTGTACTCTACCCTTGGCAAAGGCAATGCTTGAGCTTCTCATCGCCCTTGCGTCGAGCGGCAACGCAACTATGGTATCGCTTCTCGTCAGCAGCAAAGTGCTCTCCTGGCTCTCAGTATTACCTAGCTCTATGGACTCCACGACAAGAAGCCCCTCGATGTCATACCATGGGTATAGAGCTGACACCCAACAGTCCTTAAAATATGAATCACAATCGGCTCGGGCGACTCAAGAAGACCCACTCCATCAGGTCTGGATGCGCACGTTCATACTATTTGCAGCTCTTGTTAGGTCTTCAAGCACGATCATGCTTCACGGGGATACTTCTCCCTTTCATTTTTGCAGTATCGCAATAGACTTCCTGAAATTGAACAAGAATATTGTGTCAAGCTCACTAAATTTATCCAGTACCTTTCTCGTTGCTCCGAAGTCGAAACCTGTTACTCTAGCCATTCTCCGAGAATCTGCTTCGATTCTGTTCTTATTTGTTGAGCTCTTTGGCAGAGATGTGATCAACTATTTCAAAAATACCGAACCAGATTTTTATGATTGGATAGTTCATAAGTGTTCTTCGCTGATGATCAATCTTTCAAGCTTTCTGGGTGCTTCAGCATCCGCAAGAGAACTATTTCAAGCATTATTGTACTTTGAATCCGCCTCGTTTCCTGGAAATGGAATGTCCCATCGCCCGGGTTCAATGTCTTCGTCAAATGGCTTGTTATCTAATGGTTTCGCGAGTGCCAAACACGAAGCTATTCGGTATTCACATTTTATATCACAACGATATCAAGCGGTAAGTGCCAGGGAACTTGAATCCGAACGTACAGTGTCGAATGACGAACGTCGCAACGCTGTCGAGGGAACTGTGCTTGAGTCACTGGCAGTACAGTCCTTGGAACGAACTTGCCGTGCCTCAGTGACTAGTGACTTCATGTCCCAGTTAGAATTCCAAGCGGCCTCCTGCCTTTTATCTGCAGGAACTATAGTCTGGAGAACGCATCCGGCGTCTTCCTCGTTCGTGATGCTTTCGGATAAGGAGGCGTTCCACCTGGACTCGATGTCTGTTGTGAAGGTAGGGATGGATATTGCTTTCCGCAACGTGTCTGAGATGCAAACAGGAGCTGCAGCGGGAAAAACTGGATTCGGCAGAGTGGTGGATATCAACACAATGGATTGTGTGTGGGAAGTTGTTCTGTTAGACTTACCTGAAGCTAACCGTGGGGCGAGCATATTTGTACGGCCTCACCAGCTAGCTGGAATTGAAGATACATCCAAACGAACGTGCATGTTTGCTTACAAACCCGCTCCGGGTAGTTCCTCCGAGCTCAAGATGGATGACAGTTCCTTATCTCTTGGAAATATCATTCTTGGCTTACGGTGGTGCGAGCAGTTTTACAGCAAACCCATTTCTCGGCAAGCAAGCGAAAGTGGATGGATTGCGCAAAGGCTAGCTGAGTTGTTGACTGCTCTTCTCGGCACCGAAATGTCAGTGCGCAAGATAACTAAAATGCACGACAACTCTACCAATAGACATAATGGGAAGATTTTGGCCGCTCAATTGACAGATCTCTATGGAGAAGAAACCGACAGTGACAGCAACGCAAATAGCGTAGATTGGATGGACAAGCGCGGCGCTGGTCGATTGAAGGGTTTACTGTCCCAACAAACATGGACAGCGATCCGTAAGCAGCTCCAAAGTGAATTAGGGATTGCACGCTGCGACAAAGAAACCAATCGGGTGGCGCATCCGTTCTGTTGATGTTATGGAATTACTGTTCATTTATAGATTCAAAAACATATCACAAAAACCTATTTGCTAGTGGCTTTACATCTCTCGCTCGAACGATTTTACCATCCAGCAAACCTCTACACTTTAGCCGAAAGGGTTTGAGTATGGATCTTCGCCTCCGCTCGGTGTGGGAATCTCAACGCCACCACTACCCATGACGTTGGGATTGTATTGTCCGCCAAAAGATGTACCCCCGTATTGGGGTTGCTGTCCCATTCCTGTTCCGTACGCTGGAGTAGCAGCTGGTGCTGGGTATCCATTGGATGGCTGCTGAGAAGGAGCGACCGGCTGGCTATGCTGCATAGAAGCGGCCGACGCAGCGTTGATTTCGGCCTCCTCGGCTTGCTGCCGCAAACGATCGGCTTCGCGCTTTGTGTCCAGTGCCAAAGCCTGGGCATCATTGGCTTGCGACTGTGCCTGGAGAAACGTATCCTTCTTGGTTTTTGCCTCCAGTGCGAGCCGCTCTCCTTCTTTCTGTGTACGAAAAGCAATAAAGGTAAGTCTTTTTCAACCAAGATTCGTTAAGAATCATTGGCCGGTACAATGGACCCAGGAAGCTTACGTACCGCATCTCGCTTTTTACCCCGACCCAGCATACCGACTTTCTTCTTCTTGCCGTCTCCACCGGCCAAATGTTTGCGAGCTTCCGCTTCCGCCTCATCGGCCACACGACGCAGCTCTTCGACTTGAGCTGCCACTTGCTGACGCGACTCTTCCGCATCTCGTGCGACGTCCTCTGCCTCTTTGGCTCTGCGCCTCAATTCGTTGACATCTCCAATCGACGGCGTCGAATTGTGGTCATCTGCGTTTTTGCCTTGATAACGATCGGTTGGCGGGGGCGGTCCGGCTAAAGTAGAGCCCGTGGAGTAGTCCAGCGGTGCGCCGCCCATTACCATGCTACTGTCGAAACCCAACGAAGCTGCGGAAGCGGTGCGGTTGTGACCCGGACCTCCATCCGACTGGTTGGATTCGTACGACGTCACTGTTTCCAGCTGACCGTAGTGAGAGGCGTAGTTCGACAACCCTGCTTTCGATGCTTCTCCGTAGCTTGAATTAAACGTGTCTGTTGACAGGACCGCTTCCTTCAATTGTCCATACTCGGAGTCGTTTGACGCAACTGTTTTTAGTACCTGGTTGTTTTGATACGCCGGCGGCTCCGTGATTGGGTTCGGGTGCATGGACTCCGCATTCGAAGCGTAGGAACTGTCCTGGGCGACAGGACCCGATGGGGCGGGAGCTGCTCCGCCGAAATCAAACAAGTCGCCGTCAAATCCGTTTGCTGCCGGAGGTGGGGCCTTCGCCATTTCAATTGCTTCTTCTACACCTGTATGAGCCTGCTGAATAGCACTCTTCGTTTCGCTGGCTTCCGAAATCAGATCCTTGACGACACTAAAGAGAAAACAAAATGTGTTGGTAAGTCGATGATTACCCTTCCTTCATTGTGTTTCCCCCATTTAGACAATCTCCTTACCTTTTCTTTTCCTTGGCTGCCTGCAATTCCGCAGTTGCTTCCACCAAGCGGGACTTGGATGCTAGCACTTGTGCACGTACGGTAGTCAATTCATTGGAGAGAGTGGATATTTCGGCGACCGTCGCACCCAATTGCTTTAGGACATCCTTCTCGTCGCCCGTCATCGTGCCCAGCTGTGCTTTGAGAGCAATATTCTCCGCCTGCAACTTTTGCAAAACGTCCTTGAGCTTTTCCAGTTCTTGCGTTGAGTCACCCATGCTGTAGCTAGACGCGAGCTGTTGGGTTGTTTTGGGCGCTGGCGCCGGACTGGTGGCCGTCACAATCGCCGGAGGTCCCATGGCAAAAGACGAGGCGGCGTTGCGTCCCGGGCTGGGAATGCCCCCACCGACGTCACTGACTGCACCAGTATTGCTGGCGTGACTGGCGTTGTCGAAGGATGCCGTCGTGCCGAGGTTGTTCGGTGCACCAAAGGAGGCGGGGGCGAGTGTTTGGGGCAAAAACGACGAACCCGCTGCTCCGTCCACGGATAATCCTTCAAACGCGTCCGAGATACTCAGCGCACCCTCACCACGAGCTGGCAGTGGCGGTGGACCCTGGAGAGACGCGGAAACCGACAACCCACTGGGCGGAGGCTGCTGGGATTGGGGCTGCAACTGAATCGACCGTGGGGGACCCCCGGAGATAACCGGAGGCGGTGGAACGGAAGCCACCGAACCGGCATCGTTGGTCATGGTACGATGAATCTGCTGCTGCTGCGGCTGGTGTTGTTGGTGCTCTTGTTGATAGGGCAATCCTTGGGAGGAAGTTGCACCAACTGTGGGAAGCTGGGTTTGCACCGAGGTCGGAGGCGGGGCCTGCGATTTAAGCTGTTTGAGCGAAAGCGGCAACGAGGGTGGCATTGGTAGGTTCTTTTTGGAAATGCAAACAATTAAATGCATGGCGATCGCGAATTCCACCTTGTCGAGTTTATTATCCACGGGTGTATCGACCATGTTCCAGATGCTTGCCAACTGTGTTTGGGGAAGGCCCGACTTGGAAAATAGCGCGACGGCTTCCTTGCCGTGAACAAATCCGTCCGGTTGCGTGTATTCGGCAAAGATGGACTCGTAGCGGGCTTGTTCATTGGGTGGGAGCGTGTACGGATCTTGTGGCGTCAAGGCCATACTCGTGGAGGGAGGAGGGCGCGGCGGCTGCTGTTGTTGCTGCACGGGTGGAGCGTACTGCGATGCCGACGACGGAGGGCGGGGCGGAGTGTGGTGGGCGTGCTGCTGTTGAGGATACTGTTGTTGTTGCTGTGGATGTGGCTGTTGCTGCACGGGAGGAATCTGTGGCTGCGGTTGGTGTGGATGTTGCTGTTGTTCCATCGACGGGAGGGGGACGGAAACACCACTGATTCCTTCAAAGTACACGGGACGCAACTCCACACCCTGTGGAGCCTGTAGAGTGGGTCCTTCGCCTTGCTTTCCGTTCTGCAAGAGCTGAATGAGCCGAATCGCGACGGCAAACTTACGGTGATCCAAAGCATTGGTGGGGGGTTGATCGGCTATCGTCCAAATGTTGCGGAGAGCTTCGGTGGGAAGCTGCGAACGCTGAAAGAACGGGACAGCTTGGGCTCCACCAATCTGCCCTCCGCCTTGGGTATCGGCTGCCGCAAAGAGTCCTTCAAAGTAGGGCTGTATGCACACAGTCACAGGCACAGTCAGTCCAATTCAAAAGGCAAAGTTCCCCGTCCAAGTGACAGTCACACTGTGACAAGCTTGAACTCGTTGCTTGTTGTTGCAATGGTGTCGTAGCGCTCGCTTCCGACAGGACTAACGCACCCTTCAGTCCATCCCATACACGATAGAGACACACACAAACACATACACATACACACACTGCACACGTACCCGTTCTACCGGCGTTGGAACGTACGAAAGGCTACCGCCGGAAGAGGGAGAAGCCATGGTGAAAGGCAGTTTTCAATACGGAAAAAGTACGGAAAGAAGAAACTCAAGCAAGGGAATGCAAGGCGGCAATGAGGCGACAAGAACGACACAAATGCCGGGGGATGCCGCGATTGCAACGACTCTGTTGACTGTGAACCAGATCCAGACGAAGATGCGGTAGACTTGGTGAGCGCTCTCCCTACCGGTCATCCGCGTGGCTTTTCCTCTCCAGAGGTGAGGTCCCAATTCCCATTTTCCGGGTTCTGATCGAATGGGCCGGCTCGACACTCCCTAATTCACGATCCGTTCCAGTACCGCATTCTGACCACTATTGGCGAGTTTGCGTTTATGGGGGGGAGGGGATGCTACTAGTTACAGTTAAGTTAGTTGGGTGGCGTTGGATAGAGACCCAAGGACCGTGGGACAGTGGTGGGAGTTGAATGGACCCGGATTTCGTTCTAGACACGACTTGTCAAAACAAACCCCCTCTCTGTCAGGTTTGTATGCGAGAGGGCATCGTCTCCGTTGCGCTTCCTCCCAGTGAATCCCCATTCTCGGGATTCGTCCTCCCCTTCCCGTTTGACACCCTCGCACTACCCTTGTGTGCGGCACAACAGATGGGCGATAGGACGCGGAGTCTCGACCCCACGAAACTTGGTTGCCTCTACTACACCTTGCCATGCTAGGCAAGTCCTACTTTACGGTGTGGACCTTTGAAAAGGCGGTCTTTTACTGTGCGGCCATTGGCTTTGTCGCTGTGGTTTCTGTAGCGGTCCTCCTGCACCCCTTCGTTACTATCGAATGCCACAAATCAGCGACCGACGTTACCTACGAGAATCCTTCCTACAAGGAAAATCCCTGCAAAGACGATCGAGTCCCCCAACTTTTCTATCTCTCCGTGGAAGAATGTGTCTTCGCGCGCCGTATACTCGTTGCCGTCTTTCTCGGTGGACTCATCGGCTGGGAACGCCGCCAAGCCGATCGACCCGCTGGAATTCGCACCATGGCACTCGTTTCACTCGGATCCTGTTTGTTCAGTATATGCTCCGCCGTTGCCTTTATTCACGGACCCATGGGATGGGACGCCTCGCGGGTTAGTGCCGCCATACCCTCCGGAGTCGGCTTTCTCGGATCGGCACTCATTTTCAAACAACACCAGGATGACGGCGCACACATGGTACACGGACTGACAACAGCCGCCTCGGTTTGGCTCTCAGCAGCCGTAGGTATCGCCTGCAGCGGAGGTTTCTTCTTTGTCGCGGCTTTTTCGTGCGCCATCATGCTCCTGTTACTCCGCTTTGGGCCTCGCTACACGTACGACGACGAAGAGGACGCGGGGGACGACTGCGAGCCGCCAGAGGAAGAACCAATCCAGTTTGGTACTTTCAACAATAGTACAATGCGGTCGCACGAAGCGGCATCGGTGCCCGAGAACATTCGTCTGCTGAAACGTGCACAAAGTCGAGCGAGCATCCGTAATCGTCCCTCCATTACTGTTGAATAATTGTAAAAACTCTCTATGGACCGACCTAATGTAAGTTGGGTACCACGGTACTCTTCTGTTTCATCTGTGGGTCATACACGTATGCTTGCAGGCGCGATACAAATACCAATACTTGCCTCCCGTGTGCGGGCATTTAATTCTTTGTGGGAAAATGAAACTGACAGTGACAACCAATTCCTTGGCACCCAGTGAGGCTTTCCGCAGAATTCGTCGCCCGGACCAATCATCGGGATAAAGACGCTACTTGATCCCAACGTGGTTTTCCTTGACCTTCAAAGACCTTTACAGTCAGTAATATAATACGGACTATTCTGACCCTTACTTCAAAGTAAGCCAGACAGCTCCTACAAAGAAAAAAGATTTCTGAACAGAAGAAAAGGAGAAGCAAAAGTGATTCGTAGACATGCAAGCTTTTATATTTCTTCGATTTCAAAATTTGGGTGTGGTTTGGAGCTAACTGGAAGCCTCTCCATACCAAAAATGCGTTTGGAGGAACTTACTGGGCAAGACTGTAAAGTCGCGAAAGCTGCACACCGTGATCGTAGGAAACGGTCGATGTAAGTTGTGAAGTTGCGGATAAGAATTTCAGACTGTATAACCGTAACACTTTATTATCCGTATCTAGTGTAAGTACTCTAGCTAGAGCATGCTTTTGATCTACCCGTCTGGGAATTCTACAAATAGCACAACACTCAGAAATTCAATGCGGTCCACGATTACAGTTAACTATCATAATAAGTGTAAATATTGAAATTTTTAGAAAAAGAACAACACTCGTAATAGTCGGGAAAAGTTGCGGGGTCCGGCTTTTCAAGAATAGTTACTATGAGATGCTCTCAACGTTTCTCGATGGTCAATTTATCTCTAGTGTTAGCTGTTAAGTTCATATGTTCATTACTCATCATTTCTTGCAAAGATCGACTTTTCTTTCGTTACAGAACCAAGAGCCGAATATTTCAACCCTATCGCTTCCTCTCTCTGGCAACTACAACCGCAGACATTTATCACAAGACGAAGCTAAGGACTTTTGCAGACTCCTGTTCGGCACCAACGCCGATCAAATTCGTGATCTTCGAATCAATTGGGAACGGTTTCTACGGTAGGTTCGAGACGAACAATCGACCAAGCAATAGGTACAATGGAACATTGTATTGAAGCGAAGAATGCCACCTTGGATCGATGCTAGAGAATTGCAGCGCACGTACTCTAAGGAAAAAGGTACAATAATGTAGGAATGCAACATTTTTGTTTACGGAACAATACATTGAAATAAATCATCATCGCCTGGCCTACCGCTTTGGGCTTCTATGGATACAAAATGCCGTGCATTGCTAAAAGCGTCAACTCAAACATATACTCTTTCTATTCTTCGGCAATCACCATCACGTTAGATTGTTCTTCCCGTGAGGATAGACTAGAGTGTTCTCCGTCACTGTTACTACCGGTCTTGTGGCGTCCAACTTTCTTCTGTTGGAGTGCAAAAACCGACTCCCACCGTCGACAGTCGAACACGTTGGCACCGCAGGCAATTAGATTGCCATCCTGGCTAAAAGCTAGAGCGGGCGACTTGTCCTCTTGTTCCCTAGGGACGGATTTAGCAATCGCCATCATCTCGTCGGCCTCTTCCACATCGGCCCAAAAGACGGTATCGACAACTTTGAACAACCGTGATTCTCCAGTGTACGCCAAGAATCGTCCGGTTGGACTCCACCTTAACATAGCGATGCCCACGTCACCTTCCGATATCTGGTGACAGAGTACCCAACCACCCTTGGAGCTGTACACGTTAACGACGCCATTGCCACCACCCACCACCAGGAATCGGCTATTGACCCCAAAGGCCAAGGCTCGTGCCGGTGCCGACACATCGAGCTGCTTCGACGGTTTAAGACTATTACGTAGAATTTGAACCGAATCGTAAATCTGCACCGATCCGTCGTGCCGGCCAATAACCAAGTTCTGGGTGCTCCAGTCCAAAGATAAAACCGGCGACTCGTTGTCGTGAATCTCTCCCACAACTTGCCAATTCTTGCGGGGATCCAGGAAAGTGAGTGTGCCGTCCAAGCTCCCAACCACGAGGCGTTCGTTGTTTTTACTGAACGACAAGCAGGTCAACGGTGCGGCGAAGGAAAAATCGGTCACTACTGTCCATGACGGGACAGTAGCGAGAATGCTGAGTTTGGCGTCTTCTCCACCCAAGGCGAGAAAGCGACTGCCGTTGGAAAAGGCGAGACAACGAATCGGGTGGGCGAATTCTGCCCGCGACACAACTTTCCAGCCCACGGTGGATCGTACGGTGACGACGCAATCATCAGTGGCCACGGCAAAATAAGCGGACGGCCGGGACTTGCTACCTCGTGAGAAAGCCAGGGCGCGAACACAGGTTCCGGATTGGGCCTTTGCGCGATTGTCCGGGGCGTCGACCAACTCGCCTTCGATATCGTCAAAGACGTCTTCGCGCAATTCCCACTCTCCACGGGTACTAAAATACGAACTTGCGTTGGACATTTGCGACATTGAAGACACGTCGTCGCCAACCGTAGACGCTCCGGACCGGGTTTCCAAACCCGCTTGCATAATAGCAACGGACCCGTCTTCACTACCAATCGCCATGAAGCGCCGTGGAATACCTTCCCGAACGATTTGCTCGCCCCAGGCGACGCTCGTCACAACTTCGTCCCTCTGAATCTCGTGCAAGACGGTAAACGATTTGGTTTCCAACAAAACACAACGAGTCCCGTTGGTCCCCGCCACCATGAGATAGCTTCCGTTGGGGCTCCAGCAAAGGGCGTGAGCTTTGTAAACGGACCGACGCAGGGGACTGCCGGCGGTGGGTTTGGTATCAATTTCATGGCGGGTGATCCAGGAATGGGCTTCCACAATAGCCACATCCGAAGAGCCAACGGCCAAGAGACGGCCATTGGGATGCCATTTTACCGCTACAACATCTGCGGGTCGGTGGAACTCCGTTCGGATATTCCAGGATGAGTCGGCGTGTACGATAGCGCAGGATTTGTCGCTGGCGCCGAGGGCGAGGAGCTTCCCGTCTGGACTCCAATCCAGACACAAAACGAGTCCGTCTCGAGCAATCTCGGCGGTCACTTCCCAATTCGAGGTGGCGACAATTGCGACCGTGCCATCAAAACCGCCAATGGCCAAATATTTGCCGTCCGGTCGAAACTGCACCGCGTACACTCGATCCACGCGGGAAATTTCCACGAGCGGCACCAAACGCAACTTGGATTCTCCGTCGGGGTCATCCGGGGTTGGCTCGTGGATGACTCGATACACGGCACAAATACAGTCGTCGCCACCGACGGCGAGGTACTGTCCGTTTCGAGAAAAATCGATGGAACGTGTACGGGATCCTCGGGTTACTGCAACGACCGGTCCGAGCTTGGAAGTATTGTTCTTGGAAGTTGCGGTCCCTTGGTGTTTGGGGTCACGACTCAACACCAGTGAGGACGGCACCGGTGGAGTGGTCCGGGCCTCTTGCACTTGCACGAGGCCGGCTTCGGTTCCGAAGGCGACGTAGAGCGGCGGTGCCGCACATTGGAGTGTGGGGGAACACCGCGACCAGGTAACGTTTGTGACGGGTGTGTGGTCCTGGGTCGCGGCGGCCGCCCACAAGACTCCGCGGGAGGTGGTGGCGTTGAACAGTTCGTTGCTGGCGGCCAGTAGTGACGAGGTGTTGAGTGAATAGCGGGACCGCGCCGAGTGATCCGTACAGGATAGTTCTTCGTCTTCCAGGATACTCATGCCGGCGATGGATTCGCCAAAGGGTGATAGCGCTCGCAAGGCGTTGGCACCGCTGGTGGGTCCCGTCCCGGATCCACCGGACTGGTTGAGTTTCATTTGCAGGTATCGGGCTTTTTCTACACGAGCTTGGTAGGCTCTCCCGCCCCGTTGAAGGCGCTGTCGCGAGGGTGTCGGTGGACGGGACGGTTTAGCGGGAGCCATATCGTAGAGGACTTCCGGTTGTCGCTGTCGGGGTGACGGGAGGGTCGGGGGAGAGACCAGTAGTCGTCCTGCGGTGTGCCGCTGTCGCGAGGAAGACGCACCGGAAGCGACCGAAACCACTTCGATCGATTGGTCGTCATCCTCGTAGTAGGACGGATGTTGTTGTTGTTGTTGCGGCATCTGGAGGAGCGTATTGCGATCGTCTCGATCGTCTCCCGGCGTATCCGGAGTAATGGGTATCGCGGTGACCGAGGTCAACGTCGTGGTGGTTGCCGGATCGCCGGTGGTGGAGAGAACGGCATTGTGAGGAACAGATTCGCGGGGTGGCGAAAGCCGGAGATGACTTCCGGCACCATTATCGGGATCCGCATCCGCGGTAGGCCGCGTCGGACTCCGACTGGCCATTCCAGCGGCAGTCCGGGTGAGTATGAGGACGTCTTCGACTTCGTCGTATCCGGGCTCGGTGGTTGACGACTGTGTGGTTTCATCCGCCCAGTGTTCCAGAATCTTGTTTTCGGCGGCGGATTCCAACGGCTCGTTGTCGGGAGAAATTGGGAGGTCCGTACCGTCCGCGGCCACGGGACGCGATGGCGTGGGACTAGCATGCCGTACCGACGATCCGACGGTCGAACGTGGACGCAACTCTTCTCCCACGCGCACGTGCTTGGTGCTGTTTCCGGACTGACAATTTCCCATGAGATCCGTTCCGCGTACGTGATTGTGTGTATCTGGGTGTGCGGATGGAACGAGCCTCTCCCTCTCGGAATATGTGGGTCCAGAGACGGTAGGATACCTATGCAAACTCTGACGGAATCGATCCTTGTCGTCCAGGATCGTTCGTTCGATTGATCGATCTACCGATTGCCGCTTCGTTCTCTTCCCCGACTGATTGGAACCGCGGGGACTTTCTTGGTTGGCCCGTGAGTCTCCCGAATGGGTAGAGATGCTCTATCGAGAGGGTGTGTCAATGTGGGCGTATGCGTGTGTAGGTAGGTAGGTAGGTAGGTCGGTATGTGTATGTGTGTAATACCCGTGTTCGTGCACAACAACACTAGTATCCCTGGACCGCCACCGAAAGCGTGGAGTGGTAGGTACGGTTTGCGCCAATCCGGCACCACCCATCCGAACGTTCCCCTCTCAACTAGTGTTTTGCCGTACCGGACGCTCGCCGGTTCGCGTGCCGGGAGATGGTTTTGGATTTCCGCGTTCGCCAATCGTGTACGTACTTCACGCTTTCCACGGAGTACACGCGTTTTGTGACTCCTAAGTGTCTTCTCCAAATAGAACGGCGACAAATATCACTTATCATGGTATATAGACAAGTCTCTTCGGATACGGTACACGTTGGTTTCCAAAAATCGAAGGGGGCGTTGGACAGTGGATTCGTACGATTTCTTTGCGAGTTTCCAACCCAAGCCCTCACACGCCAGTCGTTCTTGTTGTGAGGATTTATAACACCACGACCCACACTCAACACACCCTTGGTACCCCCCCGTGCAGGCTCGGAGGGCGCCCGTACGAACCGCTCCAATTGAACATGACAGTTACATTCCAGTGGACGGTTTTTGGAACTAGACACCCCAAGATTCCTGTTGTGACCGAGGGTAGGGCTAAAGTTACACCCTCCGACGCCAGAAAATACCCCACCCTTTGACAACGCACTCTCAGTTACAACCATCGACAGCTCGAGAAGGACGAACGAATACATACCTCTCCCAAAAGGTAAACTGGGTTAGACAGACAATAGAGAGATATATAGAGTAGATAGATAGGCAACCAAGGCAGGGAATTGTACAACGCCCGGCAAGGTCCGCTGCCGCCGCCATGACGTCCCTCTGGACGTTCGACACGGCCGACTTGGACGAAGCTCCAATCCGGCGCGGCGCCGACGCCCAACTCCACACGCTACGGGCTTGTTTCCCCCACGCGTGGCGGACCGCTACGGAACAGTTCCTCCGACCCGAGGAAACAATCTTGTCCAAACGTTGGATGGACGTCGTCCTGCGCATCCAGCTAACGGAAGACGACGACAACAGCACCGAGAATAACACTACCGACGACAACGAAAGCGACGACGCACTCGAAAGTCCCAACGGATCTACGTGCGTCGACAATATCACTCGCGTTCCGGCCCGCGTCTTGGTGACCAGCGAACGCGTCGTGCTCTTGGCACTGCCAAACCTCACCGAGGACGGACACTCCCACTCGCCATTGCCGGTGCAGTCGACACCGCTCCCCACCAGTGGTAGCTCCCGCATACCAAATTACCACGACGCCGATACTTGCATCGCTGGTTCCGCCATTGAACTGCACGCACTCGCACAAGAAGACCAACCCAACATGTGCGTATATCTACAATGCTCCTCCGATGGGGCGACGCCAATGCTGGAATGCTTCTTGGAACCACTCGGACCGTCGACCCCCGATCCCACTGACCCCGACCACCCCGGCACTACTCAAACCGTACCCCAACAGTGCCAAGCTCTCTTTGACGCCTTATCTACATTAGTTGCCTTGCATCCGGTCGATCCCAACGAGTCTGACGACCCCCAAGAAGAACTCTTCGGCGGCGGCATGGTCTTTGGCGACGATACCAGACTGGGATCGCTTCCGCACGTGGTCGCTACCGGCAACGGCGTGGCGAGTGACGACATGGTCGTGGGCGATGCTGCGTTCGTGGCACCACCACCAACAACATCGCTCGAAGACCATGCTACCACGCCACAGGAACGGGACGCAATCTTGTCCAGACTGGATGACTTGCTCATTGTACCATCCGAGTACGAAATCGACAGCAGCGACACGGAAACACGCAGTGTCGCCTTGGAGGAAGGACAATTCGATGACGCGGAAGACGACGACTGTATATTATAGCAGCCACAGTTAACCTTTAAAGTGCGTATGTGTGTGTGTGTGTACAAGCACTGGTGTACATACGGATAAAAACCGGCAACCTGAGGTGTGTTACTATCGAGCATGAATCACTGGAATCAAGTCTACAGCTTGTTCCTCTCCTTCACCTAGCCTTGGTCCCAACCGACCTCCAAACTATCCAAGTGGTGGCCACGAGTGCGCTCACTGTGAGCGCACTCACCAGTCGACCGACATTGGTCGCGGATCGCGAAGGGGCCGCGGAAGACGGCGTCGTCGCATCCCACGGAAAATCGCCAGCGGGGAGAAACAAAACTCCTTCCCCACCCACGACGGATGCCAGACACTGGTACCGGTACGGAGACAATGGGGTGAGGGTCGTCGTTAGAGCGTATTGTAAGCGTTGTCGTTGCGTGGCGAGAACGTCCGCCGCGAGGCCGGGCTTCCACAAGACGAAGGCACAGCCCCCACCACCGGCACCGGTCAATTTGGCCGCCCCGTAGTCCCGGAAGTGCTCGTGGACCACGGCACACACGTGGTCGAGACTGGGATGGGACACACCGACGGCTTGTAGTAAGTACTGATTGGTCCGAACCATGGTCAAGACGCGTTCACCAAAGTCATGCGAGTCGCTGGCGTGGTCGCCATGGTGCGCATTGGTCCGATCCCGAATCGCTTGCTCAAAGTCACGGGCAATCGCGCCCATGGCTTCGAGTATCAAAGTCACAAAGCCTACGTGTCGTTGATAGAAATGACGTACTCCGGCTACCAAAGTCTTGGTACTGCGCGGGACGTGCGTGTAGACGAGGGACAAGGTCAAATCGTCGGGTGGGGTCAAGTGCTCCATTTTAACGGTGCCATTCGTACTCGCAACGTCTTTGGTGAAGAGAATTACTCCACCATGCGCACTGACGGCGTTGTCAATACCTGAGGGCGTTCCGTGAAGCAGGATTTCGGAATAGTAGGCGTAGCGGTCAATCTCACCAAGTGTGGCAGAGTCCGGTGGACCGTACTGTATCGGCGTATTCGTCGTTGTTGTACCTGCAGCTGCGCCCACGTGCGTAGCCGTCAAGTTTTGTCGATACTGTATCAAAGCTGCCGCACAGGCAACTCCAAAGGCGGCGGACGATCCCAATCCTGCTCCGACGGGCAAATCCTGCGAGCGGACCCACAATTCGTAGCCATCGTCATCACTGGGGTTCGACTCGGACCGAGACCGCAACGGCTCCAACAAGATTTGATTGCACAAATACAAGACGGGCGTGAGTGCTTGTACGCTAAAATCGTCGAGTGTAGGATCTGCTGTGCGGAGCAGCTGTGCCAAGACTGTCGCGTCATCGGGAGTCGGTGGGGTCTTGGTGGATTCCATGCTGGTAAAGAGCGATACGGGTAAGGCAAAGTCCACCGGGGTCGGCAAATCGGGCATAACGACGCGAATGACGGAGGCGTGGGTTGAGTTGCGGGACGTCGGTGTCAACAAGACAAATATACGCAAATCGTCGAGGGCCGCCGCCACCGCTGGTTCGCCGTACACCACCGCGTGCTCCCCAAAGAGAATTGCCTTTCCTGGTGCCGAGGCACACACCGAACGTGAATTTATCAATGGTGTCCCTGCCATTCTCTTCCTAATTCAGCCTGAACAACTGACTGATAGCGAGTGTTGGGTAGACTAAAGGTTCCCCTTGGTAGCGGCGTCTCCTCATTCCTTGTTCACAATGGACAAGTTACCGAGGCTTTGGGAATTGACAACGACAGACTGAGAGAACGTAAACGTGAAACGCAACCATCGATTGCACACAAACCCTACTATTGGAATCGCCAAATGATTTATTCTGATTGCGCTTCTCTACTCAGGATGCCAGACACAATCAAATTAAGGACCGACATAATGGAGTACCGGTTTGGTCCTCATCAATATGAATCATTTAGAGACAGTGCACAAGCATTTCACTTTAACAGTAAGTCAGTTGGATCTACCGTGAAATACAGTTGACTACCGTAACGTGATGAAACGATTTCAAATCGATTTGTACATCTGTAACTGGGGCGTGCCTCAACGCCACAAGAATAAATAGACCATAATTGGTTGTATTTAACGCTTTTCAACTTAAAAAAGAGGTAACGGATGCCAAACATTGCCGAAAGCTGGCCAACCTTCTGACCGCGATTCAAGGTATCAACGCAACTCCCTCCACTCATTGAAAACTTCAATCCAAACAACGCATACTGAGCATGATGATAGCCATCAAAGATGTCTTTCCTTCCTTTAAAGCTCTCCAAGCTGCATGGTTCAACCATAATCACGTGCTCAGTAAAAGGTACAGAACCTTGGAAAACCGGCCAAAGCTGTGTTTCAGTGCCAACTGCTTTTCAGCGCCTGTTTCGAATTGGAAAAATGTAGAATTGGTTTGCCAGTGTCATATCTACGCAAGACCTGTGAAAGGGCACAATGATTGCTTAACTGGAGAATGGAAAATCCACTCTTTTCATGGTATTCACTCTTGTAATGATATTGAAAGCAAACAACAGCGCTACTACAAGAGCTCTATCCTGGACTATGTTTCTCCAAGTCTGGAAGTTTATTTCCGAGTTGGAAGAAGGGCAGTGGTGGTGGCCAGCAAGTCAGGGACATGGCACAACAATCATGTGGATTGAACTTGAAAATTTCTCAATCATTCAATGTAGTAGCAGCAAAGTCTCAGGATAGAGTGGAGGCGCACATTGGGCAATATTTCTTACTGACATCTTATTTCCAGCACTTAAGAAGGGCAGATCCAGACGGTACCTTCTTGTTCCAGGTACAAGAGCCCCAGTGGCTTATTAATTGCCAGCAATTTTGGTGCTGCTACGTGGCCTTCTCCTTTGCAAAACACGCCTGGGACATTGGATCAATCCGTGTGATAACAAGTGATGGCACAGTTACAAAGTTGGGGGTTTTCAATCATATCGTCTTATTGGCTGTTACTCATGATGGCAACAACAAGCTTGTATTGTTAGCATATGCTGTATGCAATGTTGAAAATGAAGATAACTGGACTTGGTTTGGTGAGCTGATAGCTCAAAACTTCAAAAGGCTAAAGCATTTGTGGTCAACTATGAGAAAGGGATACAAAGTTGTGCTTTTCAGGCAATTGTGTCCAGGATGGGCGCTAAATTTAGTCAGTGCGTCAGGCACATTGTTAGTGCACAAAATACAATGGTCCCAATGCTGCAAGTGTTCTATATATTATCCTCCAGATCGCAAGTGTGATTGGTGCCATAAGTGTCTGGATCACGTTTTTCAAGGGAAACTCAAGGTGTACAATCCTACAGGTAATGTATGGATTTGCAACTTTGGTATGTTTTCCTTGGAATCTGATCTCTTTGTCAAGAGTCTCAAAATCTTTGAAAAGGGCCCGCCAACACAGCCGTCTCTTATACTCTTAACAAGTAACTATTGTCACCCCCCATACAACTGTACAACAAAGGTAGTATTTTTAGGTCTTACTCATTGGTCCGTTGAGATTCCTTCGTACTAGTTGTGTTGTGTTTGTTGTGTGGTTTTCCTGTTGAGAGATCTGCCACCTGCGTGTTGGGATCTGCTTGTCCAATCGTTTTGTTAAGACTGATCATTCACCCTTGCGGAAACCCGTTTGTTTGTATCGTCAACCGTACTCAACTATTGTTGACCGTCGGATTGCTAATCCCAATCCCGATTGTTCGGTGTGCAACAACCACGTGACGGTTCCCTTGTGTGATCAAATCTTTCTCGTCGTCCCGCTTTACTTAGGAAACGACTATTGTCCTATCCTACGTATCTAGCTGGTACACAATCCACGGTTCTCTAACAAGCAACAAGGATTCAACCTGAGTAATTGTTTGTTTAAGGAAGTGTCCGCACCTCCTTACTTAACGATTCTAGACGTGAGAATTGTTGTTCTAACACACATGATTGCTAATGTGCGTGACCACGGCGTCAAACGTAAGATACCGGAAATGGGCACTGATGCGGTCTACAAATTAGCCAAGTGTCGGACAAGAGAAGCATATCAGATGTTTTCTTAATCTTTGAGATATTGATGAAGATGTTGCGCTTTGGTTTGATGAACGAAAGGATCAGTTTGCTTCTTATTTGTTCCTTAACGAGGGGAAACCTAGATACAGGAAGCAGCTAAACAATGCAGCTGAGCAAATGAATAGTGTCATTCGAGATCTACGGCATCAGCCAATCCTTGATATATTTGTTGGTCTCTCCAGATGGATAATTGGAAAAAGTTTCGAGCGCAGGGAGATGTCCAAGAAATGGATTGAATTGGGGTATAGGCTTACAGAATTTGCGCAAGCACATCACATCAAATGGGGAGGCCAAAGAAACATAGGTATGAGTCAACTGCAGCTAACCCCATCACCTGCAGAGCCTGTGGAGTACCTGGTCACAGGCAGCAAACATGTCCAAAACCAAGTACTGAAGTAAGATATTTGAATAACAGAGAGAAGGCAATGCAATATGCTCAGAACAAAGCAAAAATGTATGCAAAGTAGCTTTTAATAAATCTACATCCTTTTCTACAACATTATTTTTCGGATTCCAATACCCCAAGCTCAAAACCTTTTTAAGCCTCTACATTTGTATTCATCTTTAATTTACGGAGCAAACCAGATGCCGCCATCACTAACGTTGTCATCTCTACCGTCCCTAGCACAATGCCTGGGGCATCAACAAAATTATTCTCTAATGCCTTTTGCGACAACTTACGGCGCAATCTTTACAAAATGCCTTGATGGCACAGGTGCAATGACATGCGGTTTGCCGTACAACCAATTCTGGACATTTTGCGCATTCCACTGCCGTGGATTGACTGCATGCAAATACAACAGCAATATTCATGGTCAAGCGCAAACAACACTCCAAATCCGGCGTTGGAACTCCAAGGTTGTCAGCAAGTCCCAAATTACCACCATCAAATCATCCTCCGCTCGACCCAAAGCCTCAAATCCGTACATTGAATACTCAAAACGGACCCATTTGCCGCCGCCTTACCAGTTTTACTCGGCAGTTGCTTTGGCAACGTCGATACCGCCAGTGTCAGCTTTCTCGAGAACCACAACAAGCAAAACTTGGTGGACCAGAACGCTTTCGAAATGGCGTCTTCCGCCAATTCCGATTGGCGGCCAACACTTCTGGGGCGGGATAAATGGAAGAAGACGCCGCTTGGCATTGGGAATAGATTCCGACCTCGCGCCAGCAACGCAAAAATTCAAAATGTCACCACCAGGATGAGGAATGGGGCTATGGTCGTTTGCAGAATCCATCTGGTTTTGCAGTAAACATTTTATGACGAATCCCAAACGGAAGTTCTGGCATACTTGATTGTTTCTAGTCTACAAAAGCTTTGCGTCGACCTCGATCTCACAATCAAATGTGATGACAATGGATCGCTGCTTATGGGGAATGTCAAACCGCTTGTGAATACGACAAGCGGCGTTCGACTTTGATCAAATTGGACCAACGACCGTACTCCTTGGATTTCGTGTTCTTGTGAACGCTCGCCAATCCGCAGATAATAGAAATATCTCTGTCCCACCAGAGAACTAACCCCCGTTTTCATTGGTAAGTCCCTCCTGCAATCAAACGACATTCACAGTCAAAGAGCAAGGCAAGGCATGACAGGATAACAGGTAAGAATTCACGTCGACTCAACAGTCAGCATTATGGCCCTTTGGAAAACAAAACAAAAACCTACCCTGGGAATCAAAAAATAATTACTTCTCCGGACAAATGATGTGTAAGTAGCAGTCCTATATATCAATCGTAAATAAAGAAGCAAAGAACCCGAACATAATTTCATCAATCGTCCCGATAAGATACTCCAGCGGAACGAGTTTCCAAGCTACAGGACATGCGGTACATACCATTTGTTTTCAACAGTACCAATCACGACTTTCTGTTGTCCTGGACTGCTTTGGAAGCCTTTTCAGATACCAGATCTGTTAAACGATAAATAGCAATACCAGTGGGACATCCATTATCCCCTGTACCATCACCGTTTGTGTTACTGCTAGCAAGTGTTCGAAGCAAATCATTGGACCGTCGAGCGGTTCGTCCGCGCCCCCAAGGAGATACGGACTGCCTTGTTTGCTATTAGACTACAGTTAGTGCACTGCCACTTCGCAATATTCTCGTTGCCCTCTGTTGACTTCTATTGGCACGGTAGTCGACCACGTTGACGGCAGAAACAAAAGGTATCAGCCGCTTGTTGTCTTTTTCTCTGTCTCCTACAGCACCGTTGACATCGTCACCATGTCGGCCGAAGCGTCCACAGCTGCGCAAGAACTGGCCGAAACGGAGCAACAATTGGCGGACGTGGAAGAACTCTTGCGGGCTGCTCCGGAAGACCTGTCCTTGCAGAGCCTGCGATCGGACTTGCGACAACTTTTGGAAATCACGCGGCAATCGTTGGCCCCGTCACAATCATCGCCTCCCCCCTTCGCATCGTCCATATCCGCAGCGATCACTACTGATACCAGTCCTATAGCCAAAAGACCCGGGGATGCATCCGGCACCAACGTCGACGACGACAACGGTGATAACGATGGGCCTTCCCATCCCCACGGCGGCACCGATGACGCTGATACGCACGAACCGGCCAAAAAGAAAAAGAAAAAAGAGAAATTGCTTCGTGACTTTGCCGTGCCGTCCCACCTGATTCCCTTGGATACGGACAGTGAAGCGGAACGCAATCGCAAACGTCGCGCGCTAAAATCCCTCAAAAGTAAACACCGGGAACAACAAAAACACCAACAAGCCAATCAGAAACAGAAATCTTGGCAATCCTTTCAGAAGAAAAAGGGGCATACGGACACCAGCAGCATGTTTGCCACGACCGACGCCAAAGTAGGCGTCGTAGCCGCGTCAACTGGAGGCCGACAATGGACCGACTTTGCGGAACGCCAGCGCCACGCCAAAAAGTAATGTGTTTCGTATCACAAAAATCACGACACTGTGAGACGTTGGTGATCCACTGGTGAACGCATGGGATGCCGAGTCTCGTTGTACCATTACCATACTCAGTTATCAAATTTCAAAATGAATAATGTAGAAATACCGGATGTTATTGGATACAAACTCGTCCACTGTACGACTGCTGAAATGGGGACGCGGAAATATCAACAATTTCATGGTCCTACATAAATAGTTAACGAAACCTCACGGTCTCGGGTGTGTTTTAAAAGAATTTGGTGGACTTTTGACGGAGAATATAGAGAGCAAAAATACGGGCGACACCGAACAACGCTACGAGCACCAACCAATTCCACCACGTCTCGTCCGGGTCGGCGTCAATGTTCGAGACCAAGTCGTTGCAAGCATTGTTGGCTTCTGGATTACCAGGATCGCAATCGTAGAATTCTTCCACCAACAGAATGCGAATGGCGTACGTCAAGGTACACAGGTACCGAGCCCAGCGCAACCAGACAGCTGTAGCATAAATATGAGAAATGAATTTGTCGTGTGAGAAACGCATCACACGGTGGTTCCAAAAATCGGTCGGTACCGACAGGGCGAGACCGCCATCTTTGCACAGCTCAACACCGTCCACTTACGAATCAAATCAGGCACGACAAAGAAGCCGGCAAAGAGCATCTGTGGCACGAACAAAATCGGCAACATTTCCTGTGCTAGTTTGGGATCCTCCACGGAACAACCCAGCAACACGGCCAACGCCGTACTGGCCATGGCGAGAGAGTACGTAACGGCCCAAAACAAACCAAAGGACAGTTGAAAGCCGATCATAAAGTACGTGATAATGGCCTGCACAAATACCTGAAGTCCAGTCACCACGGCTTCCATGGTCAATCGCGACAAAAAGTAAGAAATGACCGAATAATGATTGGTGGAATACTCGCGCAAAAAGACGGGGCGTTCTTCGGGAAAGGACAACAGGGCGGGTTGGGCGGTCCCGAACATGCTCATAAGGAGGACCATAATGAGGGCACCAAAGTGGGACTGCAGATTGACCGCGACAGTGGGATCAGTCTTGCCCACATCCAAAAAGATGATACCAACCAAGACTCCCAAAAAGATAGTGAGGCCAAAGCGGGCACCAAGAGCCGTAACATCCCGACGCAAGTTGTTAATTTCACGAGTAAAGAGCAGCTTGACCTGCGTCACGAGACCGGGGGGTTTGGTGTCGTACACGTCAACACCACGAGCGGTGCGACGGGTAACGGTAATCCCGAGAGCATCTTGTCCGTCATCTGGAACAAAGGCTTCCCCCATTTTACGTTCGTCGGTGGGGAAGAATCCATCCTCGTTGAGTTGCTTGATGGGCACGGACTGTGCGACGTTCATGATGAAATCGGCCGGATTGTAGTTGGGCGGGTTAGGGTGTCCTCGAGAGGCAAAAAAGTCCGGCACTCCGTGGACCGAGCCGGTGTACATGACGCGTCCCTTGTTCATGAGGATGAGATGGTCGAAGGAATTGAAGATTTCCGAAGAAGGCTGATGGATCGTAAAGAGAACGGAGGATCCGGCGTTGGCTACCTTTTTGAGAACCTGACAGAGCTGCACGGCACTGAAGGAATCCAAACCACTGGTAGGCTCGTCGAGAAAGACCAAGGCAGGCTTGACGACGAGTTCGACCCCGACCGAAGTACGCTTACGTTCTCCTCCGGAAATTCCCTTGATGAGTTCCCCTCCGACAATGGAATCGGCACAGGCCGTGAGTCCTAGTTCGGTGATCATGCGGTCGGTGAGTTTGTCGAGCTGGTGATCTGTCGTAGCTCTGGGTAGACGCAACTTGGCGGAAAAGCGAATGGCCTCCCGGGGCGTCGAAGTGACCTGCAAGGAATCGTCCTGCGCAACAAAGGCAATCAGCTTGCGGACCTTGATGTTGGTCGGATCGACGGAATAGTTGTTGAGACGAACGTCGCTTTCGATCTTGACGCGTCCGTGCGAACTGGCGCGACCGGCGAGAATATTCAAAAGCGACGTTTTGCCGGCTCCGGAAGGACCCATGACCGCCGTCGTTTGCTTCTCCGGTACCTCGCCCCACACGTTATCGAGAAGTTTGCGTTCGGACTCCTCACCCTTTCCAGCCTATATGTGGGGGATAGCGGCGACGACAATGACGATGAGAATGCGAGCGAGGACGATCGAACAACGATGCGCTACGGCAGAACGATACACAACAAAACCTTTACATCGTCGTTCGCACGTACCAAGGTCATGTGAATGTTAGTCCAGGTGAGGGTTTTGCCTTCGCGTGGAGCAAAGGGATCATCATGCTTGTCGAGCTCGCTGTCGTCGCGATCCAGTACCCGAGGGTTATTATTGTTACTGTCGTCCGCGATTTCGTTGCCGTAGTTCCCGGTACCGTCTCCGGATTCAACGTCTTCCATTGCGGTGGTCGTCTGGGCAGTACTCATCTCAAACACTGTTAGTAGACAACGGACCAACTCGTTTGAGAGTGGGGTTTGTCTTCTTTTTATGGCACAATCAGTTTTCGTCCGTGTTCTGTACTCTTTTTCTCGCTCACTGTCAAATCCAGGGAAGGATCGCACCGACCGCCTTGTGCGACAGACGAGCGCCAACCAAGACAGCCATTCCATCACCATCTACTTTTGGGATCACCGAGGAAGCCGCGAGATTCGGACGTTCAAAAGTTCGTGCCGTCAGCACGCATGCCGAACGCGAGGTCGAAGAATCAGTGTTCCTGAGAATTCCACGGATCCCAGCGGTTGTCTGCCTTTCTACGACATGTCACAAGTACGTACTACGCTTAGTTACAGGTTCCGAAGACGGATTGTCGTCGTTCGAGACATAGTGACGTAGAGAACATCACTTTTCTGTTGTTCGACGTCCAGACGAAAGATACCTCGGACGACATATTTATGTAACGTCACATTGATAGGGTCGTCGGGACGACGGACACACGTGTGTCAACCTCTGTCAAAAGACTCGTTCGTCCCCCCTCGAACGACCGATGGGTGACACCTCTTGGGATGTGTCCACAGAGAGAGTACGCTGGCGATTGATAGTGAGCGTCGTCTTTCCCGCCATATATATATAGGTAGGTACCGTACCTGCCAACCGTATCAATCCTTCACTACCTGCTCCCTCGAGGCGTGTGGCGAAACACAAGAGAGAGTGTACCGGACGGAACGGAACGAGAACACGAGAACAGTCATTGACGATTGCTTGTGTGAAGGCGTTGACAGTAACAACCGAATTCATGGTACCCCTGCGGACCGAACGTAGCGCATCACCTCTACCGCTAGCACCGCACGCGATCGCCCATCTTGTCCATTCGCGCGACGAGGCTTCCGTTGCCCCGACACCATCACCACTTCCGCATCAAACAAAGCGACAAACGGCCCAACCGTCCTTGCTTGTTTTCTTGCATTCCTTGCTACGCATTCTTCACCTTCCAACGATCATGAATGCTGCCGTGACCATTTTCAGTCTCGGTATTGGCGTCGGAATCATTCTGGGGGATTCCTTTCGCGAGCACGAAACGACGTATCGCACGGTCCAGACGACCCACGACGAAAACGGAAACCGTCAAAGAGACCATCACAACGACTCCAGCCCCGCTACGTTTCGACCCCACGTGGATGCTTTGACGGCGGCCACCGCGGCGTCCTGGCAGACTTCGGAATCGGCACACTTGCTACCGGCTCAGTAACGGGTTCGAGTGGGAACCAAAACCGAGGATTGCTACGGTTCGAGTGCCCCCCGCTGTAAACACATCTCTGGTATATATTTATGTAGGATTGTAAAATATTTGCCGTCGTTGTAAGCCGTTCCATTTACTTATTCTTGTTGGATTCGTTGCCACTGGTAAGCCGTTCCATTTACTTATTCTTGTTGGATTCGTTGCCACTGGTAGTTGCGGGGGACGTCGACTCTGGTGGGGCCAATACGCTATATATTTGATCCCAACACCGTTGCTTCAACTCGTCGCGAGACTCGGTACCTTTCACGGGAATCGACGGGTGCACCGTGATCGTGATCGGTTCCGGCGTCGATCGTCCCCACAACAAACTGACTGGATAGGCACAATTCCAAGCGTTGCGAGGAAGACCGATTGACAGCGGAATCAGTGTACTTTTATTGTCCAAGGCAACCTTAAAGGCACCGTCCTTGAACTCTCGTCGATTCGCAATCCACCGCGTGCCTTGCGGAAAGAAAAACATGGGCACCCCGGATTGCACCGCCGCGTTGGATTTCTCAAACAGGTTGGATACGGACTGTTTGTTCCGACCTTGTCGTTGAATCAGCACGTGGCCGGATAGCCACATGATTTGACCCACTCCGGGCAGGTACAGGACCGATTGCTTGGCGATCCATTTGAACCTCCGTCCCAGGTAGTAGACGACGCCGACATCAATTTGACTTTCGTGATTCGCCACGTACACTGGTGCGGGGTTCTTATCGTTCGGTGGTAAATGTTCCGTTCCGTCGACTCGGACGGGTCCGACGAAAAGAGTCACACAGATTCGTGCGACGGTCGCCTCGACCCATTGATTGCCTTCGTACTCAATATCGGAACGTCCCAACTGTAGACACCATTTTGCACTAATCAGGATGGAACCTACCAAACACAACACGAACCATACGATATTGAACCAAAACACTTTGATCATTCCCCAGATTGACAGTGACGGCAAACTGGACGGTTGCCAAATCTTATATTCCTGTCGGACGGCAACGGCCGCTGCCAACGTCATGGCACCCACCGCATAAATACCGTATATCTTGCCAATCAGTACCGCGACTGATTGAACCGTAGATAAGTCCATGATCGACGCACGGGGCCACTAAAAGAAAGTCTTACCGGTGGAGGTCGTCCTTTGAACAACACAACAACCTAAGGCACGCAAGACGCGAGAGACAGTGCAGTAGAAAGACAGCAGTTTCCAATTTGGTCCGCCTTTCACAATCAGTCACTTATTGAAAACCCCAAACCTCTCTTTCGAAAACCCGGAAGTGCTTGAGTTCGAGTACCGAACGGCCCGAAACACACGTCAGCTTTCGGTCGACTCGGGCTAGGCCCGTCGATCATTTTGGACGAACTACCGGATCATTTGCAGTATAATTCGTTCTTGCTTACTGTTTGTTACCTCTTGGCGTTCCATTCCTTACCGTTGTCCATTGACAGTAAGGGGGAAATTCTTACACGAGCTTTTTTACGAAAAAGATTTGTCGAATGAAGACTGCTACGTTGCTTCCTCTAGCTTTGTGCAGTACCGTCGCCTGGGCGTTTACTCCATCCAGCCCGACACGACAACGTATCGGGCGAGCATCGAAATCGACGAGCTTCACCGGTAGCGTAACATCGACCACTCGTCGAGACTTGGGACCGGCCGAGGCTTGGTCCGCCTACAACGGAGCCCTCGAGGCGAATCCTTTGATTGTCAAGTCAGTCACTGCCGGTATCATTCTGGGAGCAGCTGACTTGGCAGGGCAAACTCTAGAGGATTTTCAAAAGAAACAAGAAGGTGATGCGCAAGAGGCGCTCGAGGAATTCGGGATTGATTGGCTTCGCTCGGCGCGGTTTGCTATCTTTGGGCTCGTACTACAGGCTCCCTGGAATCACTTCTACTATCTGGCTTTGGACGGACAGATCCCTCCCACCACAGAGCCCTTCACCACCACCAACGGCATCAAAGTTCTCATCGATCAGTTTGTACAAGCTCCAATATTTACCGTGTTGATCTTTGTATTCTTGGGGACTTTGGAAGGCAAGACTCCTAGCGCCATTAAGAATCAACTGAATAACGACTACAAGGACACTATCTTGGCCAATTGTAAGTTCAGGTTCCACGGCACCTCCTATGGAGATTTTCGTTGACAAGTGAGATGCATACATCCTTCTAACAGTCTGTGTAACATTCCCTCTCGACAGGGAAACTATGGCTGCCGGCGACTGTCATTAACATTGGTTTTGTACCTCCATTGTTTCGAGTGCTCTATTTGAATGGAGTCTTCTTCTTTTGGTCCATTTACCTTTCGCTAAAGCTCAACAAAAAGGACGAAGCCTAAGCATAGGTCCGACAGGGTGTATAGAAAAAATGCAAAGCAACCTTGTCCTCCAAAGGTGTGCATTACACAAACCGCTGCTATTTTGCCAGTTGTTTTGGTCCGGCAGATTGTCGCCTAGAGGACCGCAAGAGCTACACACGGTGACAGCGCAACTCAGACCCGAGCAGACCTTTAGAGTATTCTTTTGGATATATTGTAGGTTTATGCTAATACTATAACACGACTCACAGTCGTGACATAACGTGTGATATGTTGGGATGGTGGTCGTGAAAACCTATTGTGGAGGCCCGTTTGTTGTCCTGCCGAGGGAAATTGTACACCGAATAGCCAGAATCATGAACTCCGTATTTGAGACAGTTATGGATGCAATAGTGTTGATTTCAGTTATATTAGTATTGGAACGGCAAAAGGACTTTCAAGTTGTGAATAGTTTCCAGTAGCCTTTTTGAATTTGACGTCAAAACGGTGATTGAAATGAAACCCCACTCAAGGGCTTCTTACAGCGGCATCGTGCCAGTTCTTGCCGATAAATGTGGACACCAGGAGCAAGAAATAGATCAGAAACGTAGGAGCTGACAGTGAATCTGGAGGGTGGTGTGACGCAATCCAAAAGCTTTCGGTCAGAGTTGCATGTGACCCTGTCGCATTCCCGGGTCGCGTATTGCAGTCCAAATACCTACACGTTCAGACTTTGTTCGGCAACAAAAAGTTAGCGTCGCGTTTCGTAGAATCAAAATATACTTTTGGCCAAGTTTTCCTCCCATTGCGAAACATCAAACATTTGCGGAAAACGTTAAGGCGGGACACAAAATGGGAAGCGAACAGTCACCACTTCTGCTCTACAGCAGTCTCGTTAAAAAATCAGCACCACAAGGCATAAAGCAACCCTATCAAACAGGTGCAGCAAACAATCAAGATGAGGTCCTAAATCTGCAAAACCCTCATGCAAGACTTTCCCTATCGAGAAGTCTGTCGGAAACGTGGAATTCGTATTACTTTATTCTTGAAAAACATCCGCTTCTCGTCAAAAGCATAACCGCTTTTTTCATTTTAGGAGGCGGAGATCTCTGCGGACAAGGGCTCGAGCATTGGCGTGGTACCGCACAGGTTTTCGGCATAGACTGGGTACGTGCCGGAAGGTTTGCGATCTTTGGACTGATTGGTGCACCTTGGAGCCATTATTATTTTCATTATCTGGACTACTTCCTCCCACCATCGGAGCATCCGTTCTCGGTGACAACTGCTCTGAAACTGCTGATTGATCAAGGCATCCAAGCTCCTGCATTGTTAGCCGTTATCATTTCTGCGCTCAGTATACTCAAAGGCGAAGGTCTAGAAGGGGCCAATCATGATCTTTCTATAAATTACATGGATGCGCTTTATGCCAATTGTAAGTTACAGTGCGCCATCATTTTGAGGTTATGCACATGCTCAACTTTTGCTTTTCGAGCACAGGGAAGCTATGGATACCGGCATCACTAGTGAATCTTGCTTTTGTCAAGCCAACGTTGAGAGTCCTTTATGTGAACGTCATTTTTTTCGTCTGGACCATTATTTTGTCGGTCATGTTGAATCAGAGTTGACAATCGGAAAGTATAGGCCTATCGGATAAAACTGTTAGAGCGTACCATATGAGAAAGCGAGAACTGGCCGCTGAAGCATCGCGCGCGCAGTCTGCAAATTTGTAGAGCTTCAAGTCGTGAGGTCGAGGCCTCCTCACGCAGATCTAGATAAAAACACATTAGTGATGAGATCTTTTTGACAAGGCACGACCTAAAATAGCCTCCCTATAAATGAGCCTATCAGATTTCACGAACCCAGCCTTCGCTTCGTTTCCAGAACACTCTCGAATCTTGTGCTTCTTCGTTGACAGCCCCTGGGTCACGCAGAGGGGACAACGACTTCGCATCCATAAATTCAAGAGAAAGATATAGACGCAGTTGCAAACTAGATACGATGTTGATGGTTGGTCCAATGTTCGAAAAGGTCTTGAAGGCCGACGGTTTTATCGCCGCCCTCGACCAGAGCGGCGGCAGTACACCAAAAGCTTTGCGATTGTACGGCATATCGGATGATGTACGTTTTCAAAATTGATAGGATTACAATGCGGATAGCCCGTTTGCGAGTATTCCTCACGCTCTCTTTTGTGTGTTTGGAATTGACTTACAGTCCTACGTCGAAGGCGAGAAAAGCATGTTTGACAAGGTCCACGAAATGAGGACGAGGTGAGTCGAATTCAAAATGAGCATTCCTCGAGTAAAAGACGGACATGCAGCAGGCCCTTACCTGACCGACACTGTTTGTCCACGATAGAATCATTACGAGTAAAGCCTTTGATGGCGACCGGATCCTCGGAGCCATTCTGTTTGAAGATACGATGGACCGCGACATCGAAGGTCAGTCTACGGGGAACTATTTGTGGCAAAAGCGCAACATTGTACCGTTCTTAAAGATCGACAAGGGGCTGGCCTCGGAAGCGTCCGGCGTGCAGCTGATGAAACCGATACCTGGCCTCGACGAATTACTCAAGCGGGGCAAAGGCAACGGCATGTTCGGCACCAAAATGCGGTCAGTCATTAAGAAGGCAAACGCCGAGGGAATCAAAGCCATCGTGGACCAGCAGTTCGAACTGGCCAAGGAGATCATCGCGGCAGAGCTCATCCCCATCATCGAACCGGAAGTTGACATTCACAGTGAAGAAAAGGAGGAGTGTGAGACAATCTTGAAAAAGTGCATCCTGGAGCACTTGGATCAACTCAAGAGTTCGGATATGGTCATGTTGAAGCTGACACTACCGTCTCAGCAAAACCTTTACAAGGAATGCATTGATCACCCACAATGCATGCGCGTGGTGGCGCTGTCCGGTGGGTACGAACGCGAACGAGCGAACGAAATTCTGTCGCAGCAAAAGGGCATGATTGCGAGCTTTTCTCGTGCCCTCACGCAAGACATAAAACACGGCATGACGGAAGACGAGTTTGACGAAAAACTCGACCAAGCCATTGACAGTATCTACAAAGCTTCCAAGGCAGGTTAAGTGTTAAGTGATAGGACACCTACATGTACATCTCTTTAATTGACTGGGTTTACGCTAGGTAACACCACGTTTCCTGCGGATTGTTCCTACAGACGCCTCATAACTAGGTTTTTGTCGACTGCAACAGTTTCCATTCGTTCCGGTACTTGTCTTTCAAGTGGTGTTGCAAATCGTCGTCGAACTCGGCGTCGTCCAGCTGTCGATAATTGACAATAGCGGCGGGGACTCCGCATACGATTGCCAACGGGGGTACGGGTTTGGTCACAATAGATTTGGCGGTGACTACCGCTCCGTCTCCGACCACGATATTGCCCAATACAGACCCTCCGTCTTGTACAATAACCCCATTGCCAATTTTCGGATGGCGGTCGCCTGCTTCCTTACCGGTTCCACCTAAAGTGACGCCCTCCAAGATGCTAACGTCGTTGCCCAGCACGGCCGTTTCGCCAATGACGACGCCAGCTCCGACGCGGACGTATATTCCGTGGCCCATGCGGCAAGCCGGATGAATATCGGCGGAGAATTTGCGACTGACAGTGGACTGCATGTATTTGGCCAAGCCAGTGCGTCCCGCCAGCCAAAGTCGGTGACCCACTCGGTAGGCCACGAGTGCGTGGTATCCGTTGTGAAAGAGGACTGCCGACAGGCAAACATTAAGTGTGTGGGGCAGACGAAACGTGAGTCCAGGCGATTTAGATTGATAGATCGCTGGGCAAAAACGAACAATACGATGAGCGGCGGGGCCGGTGAGAGGTACTTACGGGCAGTCATGGCGTTCTCCACACTAGGAGTCCGTGTAGCCACAGCTTGTAGATCCAGTCGTATCGACTGCTCGTCGTCGGGATTGATCATTTCGAGAAAGAGGCTTTTGATTTCGGTGGCGGGTATCAGTTCGGTTTCAATTTCGTGCGCAATGCGGGTACAAATGGCTTCGAGCAAGGAAGGTTGCGAGAGTATTCCTTGATACAGTTGAGGACCGGCTTCCGGTTCGATACGCAAAGCGGACGACGCTTCGTATTGGATTTGTTCCCAAAAGATGTCCACATCTCCATCGTTGCCTCGGTTCCGCCGCGTTAATCGCACAAACTCGTCGTACTCGTAGACAGAATCCAAGAGAGGGGAACGGTAGGCAATATCACCGGGTCGATTGTGGGGTATTCCGACGTGGGGATCCCGGGATGCCGCGTGCGTCACCAAGGATAACCCTCGCGGTACTCCGAGTCGCACGCATCGCATGTGTACAGGAGCAACGAAGCCGACGGCGCCCCCGATGACCATCACTGCAATGGCGCACGCCATTGCGATGACGAGAGCCATATTGATCCAGCCTCCTCTAGTACACAACAACTATGCAAACCGTCCTTGCTCTCCAAGAGTCAATCCCGTTGAACCATGGTTGATAAGAACGTTTGTTTGTTTCGTTTCGATGAGGGTTGTACCGACAGAAAGACACCGACAACCACCCTGTAGAAATACATGTGTTCCTTCATGGTCAGCGAGCAGGAAAAAAATCGAGTGTCCCGCAATGGGGCGTGAGACAGGATCCGTGAGAAGGGTTGGCTTCCAGTTAGGGGTTGGGATGCTGGGAAAGTGAACCTCCAAAACACATGTGTCCAAAGGAGTTAGTACGACGACCTATAGTGGAACGAAACGGTAGGTACGGACCGACGGAAAAGCCTGTTCCGGACATGACGTATGCGCGACACGGAGGGCCGCAGCGTTGGCGTGGTTCCGACCGACCGTTCGCCTGACTGACCGACAGAAAGAAAGAGAGGATCTTGGCGTACCGCGGCAGGGCACTGCCGCAGTGTACCCTATGGAAGCAACCAGCGCGAAGAGTCCACGTGATGCATCCACTAACAACTAACTAACTAACAGTCCAACGAACGATTCTATCTCTCTCCCTCTCAGACTTGTTTTGTAATTCTTTCTCTCACATTCTCGTACATAGATCAAGGTATGTACTTTTATCTCATCGAAACTGCGAGTCACCCGCTTTACCGAAATGGACGGGGAATACTCGAAATAGCGCGACGCCGCTTCCAAGGGAGGACGCGCGACAAGCCCAAGACGTTGGCACGTTGTGTGGCTCCATCGGTCCTGAAACCTCTCGTTCTCTTGCAGCCACCACTGACTCTTGCCTCTTTTCTGCATGCTGATCTGCATCCATCGGTTCCTTGACACTGTAGTTATGTTTTCCGCCGCACGTCTTGTAGCTTCTCGTGTCGCCACCCGGGCGACCTCCCACGCAATTATGGGGGCCTTGCGACCTCCGCCACCATCTCTGGCCTACACGATGCGACACTTTTCCGCTCCTCCGGTACGTACGCCCTTTAGTATTTTCGTTCATGATGGAATGCTGAATTTGGAAGGCTGAACGTCGAATACTGACTGTTGCTACTTTCATACCATTGCCACTCCCGCTAATTTTATTCGTACCCAACGCAATCCGTGCTCGATACCACAAACAGGCCTTTTTGGACCCCGCCGAAGTCTTGGATCGCATTGTTACCGTCGTCAAAAACTTTGATCAAGTTGATCCTGCCAAGGTCAATCCCGCCGTCAAGTTTGCCGACGACTTGGGATTGGATAGTTTGGATATCGTGGAAGTTGTCATGGCTATTGAGGACGAATTCGCCATTGAAATTCCCGACCAAGAAGCCGACAAGATGTCCAGTATCGCCGATGCCGTTGAATACATTTCCACCCATCCCATGGCCAAGTAAATCATTACACGGAAACGACACCCTAGAAAGATGGTGGAGCGGGCAACACACGGCTCGGGCTGTATCGCACCCTACACCGTTGCACTAGTACTAACGAGTCAATATAACAAAAATCACCAATCTTGTCCCATCATGCGACTCACATACGTCGACCACCACACTGGCACCGTTCAGTGTTTTACAAAAACAAAAGGGAATAAGGTCTACTACTACTACTACAATCACCGCCACGACTTGTCGTGTTTATGCGAACCAATCGTTGCGTGCTACCGACCGCTCCTCCGGTTGCGTGGATTGCCCTCTAGGACGGCTGTATCCACCCACCGCACAATCGTAAAGACACCACCAATCGTGGCCATGAGTCGAATCAACAAGTGGGTCAAGGGGACGCTCACCGGATGAATTTCCACGGCAAACGGATAAATCTCGTACAGAAAGAACACACCGGGTAGGACGGAATTTCGTACGTGATGATGATCGTGGGTTCGGTGACCCCCACCGGCGTGGACGGCCGCTTGTTTCGGGTCCTCGGCGACGGCCTCCTCCGGCAGGTATTCCTTCATCAGCGGCCGGAACCGTTCCGTATAAAAGTAGCGGTTCGTCTCGAATGTTCCGGATTCGTCGCGGCGGCCACCCGGACCCAAGTAGGTGGTGGGCACTACCTTGATAAAGTACTGGAAGAGACCCGTGGTGCCGTGTTCGGGAGTCACCATTTTGGTCACCCCGTTGAGACTCGACGAATCAAGGTTTCCGGACTTTGTCTTGCCCTGAATCTCGGGTCCGAAACTTAAATGGTGAATCACGTGCGAAGCATTGTAGTGTTCGGAATCCTCCGGATCGAACACGTGGATATGGCGTCCGTCGCGTTGCAGGCCTTCTCCCATGGCAATGTGAAAATTCCCAGCCACTCGATTGAGCGACATGAATCCGGACAAGTTACAACCTTCCCCCTGTATCAAGGGTCGTAGTTTCTTTTGATCCCGACCTTCCCGAATGCACTGTTCCGCGGTATAGAGGACTAAATCGGTCCGCCAGCCCTTGAGCTTGTAGGCATCCAACAAGGCGTCGCAGTTGTTGCAGCAGGCGTCGACGTCGGGTTGGGCGCCGTAACACGGTCCGCAGTACGTGTCCGGGAGCGGATCTTGGCGTAGTTTGGCCTTGCGCGATTGTTCCTGCTCGTGCTGGTTGCTCTGCAGGATCTCGGCCTGGCCGTACCGTCCAGTCCGATCCATTTTGCGTTTGGTCAGCGTGTCTTCAATGTTCAATTGCGAATCACCAGCCACGTCCATAACATCGACGTGCAAATCATCACAAGCGAGACTGGGAAAGGTAATGTTAAGATTAACTCTCATGCGTTGACCCAAACTGGTATCGACCCGTACGTGGTCCACCGTGTCTCGATTATGCGAGAGCCAACTGGCGGTTTCGGCCAAGGCCAGGACGGCAATTAGTAGGTACGCTACGAGTGAGGCGAGACCCCCACGATCCGTCTGCACCGTGTATTCCGTATCGACCTTGGGAAAGAGGAAATCCAGCTTCTTGACGGCAACGGAGGTAGCCGAGACGGACCTTTTCTGGGGTGGGGATGTGCGTGTGTTGTTCCGCGAGGTGTAGTCGACGGACGGATCCACCGTGCGTCTCCGGAGTTGGTGGGAAGGAGATACAGTCGCTGTGGGGCTGTTCCCACCGTCGTATCCGTACGATGACGACGTTTGTCCCCCTCCAACAAAGGAACCGGCACCGTTGGCGGCATCGTGGGAACCGTTCATACGAATCGGTTGGTTGGTTGATTGATTGATAATGGATTGATACTGGATTGGTAACTCCCAGGACCCGAGACAATCTTCTACCGCGAATGAATGGTGGTATTTCAACAGAAGCAGCAAAGTCACCACCGAAGGACACTCCAGACCTCTAGAGCTAGAGATACCTTACCATACACCGGCAGTGTTACGGTCAGCATCCATCCGTCACGGTCATAGATTACTTACAGACTGTAGTGGCCCATGGTCGGTGAAGGCTTGCTATTGCCGGGTGTTTTTCCTATTGTAGCACAATCGCCGACTGGTACTACCAATGACAGCGATCTACTTTCGAGAAGGAATTAGGGTCATGCGGAACGTATAACAATTGATACCACCTACCGGACGAATGAATGCCCGAACAAATTCTTCCGCGTGTCCCAGATGAGGACATTCTCCATCGCTCACTGATAGAATTCACGTCGTCGAAGATTCTACGGAATCTCATAGATACAACAAAAATATCAAAGCCAATCGCGTGGTGATGTATAGGTTTCAACGTGGAAGTGTGAGAATGACGCTGTACGTTCTCCAGTGGCGGATGGGTCGATGACACCGAAGACGAGAGTCAGTCGTTCTGCCGTGGTCTGGGAATCTAGCGGTAATGTAAGTCGAGAGTAGCAGTAGTTCCAGGTACGTACCAACCGTACCGACTCGTATCCCCACCAACCATCACTGGAGGAGGCCAGCCAAAATGAATACGTACCGAAAGTGACGGCGGACCTACGAAAACATCACACGCGTAGTTCTCTTCTTCTTCCTCGCCGCCCACACTTCCTCGAGCTTTTGGTTCCAACGATCGAACGACACACGACTTGCGCCCCTTTTTTGGAATTCCCGGCTACCAAAGCAACGAACGAACGAACGAACCGACCAACCAATTGGAGTACCACCCCCACTTATTCTCATATCACTTGTGCAGGCAATGAATGGCCATCGAATACGTGTCCCTCTCTGCTGGTCGATATTGTTTTGGTTGTCGATATTCCAAAGTTCCCGGGCCTTTCAGACAGTCACAAGAACTCGTGGAAGGAATCTTCCGATACCGAACACGCTCTCCGTTGCACGAGCTAAGAGCTCCGGAGTTTCCACACCGCACTCTTGCTTACAGTCAATGAGTCCTTCCCATCACTCGCAACATGCTTCCACCGCAATTAGAATACGAAAACATTTGACAAAATCTGTCTGGCAGCGAAAACGCTCACAAACCTCGGGACCCCCAGCATCCCGAACCAACAAATTCGGATGGGCCCTGGGAGTCGGCACCATCATGGGAATTCTTTGGTCCATTTTCGCTAGTGGGGCACACGCTGCATCGTCCATGACTGCCGCCAAGCCGACAATCTTGGGGAGTAACGCGGTCAATAACTTTACCGGAGCCTTCCCGACACTCCGAGTCGTCTCGACAGCCCTGCTTCTCGTGTCCTCTTTTGGAGGTGTCCTTCTCCAACTGGCATTACGACAGCTACAGTACGGGGCAGCCTGGTACATGACGCAACTAGCGCTCTACCCCGTGCTCACCAAGAGTGCAACAGCCGCTCTCATTGGGTACATTGGGGATTACATGGCGCAATGGCTGGAGTACACACTGGAGCAGAATCATCAGAAAGGCCTAATCGGCGGCGGCTCACTTGACGGTACCCAACAACACCACAAAATCTCTCTGAGCAGTTCTAATTCAAGGGTCTCCGCCCGTAGTAATCTGTCTATCCATGGCACCTACGATCTGCGACGTGGTCTCTCCATCATGACGGACGGCTTACTTATCTCCGGACCGCTCATGCACTTTGGATACGCATTCTTTGAACACCTCGTGCCCGTTTCGACTTCGCCC
>Ga0163101_100047_pt1 | contig 47764 bp, 49 predicted proteins | sample TAMARWmetagpilot_2_FD_111548 | JGI IMG/M metagenome (GOLD analysis project Ga0163101, IMG submission 111548) | Phycosphere-associated microbial communities from TAMU algal ponds, Corpus Christi, Texas, USA - TAMU ARW1 11/11 metagenome pilot | ecosystem: Engineered > Artificial ecosystem >...
GTCACTGATGCCGTGCTTGCGACACAGCTCAGCCGGTGTCATGCCCGCCTGATGCTCCTTCAAAATGCCGATGATCTGCTCTTCCGAAAACCGTGATCGCTTCATTGCCTGCCTCCTTCGTTGGGGAACAGGCTAACCCAAAAACGGGGACATCTCAGGGGAGCACGTCAGTTGCAACGATCTGATGGGCGCGGTCGTGCCGTCCGATCATCGCCCGTTCTTCGACATGTTCGGTCTTGGCATGGTCTGCGATGCGGTTGACCAGGCACAAACGCGCAAGCGCCAGATCGAACGGATGCGCGAGGACCGCTTACGGCGCTCACTCGAAGAGGCCGGATCGAAATGCGCGTGCGCGGTGACGCATCTGATCGCGAACAAGCGCTGGGATTTTGCACTGGCCGCCGGCACGGCCCGTCTGGTCGAACCGGTGTCGGTCACCAACTTCGAAACCTCCCTGACGCAATCGCTGAGAAGCCCAAACTGTTCGGTCTTCGCCAACGCGGAAGGTTGAGCCGATGCTTCTCGGAAAAGCACAGATCGTGGGTGATATGCTGGAGACCCATATCACCACATACATGATCGCCCATGTGACGGCCGTCTCGGTCAGCCGTCCGTTTTTGCCGCTGGGTGCAACCATCTGTTTGGGCGTAGGCGGGTTTGCGGTCGCCTACCTTGACCTTCTCTTGCCGAGCGAGCGCCTCTTCATTGCCGGACTTTGTGTCGTTGCGGTCGTACTTGGCTGGAAGATCGGACGGCTGGAACTGATCAGCCGCGATCTGAATGGTTCACCGCAGGCCTTTGCCGTCTACGGCACCCATGGCGATCTCAATGCGCGGCGCAAGCAAATTGCGCGCACCAAACAGTCGCTGACGGCGGAGTTGCCGTCATGACCGCTGACATGCAGCAAAGGCGAGCGATGCCGCCGGATGTCGGCGAGAAGCGGATCGCAACCATCGGCAAGGTCATCGGTGACGGTGTGGTGTGCTGCCTGTTCGGAACGATCGGTTTGTTCCTTTGGGACATGTCGTCGCTTCAATGGTGGGGCTTCGGTGTGATTGCGCTTCTGTGCGGCGCTTGTGTCGTCGCAACGGTGGTCAGGAGCCTGCGGGTTCTATGGTCGCTTGGCTGGTATGAGTGGCGGTTGCGCCGCCATCTGCGTACGGGCACGGCGCCAAAATCCGACGGTCTGGTCTCGTCCGACACCCTCAAGAAAGCGGGGCGGATCAAATGAGCTGGCCGTTCGGTATTGGAAGAGCAAGGCGCAAGGTCCCGGCGTCTGCGCGCAAGCGGATTTATGACCCTGAAGGGTGTCGCCTGATTGGCATGACCTTCGATCATGAGCCGATCTGGGCACCGAACGGGCATTCGCTCTTGTTGAGCGCCAATGGTGGCGGCAAGTCGACCTGTGGCGCCATGCCTTGGCTATACTCCTATTTGTCAACGCGTGCGGCGAACCGGCCCGCTGTTCTTTGTCTGGACAGCAAGAATGGCGAGATGGCCGATCAGGCCGCGCCGATGATTGCCGAGATGGGCATACCGGTCGCCATCATCGATGATCTTTCGACCCTGAACAGGGGCAAATGGGCGGACAAGCCCAACCCTTATCTCACAAACGTCAATCCGCTCAGTAGCGTGATCGACGTCTATAAGAACAGCCCGGAAGATGTGGTGTTTGCGTCCAAGAGTGCAAATCTCGCGCTTGTTCCCGAGCCGCCAAACGACGCGCGCAACAGCTGGTTCAGGAGAATGCCCCGGCTCTTTATCGAGTTTGCGACCTTTGCGCTGCTCAAGCGCAACGCGCAGTTCGCGACACCGGGCGGCATATGGGAGTTGATCAGCAATCCGGAGCTCTTGTTGAAGATCGCGGCTGTTGAGGCGGACGAAGATGATGGCATGTTGGGTGCCCTGGCGCGTGATGTGGTCGATGTTCTTCAACACGAACAAGGTCCTCAGCACCGCACCGAAGCTGTCGATGCGCTTCGCATCTTTGGCCTGGGGACACGGCTGAATGGTGTGGGTCTTGGTTCAAAAACGTCACACGCGGACCTGATCCGGCAACGCGCTGTCATCTTTCTGGTCGGACCGCAGGCGCATATTGCGCAGCTAGGCACCTATTACGCCATGCACCTGATGGCGTTCACCCAGGCGCTCTATGGCGGTGCCGGTCCTCTGGCGATCATTGGTGATGAGTTCACCAACGCGCCCGTCAAACCGCTGGTCGAGCAGATGACGACCATTCGCGGATTTGGGGGTGAGCTGCACGCCATTGCTCAATCGCGATCGGAGATCGAACGCAAGTTCGGCAAGCTCGAAACGCAGACGATCGAAGAAAATGCGATTGTAAAACAATGGTTTGGCTTCTCTTCGTTCGAAGAAGCCGAGCGCGTCTCAAAGGCCATGGGTGAAGAGGCGATGATTGCGTCCAATCTCAGCGCAAATGAGCACGCAATGCGCCTGCAGGCTTCGTGGCAGTCGGGCAAGCAGCGGGTGATGTCACCGGCTGAACTGATGGCGATGCCGTCCAATGAAGCCGTGACGCATATCAAGGGGTTCGGCTTCATTCATCATCTGAAAGTCGGGATGCAGAACATCGATCCTTATTGCCATCGGATCGGCGCCAATGAGCTTGAAGGCGGCATCCTCGAACCAGACCCGATGATCACGCTGCGCGAGCCCAACACGTAAGGAGACGAGCGATGAAACCTCTCATATCCATGTGCGCCGCGACGGCCTTTTTGGCGCTCATTCCGGCCACCGCACAGGCCGCGTCCGCGCCGCTGCCGCATATCATCTTCGAATACACGTTCAGAGATAATGGCGCGCGTTGGGACCTGTCAGTCGAACGCCATTATGAGACCTGCACCTATGTGGGTCCGCATGGCGCGTTCACGGTGCCGGCCGAGTTTGGCAATTGCCCGACGATCCGCTGGTTCCATGAGGACGGGTCGGCTCAATGAGTGCTCGCCAGGTAGGGCGCCAAGACGGGCGCATAGATGCGCGGCTTCAGTCCCAGATCCTGCGTCAGGTAGACACGCGCGATCGTCTTGAGCGCTCGCAACGCGCTGTCCTGGTTCACGCGGCCTTTGGCAATGTCGGCATTGTTGGCTTCTCGCGCGCCATCTTCAAACAGCCCGAACGGCTCGATCGCCTCCCAGAATGCGTCGTAGTCGAGTTGGTCAAGCCATTCGCGCAGGTCTTCGGTGTCTTCAAAAACGATCATGATACCAGCGTATCAAGTCGTCGGTCGGCGATGCAATTTTGGCACTGAAACCGTTGGCTGATGCCGGTTTGCTTGGGATCAGGACCATGAGCGACGATCGCACATCCGACCAACTGCGCTCCGGTGTGTCGGCCACGTTCGATCTCGTGGTTCGGCGTCACCAGGCCCGCGCGATGGGCACACCGCGCGACGAAAAGGCTCTTGAGCGGATCGAGGCCCACCATCAGTCGCAACGGCAGGCTGAGCGAGAGGCTTATCAACGCGACTATGACAGCCGCGTCAAACACGCCGAAGCTGACATCATGGCGAAGCGCACGCGCCCGATGCCGAGGATCAAGCCGCCACCGGGCATCGCCGAACCGTCTCTGGACCATCTCATCCGCCAGGAGGCGATGGAACGCGTCGACCAAGATCATCGTGATCGCTTGGTGGCGATCGATCAGGCGGAAGCGCGTGAGATGACGCAGTTCATGGAAGGCATCTACCGACGCGCTCACGCCAAGGACCGCGCGCGCGACGACTTCAACCAGACCGCCGAACGCCGGTCGGGACGAGAGCGGCGCGTGCGGCGGCGGGAGCGTTCGTAGGCGACCGCTTCCTAGTGGCCATGCCACGCAATGCGCCTACCAAAAGGAGGTCGACGATGACTGCACAAGATATGTTCTGTGTCGAAGAAACCCGCAAGAAGCACACCAGCAAATGGCTGACGAGCAGCCAGTTCGATGAATTGCATCTGATGGTTCAAATCCTTGATCGGGAAATCCGGCGGTCGGGGACGTTCAAGGAAAAGCTGCTTGATCTTGCGCATGACCATGCGCGCTCGCACCGATACGAACCTGTGCAAGCCGAGACGATGCTCCGCGATCTTTATTTTGCGACCTATGGCATCTCGCTTCACCAGCGGCATACGTGGATGGTGGAAGGCGAAAAGAAGCTTGGTGATCAGCTCAAGGAAAAGGCCCTTGAAGCGGCGAACACCGTGCCGTCCCGTATCAAGGACGGCAACACGCTTCCGGCTTACCGGGCGATTGATGATGGTGCCGTCGATCTGGCAAGTGATCTCTACATCACCGAACGGACGGCAAAGCGCGCCATGTTCGAAGCCTACAAGGAAGCGACAGGCAAAGACCTTTATCGCCTCGCCAAGGAGCTGGAGGAAGAGCACCATGTGCCCGTGCGCGAGAAAGAGCGGCTTCAACGCCGGCTCGCTGAGCGCAAGCTGGAGCGGCTGACGCGCCCCATGCGGATCAAGATGAGTTAGCGGCCAAACGCGATCGTGCCATTTGCCATAAGTGCTTGGAATATAGGAATATAATCCTTGCAATCACGCCAGTGTTTGCTGTATATTGTTCCTTTTTTGTTCACGTGAGCGGAAAGGAAATGAACGGCACAGATGAAAGGAGCCCACAATGACCGATCAAACCGCCAAAGACAGACCCGCACCAAAGCGGGATCAGACGGCGGGTGCGCGGGAACTGGCGCCGTTCGATGCGCAAGCCGGCTTTGCGATCGAGATCGATTGGGACTTCTACATTGCGATGCTGGAAGGTTCCGACATGGCGGACGCGGACAAGCGCGCCTTTGTCGAGTGCCTGTTCTCGATCGTGCTGGGCTTTGTCGATCTCGGCTTCCGACTTCATCCGCTCCAACAGACCGATGCCGACGACGATATTGCGCCAGTTTTTGGGGTTAAGAGCGCCAACACGTGCAATGCCGAGCTCAGCCGGCTGATTGGCGCGCATGTGCTGGGCGTCGAAGACACGCCACCCACTTTGCCGGATGCCGACGACAGCGGGGCCGCGCGCCGGCGTGATTTTGCCGATGCGGCAGACCATCAAGGGGAAGCAGGCCATGACCGATAGAAGCGGTGACAGAAAGGCGATCATCTATTGCCGGGTCTCCTCGGCCACCCAAGAAAATGACGGCCATGGCCTTGAGTCCCAAGAAACGCGATGCCGCCAGCGTGCGGCCGCGCTCGGACTTGAGGTGGCGGCGGTCTTCCCGGACACCTTCTCGGGTGGTGGCGATTACATGCAACGGCCCGGCATGAAGGCTTTGCTTGCCTTCCTCGACGCCCAACCCACTGAGCGCTTCGTCGTGATCTTCGATGATTTGAAACGGGCCAGCCGCGATACGCGTGCCTTCCTCGATCTGCGTGACGCGTTCCGGTCTCGCGATGTGATGGTCGAGTGCCTGAACTTCAAGTTCGACGACACGCCCGAGGGCGAGTTCATCGAGACCATCATCGCCGCCCAGGGCGCGCTTGAGCGCAAGCAGAACGGACGGCAGGTTGCCCAGAAGATGCAAGCCCGCATGGAGAACGGCTATTGGGTTCACAATGCGCCCGTCGGCTATCGCTACGAAAAGCAGAAGGGACGCGGCAAGGTGTTGGTGCCTAACGAGCCGCTCGCATCCATCGTCCGTGATGCCTTTGAGGGATACGCTTCCGGCCGGTTCCAATCCCAGGCCGAGGTCAAGCGCTTCTTTGAGGGCTTTGCCGCGTTCCCGCGCAACCGCAAGGGCGTCATCACGCAGCAGCGCGTGACCGAAATCCTCACCCAGCCGCTCTATACCGGCCACATCTGCAGCGAGCGCTATGAGCTCAACTGGCTGAAAGGCCAGCATGACGGGCTGATCTCGCTCGAAACGTTCGATGCGGTTCAGGAACGCCGGCAAGGTGTTGCCAAGCTCCCGGCGCGCAAGAACATCGGCGATGACTTCGCCCTGCGTGGCTTCGTCCTGTGCGGTGATTGCGACAAGCCGCTTCGCAGTTCCTGGGCCAAGGGCAACACCAAGCGATACCCTTATTATCTGTGCCAGACCAAGGGCTGTGCCAGCTACGGCAAGTCCATCCCGCGCGACAAGCTCGAAGGCGACTTCGAGACAATCCTCAAGGCGATCCAACCCGGCGAGAGACTGGTCGACATGGTCACGCACATGTTCCGCCGTGCCTGGACACAGCGCCAGGCCCTCGTCGACGAAATGATCACGTCTGCAAAGCAGCGCCTCAATCAAACCGAAAAGCAAATCGACGCGCTTCTCGATCGCGTCATGGAAGCGACCAGCCCGAGCGTGATCGGTGCCTATGAGGACAAGATCGCTCGGCTTGAACGCGACAAGGCGAAACTGGCTGAAAAGCTCGTCCGGCACGTGCCCGAACAGCGCACCTTCGATGAGATGCTAGAACTCTCGTGCAAGTTCCTGGCAAGCCCTTGGAAACTCTGGGAAACCGGCAACATGACGCTACGCAGAACCGTGCTCAGGCTGACGTTCGAGGACCGCTTGCGCTACCACCGAAACAAGGGTGCTAGAACCCCCAAAACCACCTTACCGTTCAAAGCCTTAGAGGCGATTGGTGGTCAGGCGATGAGAGATGGTGCCCCCTGCCGGACTCGAACCGGCACGGCCGAAGGCCGAGGGATTTTAAGTCCCTTGCGTCTACCAGTTCCGCCAAGGGGGCACGGCGAAAGACCTAGACCGTTTTGCCGGCCGATGAAACGGGTGGGGCGCCATCGTCGGCCACGGTTCGCCCAACGAAAACGGGCCGCGCAATGCACGGCCCGTTGTCATCATCGAACGGTTTGCGCCGGTCAGCTCAGCGGCACGAGTTGGATTTCGACGCGGCGGTTCTGGGCACGGCCCGCTTCAGTCGCATTGTCGGCCACCGGCCGCGTTTCGCCAAAGCCCGTCACCACCATGCGCTGGCCGTTGACGCCGCGGCCGGTCAGATAGTTGGCGACCGACTGGGCGCGCCGCTGCGACAGGCCCAGATTGTAGCTCTCGTCGCCGGTCGAATCCGTGTGGCCGTAAACGTCGATCAGCGTCTGGTTGTAGCGGTTGAGCACCAGCGCAACCGAATCGAGCGTTGCGAAAAAGGCGGGGATCACCTGGTCCTGGTCGACCGCGAAGGTGACGTTGGAGGGCATGTTCAAGATGATGTTGTTGCCGACGCGCGTCACCGACACGCCGGTGCCCTGAAGCTGGGCGGCCAGTTCGGCCTGCTGGCGGTCCATATAGTTGCCGACCGCGCCGCCGGCCAATGCGCCGATGCCCGCGCCGATCAGCGCGTTGCGGCGGTCGTCGCCGCCGGCCAGAACGCCAAGGCCCGCGCCGGCCAGCGCGCCGGCGCCGGCGCCGATCGCCGTGCGGCTGGTCTGCTGCTGACCCGTGAACGGATCGGTGGTCGTGCAGGCGGCGGTGAATGTCAGCGTCGCCGCAAGCGCAATCAGTGTCTTGGTCTTCATGGAAACCCGTCCTTTCCGGTGAAAATTTCCCGTCCCGCAAGGCGAATGGCGGCAAAAAACGGCCAAAATGCGTTGCCGAGCCCGTATGTGGCCTCACTATGGCACAGCCGCCCTGCGGGCAAGCCGCGGCGGTTCATGCCGGCGCGCCCAGATGCCGGCGGGCGATGTAAAGCGCCAGAACGGCGGCATTGGAGACGTTGAGCGAACGGATCGCGCCGGGCATGTCGAGGCGCGCCAGATCGCTCACCGTGGCGCGGGTTTTCTCGCGCAGGCCCTTTCCCTCGGCGCCCAGCACGAGCGCGATCCGGTCCCCCGCGACGGTCTGTTCGAGCGGCTTCGGCCCGTCCGAATCGAGCCCGATCGTCTGGAAGCCGCGATTGTTGAGTTCGCCAATCGCGTTGGCGAGATTGCGCGCATGGATGATCGGCAGATGTTCGAGCGCGCCGGAGGCGGCCTTCGCCAGAACACCGGACTCTGCCGGACTGTGCCGCGCCGTCGTCACCAGCGCGTCGGCCGCCATCGCCACGCCCGAGCGCATCAGCGCGCCGACATTGTGCGGATCGGTGACCTGGTCGAGCACGATGACGAGCTTTGCCGTGCCCAGATCCTCGAGCGTTTTCGGCGCCAGCGCGTCCGCTTCGATGGCAATGCCCTGATGCACCGCATCGGGACCGGTGAACGCGTCGATCGCCGGCGGACGGACGATCTCGACCGGAAAGGGCAGGGCGCCGATATCGCCGACCGCAAGCCGGGCGAGCGCGTTCTCGGTCGCCAGCATCCGGTGCACTTTGCGCTCGTCATTTTCGAGCGCGGCGCGCACCGTGTGAAGGCCATAGAGGGCCACACGTCCCTCGGGCAAGGCTGCCGGGTCGCCGCCTTCGCCGCGCGCCCGCTTGCGGTCGCGGTGATCGCGCCTGAGCCGGGCGTAATGAGCATCCTTGGGGGTCGGGGGCATTTTCCGGGAAGGGGTCTTGGGCTGGTCGGACATGGCGCACATATAGACACAAGGGCGTTCAAAGCGAACGCCCAATTGCCCTGCGGCGGAATTTGCCGCCTTATGGCCGTTCGGCGCGCGGCGCGTGTTGACAGCGCCTGTGGCGCGCATCATAAGGCGCGTCGTCGCGGCGCTGTCGCGGCAATGCCCGGCACCCGCCGCCATGGAGGAGTGTCCGAGTGGTTAAAGGAGACGGACTGTAAATCCGTTGGCTATGCCTACGCTGGTTCGAATCCAGCCTCCTCCACCATCGGCGTGCCGGAAGGGCGGACCTGTTCCGCCCAGTGCGGGTATAGCTCAATGGTAGAGCAGCAGCCTTCCAAGCTGAATATGCGGGTTCGATTCCCGCTACCCGCTCCAGTCTTCCGACATCGCTGACTTCCCGTCGGACAGCCGGGCAAGCGCGCGCGCCGTCTCAAACCAGATCATCAATCGAGACGTTCAAAGCTTCGGCCAGCTTCTTGAGTGTCGCCACCGAGCCCTTGCTTCGGCCCGCTTCGATGTCGGCGATCTGCACGCGGTTGACGCCGGAGGCTCTGGACAGCGATGACTGGTTGAAGCCCCGCCATTGCCGGTAAACGCTGAGCGGACTTTCACCGTCGATCAGCCGCTTCATCAACTCGTGCGGCAGGCCCTCTTGCGGGTCGGCCAGATGGTCGGCCACGGCCTGCATGTCTTCATGGTCGTCACGCGCCGCGATCAGCGCCTCATACTCGGCGCGCGGGATGGTGACGGTATCTTTCATATCATCCATGATGGTCCTCATGTGTAGGCCGATCCGCGCGGCGCGATCCTGATCACGTCGATCACCTCGCCGTCGATCATGACCACGCGCCAGTGACCGACCCGCAGCCGGATCGCATCGGTGCCCTTGAGAGCCTTGACATTGTTGGCCTGGGCGGCCGGGTCGATGGCATAAGCTTCGATCTTGCCGACGATACGTTTTGCCGTGTTGGCCGGCATTTTGCGCAGCGCCTTGCGGGCGGCCGACTGGTAGGTGATCGGCTTCATGCCCATTATGTAGCAGTAAACTACACTATAGTCAAAAACGACAGTGTGTTCCGGCGCCATCCGGCGGAAATCACCGCGTCAGCTGGAATGGTGCGACGTACCCGCTATCTGCTCCAGATCTTTTCGATTCAAATTGAGGTTGTTGCAGGTATTTCTTCGCCTTTTGCGCGAAGTTGGGGCATCACGCGCGCCGGCTCGTCGCCATCCATGCCCAGATGCATGAAGTCGACGAAGGCGCGCGCCGCTTCGTCCAGTTCCGCGTCGGCGGCCCAGGCAAGACCCACATCCATGCTCGGCACCTGGTCGGCCAGCGCCACCACCTCCACCCGCCGCCCGTCCAGCGACCAGGGCCGGTAGACCATGTCCGACAGGACCGTGACGCCCATGCCGTTTGCCACCATCGAGCGCACCGCCTCCACCGAAGACGTGCGGAAGATGGTCCTGGGGCGGTAGCGCGTGCGGTTCCAGTAGCGCTGCGCGGTGTTGGACGCCTCGTCCACCGTCAGCATGATGTAGGGCTCCTCGGCCACATCCTGAAGCGAGATGGACGGGTTCATCAGAAGCGGGTGCTGCGCGGGCAGCCACAGGCGCCGCCGCGAGCGCAGCAGCGTGTCATAGGCGATCCCCTCCTGGTTGACGATGTTGGAGGTCAGCATCACGGCGAGGTCGAACTGGCCGGTCACCAGCCCTTCCTCGATCTCGCCGCGCGGCGTCTCGGTCATCTTGATGTCGATGTTGGGAAAGTTGCGGGCAAAGCGCGCAACGAAGGGCGGCGCGTAATAGCCGGCCACGGTGTAGGTCGTCGCAAGGCGCAGCGTGCCGGTGACATTGTCGCGCATTCGCGTCGGCAGCCGCACCGCCTCGTCGACGGCGGCTGAAATGTGCACCGCATGTTCGAGAAACAAATTGCCTTCATAGGTCAGCGTCACGCCGGAAGAATGGCGCTCGAACAGGGAGGCGCCGATAATCTCCTCGAGCTGTTTGATGGCCGCCGTCACCGCAGATTGCGACACGTTCAGATCCTTGGCCGCGCGCGAGACCTGGCCGGCATTGGCGACGGCGATGAAATAGCGGATTTGACGCAGAGATGGTTCGATCAATTTTTTCGATTTCCAATATCGATTGATGCGATGATCTATGCCCACCATGTGAGCACGCCTTGCCCTTACAGGAGGCAAGGTTCATCGGGATCATGTCCGCTGATATGTTTAAAATCAAGATAAAACAAGGATTTCATACGAAACCTGATGACGCGAAGCGGTTTTGCTGCGCTTGCTAAGATCGCTGCACAGCAACAAAGCAGGCATCGGAAAATCAGATTTAGGATAGCCGACATTCGTATTTTACAATGCCCCGTGCCGGCCCCTAACGTTTCGGGACCGTCCGGCCTCACCCGGTTTGACGGCCATAGCGGCCCTGCGCCGCCCATCTGACAAACGAAGTGGAGGCGTTTGATGAGCACCAAACTCACAGCCCTATTGTGTTCGGCAGCGATTGCCGTCGCCGCGACCGGCGTTGCGTCGGCCGAAGACTGGTACCCCTATTCCGTCGAAAGCTGGGACCCGCCGTTCGACATGGCGAGCCCGCGCTCCAGCCTTGACTACACGCCGCTCGAGGCGGCTTCCCAGCCCTGGGAGATCTGCGTCTCGTTCCCGCACATGAAAGATGCCTACTGGCTCGGCGTGAACTACGGCGTCTCCGAGGAGGCCAAGCGCCTGGGCGTCAAGATGCAGCTCGTTGAAGCGGGCGGCTATACCGAACTGAACACGCAGATCTCGCAGATCGAGGATTGCGTGGCGGCCGGCGCCGACGCCGTGGTGATCGGCGCGATCTCGTTTGACGGGCTCAACAACATCGTCAGCGAAGTGCGCGGCCGCGACATTCCGGTGATCGACGTCATCAACGGCATGTCGTCTCCCGAACTGTCGGCCAAATCGCTGGTGTCGTTCGGCGAAATGGGTGCCAAGGCCGGTGCGTTCCTCGCCGAACAGCATCCCGAGGGCAGCGACGCGGTCAAGGCGGCCTGGTTCCCCGGTCCCGCCGGCGCGGGCTGGGTCGAAGCGGGCAACACCGGCTTCACCGGCGCCATCGAGGGCAGCGCCATCGAACTGGTCGAGACCAAATATGGCGACACCGGCAAGGAAGCCCAGGCCAAGCTGGTCGAGGACACGCTGGAGGCCCATCCGGACCTCAACTATATCGTCGGCACGGCGGTGACCGCCGAGGCGGCGGTGCCGATCCTGCGCGCACGCGGGCTGACCGACCAGATCAAGATCGTGTCCTATTATTACACGCCGGGCGTCGACCAGGGCATCCGCCGTGGCCAGATCCTGGCGGCACCGACAGACTCGACCGTGATCCAGGGCCGCATCGCCATCGACCAGGCCGTGCGCATCCTCGAAGGCGAGGACTATGAGAAGCATGTCGGTCCGGCGCTCTATGTGGTGACCCAGGACAGCCATGCCGACTTCGATCCGTCCTCGACGCTGGCACCCGACGGTTTCCGTCCGGTCTTCCGCGTCGAATAAGCGGGCAATCGGGGCAACGCCGTGATGAACACCTCCCTGCATCACGACGAGGGCGCGCATGCTCAAGGTGCGCGCCCGCTCATCCAGACGCGCGCCGTCACCAAGGACTATCCGGGCGTCAGGGCGCTCGACGGTGTCGATTTCGAGTTGCGCCCCGGCGAGGTGCATGTGCTGTTCGGCGAGAACGGAGCGGGCAAGTCGACGCTGATCTCGATCCTTGCCGGTGCCAACCAGCCCTCGTCGGGCACGATTCTCGTGCGCGGCGAGGAGACCCATCTGGGCTCGGTGCACGAGGCGCGCGAACTGGGCATTTCGGCGGTCTTTCAGGAATTCTCCCTGATCCCGCAAATGACGGTGGCCGAGAACCTGTTCCTGGGCGCCGAACATGCGCGCTACGGCTTTCTCGACAACAAGCGCCTGCGCCGCGAGGCCGAAACCATCCTCGATGAGCTGGGCTTTCACATCGCGCCCGACCAGACGGTCGATCATCTGACACGCGCCGAACAGCAGATGGTCGAGATCGCCAAGGCGTTCCGCGACGAACTGTCGGTGCTGATCCTCGACGAGCCGACCGCATCGCTGACCAATCACGAGACCGACCAGCTGTTCAAGCTGATCGGCGAATTGACCGCGCGCGGTGTCGGCATCGTCTACATCACCCACCGCATGGCCGAAATCCGCCGCATCGGCGACCGCATCACCGTGCTGCGCGACGGCCGCTACATCGATACGGTCGACGCCAAGACGACATCCGAGGACGAACTCGTCCGCCTGATGACCGGCCGCATGGTCGGCGCCATCTTCCCCAAGATCAGCTTTTCGCCGGGCGAGGAAGTGCTGCGTGTCGACAGACTGACGACGCCGGACGATGCGGTCCGCGACGTCTCGCTGACGGTCCGCGCCGGCGAGATCGTCGGATTTGCCGGCCTCGTCGGCTCGGGCAAGTCGGAGACCATGCAGGCCTGTTTCGGCGCCCGGCCGGCCAGCGCCGGGACCGTGACCTACAAGGGCCAGCCGATCGGCGGCTCGTCGCCCGGCGCCAACATTCGCCGCGGCTTTCTCTACCTGCCCGCCGACCGCCGCACCGAGGGGCTGATGATGATGCGCTCGGTGCGCGAGAACATGTCGCTCGCCGCGCTGGACGCAAAGCAGGTGCGCAACGGACCGTTTCTGAGTCGCGCCGGCGAGGTGGCGATGGTCAGCGAACTGGCCGACCGGCTCAACCTGTCGCCCAACCGCATCGAGCGTGCCGTCGACCATTTTTCCGGCGGCAACCAGCAAAAGGCCATGCTGGCCCGCTCGCTGACGCGCGATTTCGACCTGATCGTCTTCGACGAGCCGACCGTCGGCGTCGATGTCGGCACGCGCGCCTCGATCTACGAATTCATTGCCGGACTGGCCGGACAGGGGGTCGCCGTCGTGCTGATCTCGTCGGACCTTCCGGAAATCCTGCACATGTCGAACCGCGCCTATGTGTTCTATCGCGGCGCCGTTCAGGCCGAACTGCCGGCCAGCGAACTGACGGAGGAAAACGTCTTGTCCTACTTCTTCGAGCGGGAGGCCGCGTGATGGCCGACAGTGCCACGACGACCGCGCCGCGCCGCAGCGCCTCGGACATGCTCAAGCGCCTGTTCGTGCGGCTGGGCATCCTGCCGTTCCTGCTGGTGATCGCCATTGTCGTCTTCACGCTGATGTCCGACAATTTCCTGACCGGACGCAATTTGATGAACGTGCTGCGCCAGTCGGTCTATCTGATGATCGTCTCGCTCGGCCAGATGCTGGCGCTTTTGACCGGCGGGTTCGACCTGTCGGTCGGCACGATCCTCGCCATCAGTTCGGTCGTCGGCGCGATGACGATGGCGTCCGTTTACGCGATGGCGCCCGACATGGTGTGGCTGGCGATCCTTCTGGGGTGCCTGGGCGGTGTCACCGCCGGCACGCTGATCGGTGTGGTCAACGGCGTCGGCGTTGCCTTCTTCAACGTCTCGCCCTTCATGATGTCGCTCGGCATGGCCTCGGTCGGCTTCGGCATCGCGCTCTATCTGACGGGCGGCGTTCCGGTCTATGGCATGCCCGTGGCATTCGGCGACGTGTTCGGCTTCGGCACGCTTTTGGGCATTCCCGCGCCGGTCTGGGTCGCGGCCGGGCTCGTGGTCGCGCTTTACGTCTTTCTCTACCAGACCCCCTATGGCCGCTACTTCTACGCGGTCGGCGGCAACCTGAAGGCGGCGTCCCTGTCAGGCATCAACACCAAGGCGACCTTGTTCTTCACCTATGTGCTGTGCGCCGCCTTCGCCGCCATCGCCGGCATGCTGCTGACCGCGCGCCTCGACACGGGCGAAGCCAATATCGGCGCCTCGATGCCGCTTGAATCGATCGCGGCCTGCGTGATCGCCGGCGTCAGCCTGCGCGGCGGGGTGGGGCGTCTTGAAAACGTCGTGCTGGGCGCGCTGTTCATCGGCCTTGTGCAGAACGGCATGAACCTTGCCCGCATCGAATCCTATCTGCAGACCGTGGTGCTCGGCGCGCTGCTGATCCTGGCGGTCATCGCCGACCAGATCCGCCTGCGCTACGTCGCCTCGCTGAAAGACTGACCGGGGGAGACCGATGAGCGTCGATATCAATTGCGACATGGGCGAGAGCTTCGGCCTCTACAAGATGGGCGACGATGAAGGCATCATGCCCTTCATTACGCAGGCCAACGTCGCCTGCGGCTTCCACGGCTCCGATCCCAACCACATGCGGGCGACCGTGGAGCTTGCCAAGCGCCACGATGTGCGCGTCGGCGCCCATGTCTCGCTGCCCGACCTGCCCGGCTTCGGCCGGCGCGAGATGAAGATCGAGCGCGACGAGATGGCCAACATCATCATCTACCAGATCGGCGCCCTGAACGGCTTTCTGCGTGTCGCCGGCATGGAACTGAGCCACATCAAGCCGCATGGCGCGCTCTATGGCATGGCCGCGCGCGAGCGGCACATCGCCGATGCTGTCGCCGATGCCGCGCAGGCCTTCGGCGTGCCGATCCTCGGCCTGGCCGGCACGCTGCATGAGGAGGTGTTCGGCGAGCGGGGCCTTGAGTTCCAGGCCGAGTTCTTCGCCGATCTCGACTATGCCGATGACGGACGCCTGATCATCACCCGCGAGCACGAGGCGGTCGAGCCGTCCGTCGCCGCCGAACGCGCCATCAATGCCGTGCGCGACGGCGTCAACGTCACCGTCGGCGGCAAGCGACTGCCGGTGCGCGCCGAGACGATCTGCGTCCATTCCGACACGCCCAACGCGGTGGCCATCGCCAAGGCCGTCCGCGACGCGCTATCAACCCTCAAGGCGGCCTGACCGCGAAAATCCAGGGAGACATCCATGGCCAAACACGAAATCCGCTCACCGATCCCCGGCACCTTCTACCGCAAGCCGGCGCCCGACCAGCCCTCGTTCAAGGAAGTCGGCGACACGGTTGCCAAAGGCGACACGATCGGGCTGGTCGAGGTGATGAAGACGTTCCACGAGGTGAAAGCCGACGCCGATGGCACGATCACGGCTTTCGTGCTCGACAATGAAGAGCCGGTTATGGCCGGCCAGCCGCTCGCGGAGCTCGACTGACCGATGCCGATCAAAAGGCTTCTCATCGCCAACCGGGGCGAGATCGCGGTGCGGATCATCCGCGCGGCGCGTGAACTGGGCATCGAGACGGTGCAGGTGCACAGCGCCGCCGATGCCGACAGCCGCGCCGTGCAGCTTGCCGACCGGGCGATCGATATCGGCCCGCCCCAGGCGGCCAAGTCCTATCTCAATGTCGATGCGATCCTCGAGGCCGCCAGATCGGCGGGCGCCGACGCGATCCATCCCGGCTATGGCTTCCTCGCAGAAAACGCCGACTTCGCCGATGCGGTCGTCGCCGCCGGCATGGCCTTTGTCGGACCCTCCGGCGACACGATCCGGCTGATGGGCGACAAGGCCGCCGCGCGCCGGCAGGCGCAGGAGGCCGGCGTGCCGACCGTGCCCGGCAGCGATGGCGTGATCGGCGACATGGACGCTGCCAAGGCGCTGGCCGTCGATCTCGGCTTTCCGGTCATGATCAAGGCGGCCGCCGGCGGCGGCGGGCGCGGCATCCGCATCGCCCACAACGCCGACGAGTTCGCAACGCTCGCCCCGCAGGCCTCGTCCGAGGCGCTCGCCGCGTTCGGCGATGGCGGCATCTATGTCGAAAAGGTCATCGAGCGGGCCCGGCATATCGAGGTGCAGGTGCTCGGCGACGGGACCGATGTCGTCCATTGCTATGAGCGCGAATGCTCGCTGCAGCGCCGGCGCCAGAAGGTCTGGGAGGAGGCGCCGTCGGTCGCTCTCAAGCCCGAGGTGCGCGAAGGGCTGTGCACGTCCGCCGTCGCGCTTGCCAAATCGGTCGGCTATTCGGGCGCCGGCACGATCGAATATCTCTATGACGATGCGACGGGCGACTATTACTTCATCGAGATGAACACGCGCATCCAGGTCGAGCACCCGGTCACCGAGATGATCTGCGGCGTCGATCTGGTCGCCGAGATGATCCGCATCGCGGGCGGCGAAAAGCTGCGGCTTGCCCAGGCCGGTCTGCGCGCCAGCGGCCATGCCATCGAGGTGCGGCTGAACGCCGAGGACCCGGCCAACAATTTCATGCCGTTCCCCGGCCAGATCGCCGAACTGACGCTGCCGGACGGACCCGGCGTGCGGTTCGACCACATGCTCTATCGCGGCTACCAGATCCCGCCCTTCTACGATTCGCTGCTCGGCAAGCTGATCGTCTGGGGCGAGGATCGCGAGCACGCCATGGCCCGGCTCGGCCGGGCGCTGGGCGAATTGTCGGTGACCGGTCTTCCGACCACCGCGCCCCTGTTTCAGGCGTTGCTCGCCAGCGACGACGTTCGTGCCAGTGCGGTGCACACGCGCTGGCTGGAGCCTTGGCTCGAGGAAAACCAACACATGATCATGGACAGGGGAGGCGCCGCAGCATGAGTTGCCGTTACACATTTGGCGGGGATGAGCACATCTTCGTCGAGGTCGATGAGGCCATGTCGCTGGAGGCGTTCTTTACCAGCCTCTCCATGACCAACGCGGTCCGCGAGGCGAAGATCAAGGGCGTGACGGAAATCTGTCCGGCCAACGCCTCCTTCCAGATCAAGTTCAATCCGGACGAGATCCATCCCGACGACATGATGGCCGAACTCAAGCGGCTCGAGGCAACCGCCGAGAGCGCCGAGGCCAAGCTCGACACGCGGATCGTCGAAATCCCGGTCTATTATCAGGACCCCTGGACGCACGAGACGCTGATGCGTTTTCGCGAGCGCCATCAGGACCCCAACGCGTCCGACATCGAATATGCCGCGCGCATCAATGGCTATGACAGCGTCGAGGACTTCATCAAGGCGCATTCGGGCGCGCCCTGGTTCGTCTCGATGGTCGGCTTCGTCTCCGGCCTGCCGTTCCTGTACCAGATGGTCGACCGGCAGCGGCAGATCCAGGTGCCGAAATACCTGCGCCCCCGCACCGACACGCCCAAACTGACGGTCGGCTATGGCGGCTCGTTCTCCTGCATCTATTCGGTGCGCGGCGCGGGCGGCTACCAGATGTTCGGGATCACGCCTATGCCGATCTTCGATCCCCAGCAGCAGGTGTCGTACCTGAAGGACTTCATGGTGTTCTTCAAGCCCGGCGACATCGTCAAATGGAAGCCGATCAGCCGCGAGGAATACGACGCCGACGTCGCGGCCGTCGAAGCCGGCACCTTCATGCCGCGCATGGCCGAGGTCACCTTCTCGCTCGACGATTTCAACGCCGATATCGACGGCACCAACGCCAAGCTGATGGAGGCCCTCAATGCCGGTTAACGTCATCTCCGCGGGCATCGCCACCACCATCCAGGACCTTGGCCGGCCCGGCTATTATCATCTCGGCATCCCGATGGGCGGCGCGATGGACCGTCTCGCCCTGCGCGCGGCCAATATGCTGGTCGGCAATGACGAAGGCGCCGCCGCGCTCGAAGCGGTCTTTGTCGGGCCCGAGCTCGAATTCACCCAGGACGCCATCGTCGCCGTAACCGGCGCCGAACTGCCGCCCAAGCTCGACGGCCAGATCCAGCCGACGTGGACCGGCTTTGCGGTGAAGGCCGGACAGACGCTCTCGTTCGATTTCCTGAAGAACGGCGCGCGCGCCTACATCGCCATCTCCGGCGGCATCGACACGCCGCCGGCGCTCGGCAGCCGCTCGACTTATGCGATCGGTGCGCTCGGCGGTGTCGAGGGCAGGGGCATCCAGCCCGGCGACGCCCTGCCGCTTGGCGCGCAGCCTGTGGGCGCAAGCGCCGGCAAGTCGGTGCCCGACGAGATGCGCCGCATGCCGGGCAAGCCGGCCGAACTGCGCGTCCTGCCGGGGCTTTACTGGCACCGCATCACCGAGGCGGCGCAGAAAGGCTTTTTCGAGGACACCTGGAAGGTCGCCAATGAGGCCGACCGGATGGGTTACCGCTTTCAGGGCGGGCGCGTGCTCGAATTCGTCGAGCGCGAGCAGCCGTTTGGCGCCGGTGCCGATCCGTCCAACATCACCGATGCCTGCTATCCCTACGGTTCGGTTCAGGTGCCGAGCGGCACCGAGCCGATCGTGCTGCACCGCGATGCGGTCTCCGGCGGCGGCTATTTCATGATCGGCACGGTGATTTCCGCCGACATGGACCTGATCGGCCAGCTTCAGCCGCACACGCCGACCCGCTTCATCAAGGTCGACATGGACACCGCGCTGGCGGCGCGCAGGGAACGGGCCGAAACGCTCGATGCCATCCGTCAGACGCTGGCCTGAGAGGACGAGCGCCATAACAACAAGACCAGCATTGAAATGATCTCGTGCCGCCGGTCCCGTGCCGGCGGCCCTTTTTGTCTGGGGAGACGATCCATGTGTTCAGATGCCGCTCAAGGCACCGCCATCGGCACGGTGCTGATCGACAATGACCGGACCCGCGTGACCGAGTGGCGGTTCCGCGAAAAGGGCGCCAACACCGGCTGGCACACCCATGCTTACGATTATGTCGTCGTGCCGATGTTCACCGGCCAGCTTGAGCTGCACGAGCCCGGCGGCACGCGGCGTCTGGCCGACCTGACCGAGGGTGTGCCTTACTTCCGCGAGGCCGGCGTCGAGCATGACGTCATCAACGCCAACGATGCCGAGGTCGCCTTCATCGAGGTGGAGTTCTTGCGTTAGCGCCCGTCAGAGTTTGGCCAGACGTTCCAGCGCGCGCTTCAGCAGCGCCTGTTCCTCGGCGCTGAACGGCGCCAGCAATTGCGCGTCATAGTCGCGCGCGACCTTGCACAAATCGGCATAGACCGTCCGCCCGGCGCGGGTCAGCGACAGCATTTCGTGGCGCCGATCCGCCTCGACCTTCTTGCGCGTCAAATAGCGCTTTTGCTCAAGCGCCGCGACGGCGCGGCTGATCTTGGTCTTGTGCATCTTGGCGCGCGTGCCGATCGCGTTGGCGGTCATCGCGCCATACCGGCCCAGATGGAACAGCACCCGCCATTCGGTGCGCAGCATGCCGTAGCGCTGCCTGTAATGGTGCTGGAAGGCAAGGCTGGATTCCTCCGCCGCCTGGTTCAAGAGGTATGGCAGGAAGGAGCGGATGTCGAAATCGGGCTGGTCGGTCATACCCCCAGATTGGCGCTTGTTAGTTACAAATTCAACTATTAGGGCTGGCCGCAGACGACAGGGAGGCAGTCATGAACCGCCAGACATCGACCCGCACCATGCAGCAGGGCGCAACGCCCGTGGGCACCCATGAGGGCTACATGCCCGGTTTCGGCAACGATTTCGAGACCGAGGCGCTGCCCGGCGCGCTGCCGCAAGGCATGAACTCGCCACAGAAATGCAATTACGGCCTTTACGGCGAGCAGCTGACCGGCACGGCGTTCACCGCGCCAAGCCACCAGAACGAGCGGACCTGGTGCTACCGCATCCGCCCGTCGGTCAAACACTCGCACCGCTACGAGAAAATCGATCTGCCCTATTGGAAATCGGCGCCGAACATCGATCCCGATGTGATCAGCCTTGGCCAGTATCGCTGGAATCCGGTGCCGCATTCGGGCGAAGCGCTGACATTCGTCAGCGGCATGCGGACCATGACGACGGCCGGCGACGTCAACACCCAGGTCGGCATGGCAACGCACATCTATCTCGCCACCCAATCGATGGTGGACGACTATTTCTTCTCGGCCGATTCCGAGCTTCTGGTCGTGCCGCAGGAAGGCCGGCTGCGCTTTTGCACCGAGCTTGGCATCATAGACATCGAGCCCAAGGAGATCGCCATCATCCCGCGCGGCCTGGTCTATCGGGTCGAGGTGCTGGAAGGACCGGCGCGCGGCTTTGTCTGCGAAAATTACGGTCAGAAGTTCGAACTGCCGGGCAGGGGGCCGATCGGCGCCAATTGCATGGCCAACCGGCGCGACTTCAAGACGCCGATTGCCGCGTTCGAGGATCGGGAAGTGCCGTCGACGCTGACCGTGAAATGGTGCGGCCAGTTCCACCGCACCCAGATCGGCCAGTCGCCGCTCGATGTCGTGGCCTGGCACGGCAATTACGCGCCCTGCAAATACGATCTGCGCAACTATTGTCCGGTCGGGGCGATCCTGTTCGACCACCCCGATCCGTCGATCTTCACGGTCCTGACGGCGCCTTCCGGCCAGCCGGGCACCGCCAACATCGATTTCGTCCTGTTCCGTGAGCGGTGGATGGTGATGGAGGATACCTTCCGCCCGCCCTGGTACCACAAGAACATCATGAGCGAGCTGATGGGCAACATTTACGGCCAGTATGACGCCAAGCCCGAGGGCTTCGTGCCGGGCGGCGTGTCGCTGCACAACATGATGCTGCCGCACGGGCCGGACAAGAACGCCTTTGAAGGCGCGTCCAATGCCGACCTGAAGCCCGAAAAGCTCGACAACACGATGAGCTTCATGTTCGAGACGCGTTTCCCGCAGCATCTGACCGAATTTGCCGCCAAGGAAGCGCCCCTGCAGGACGACTATATCGACTGCTGGACCGACCTTGAAAAGAAATTCGACGGCACGCCGGGCAAGAAGTAGGCTGCAAGCCGCTGACAAAAAACAAAAAGTTGGGACACCATGAAACTTGCCACCATCAAGGACGGCACGCGGGACGGGCGCCTCGTCGTCGTCTCGGACGATCTGACGCAATGCTCCGATGTCGGCCACATCGCCCGCACACTGCAGGCCGCGCTCGACGATTGGGCAACGGTTGCGCCGCGGCTTGAGCGGGTCGCCGAAGGCATTGCCGGCGGCTGGCAGCCGGTGCAGCGCTTCCACGAGCATGAATGCGAAAGTCCGTTGCCGCGCGCTTACCAATGGGCGGACGGCTCGGCCTACGTCAATCATGTCGAACTGGTCCGCAAGGCGCGGGGCGCCGAGATGCCGGACAGCTTCTGGCACGATCCGCTCATGTATCAGGGCGGCTCTGACGCCTTTATCGGCCCGCGCGCGCCGATCCGTTTTCCGAGCGACGCCGTCGAGTGGGGCATCGACATGGAAGGCGAGGTGGCGGTGATCACCGGCGACGTGCCGATGGGTGCGAGCCGGGACGAGGCGCTCGACGCCATTCGCCTTGTCATGCTGGTCAACGACGTGTCGCTGCGCGGCCTGATCCCCGGCGAACTGGCCAAGGGCTTCGGCTTCTTCCAGTCCAAGCCCGCCAGCGCCTTTTCGCCCTGCGCCGTCACGCCCGATCAGTTGGGCGACGCCTTCCTGGACGGAAAGCTGCATTTGCCGCTCGAGGTCGACCTGAACGGCCAGCCGTTCGGCCGGGCGGAAGCGGGGGAAGACATGGTTTTCGACTTCGGCACGCTGATCGCCCACGCCGCCAAGACACGGGCGCTCGCCGCCGGCACGATCATCGGCTCGGGCACGGTCTCCAACAAGGACCCGGACGGCTCGCCCGGCCGGCCCGTCTCGGACGGCGGCAAGGGCTATTCCTGCATCGCCGAAATCCGGATGATCGAGACGATCGATGACGGCGCGCCCAGGACACCGTTCATGGGCAATGGCGACACGGTGCGCATCGACATGAAGGATGCGTCCGGCCACTCCATCTTCGGCGCCATCGACCAGACCGTGGAGCTTGGCTGATGACCGGCCCCGGCGCGGCCTTGGCGGAAATGAGCGACGGCACGGCGATAGCCGCCGGTTTCTCGCTGACACCGCCGCCGCCCGGCTTCATCGACGATCCGTTCCCGGTCTATCGGGCGCTGCGTGAGAACGCGCCGGTCAAGCAGATCGGCGACAATGCCTGGTTCCTGACCCGCCACGCCGATCTGGCGCGTGTCTACAAGGACACGACGCTCTTTTCATCCGACAAGAAGGCCGAGTTCGCGCCCAAGTTCGGCGATGGCTATCTGTTCCGCCACCACACGACGAGTCTCGTCTTCAACGATCCGCCGCTGCATACGCGCGTCCGCCGCATCTTGGCCGGTGCGCTCACCCCGCGCGCCGTTCAGGCGCTGGAACCGGATGTCATCGCGCTGGTCGACCGGTTGCTCGATGAGATGGAGAAGACGGGCGGCACCGTCGACCTGATCGAGGATTTCGCCGCCGCGATCCCGGTTGAAGTCATCGGCAATCTGCTCGACGTCCCCCATGACGAGCGCGGCCCCTTGCGCGACTGGTCGTTGGCGATCCTGGGCGCGCTGGAGCCGGCGCTCACGCAAGAGCAGCTTCAAGCCGGCGAAGACGCCGTGCGCGATTTCCTCGCCTATCTGGAAACGCTGGTCGCGCGGCGCCGCGCCAATCCCGGCGACCCCGATCGCGACATGCTGACCCGGCTTCTGGCCGGAGAATCCGATGGCGGGCGCCTCAGCGAAGAGGAACTGCTGCAGAACTGCGTCTTCATCCTCAATGCCGGCCATGAAACCACAACCAACCTGATCGGCAATGCGCTGGAACTGCTCGACCGGTTTCCCGACGAGCGGGCGCGGCTTCTGGCGGACCCGGGCCTTGTGCCGTCGGCGGTCGAGGAAGCGCTGCGTTTTGAAAGCTCCAACCAGCTCGGCAACCGGCGCACCGCTGTGCCCGTCGAGATCGGTGGGGTTCAACTGCCCGAAGGCAGCAGCCTGACGCTGTGCATCGGCGCCGCCAACCGCGATCCCGCCGTGTTTGACGATCCGGAGCGCTTCGATATCGGCCGCAAGCCCAACCGGCACTTTGCGTTCGCCTCCGGGCCGCATCAGTGCATCGGCATGGCCGTGGCGCGCCTTGAAGGCCGCATCGCCATCGAACGTTTCCTGTCGCGCTTCCCGCGCTATCGGCTCGAAGGGACGCCCGTCCGCTCGCAGCGCATCCGCTTTCGCGGCTTCACCTCCATTCCCGCACGCCTTGAAAGGTAGACCATGACCAAGCAATTCGCCTCCGCCGGCGACATGACCGAAAAAGAAATCTCCTTCTCCGAGATCGGCCGCGACCTGTGGGCCTTCACCGCCGAGGGCGATCCGAATTCGGGCATCATCATCGGCGACGAGAGCGTCATGGTGATCGAGGCGCAGGCGACGCCGCAGCTGGCCCGCAAGGTGATCGAGCGCGTCCGCGCCGTCACCGACAAGCCGATCAGCCATCTGGTGTTGACCCATTATCACGCCGTGCGCGTGCTCGGCGCCTCGGCCTACGAAGCGCCGCAGGTGATCATGTCGGACACCGCCCGCGCCATGGTTGCCGAGCGCGGCGCCGAGGATTGGGCCAGCGAATTCGAGCGCTTTCCGCGCCTGTTCGACGGCCATGGCGAGATCACCGGCCTGACCTGGCCGACGACGACCTTTTCGGACCGGATGACGGTCTATCTGGGCAATCGCCGCGTCGATTTGATGAAGCTCGGGCGCGCCCACACCGCCGGCGACATCGTCGTCCATGTGCCCGATGAGAACGTCATGTTCACCGGCGACATCGTCGAATATCACTCGGCCTGCTATTGCGGCGACGGCCACTTCAACGACTGGCCGCAAACCCTTGAGAAGATTCGCGCTTTCGATCTGGCCGCCATCGCGCCGGGCAGGGGCGATGCGCTTGTCGGCGCGGACATGGTCAATGCGGCGCTGACCAATACGGCCGATTTCGTTCGCTCCACATACGATCCCGTCGCCAGGGTCGCCGCACGCGGCGGTTCGCTCAAGGAGGCATGGGACGCCTGCCGTGCCGCCTGCGATCCGAAGTTCGCCGATTACGCGATCTACGAGCACTGCCTGCCGTTCAACGTCGCCCGCGCCTATGACGAGGCGCAGGGCATCGACACGCCGCGCATCTGGACGGCCGCGCGCGACAAGGACATGTGGAACGCCCTTCAGGGCTGACCGGGGCAGGGAGCAGCGCCATGAACAAGATATTCGAGGTCCCGCTCTATCCCTATGCGCGGGTCGCCGATCAGGATGCGGAAACGCCCGTGTGCCACAGCGTGATCGTGATCGGCGCCGGCCCGGTCGGCCTGGCGGCGGCGATCGATCTGGCGCAGGCCGGCCATCAGGTCGTCGTGCTCGACGACAATGACAAGGTGAGCTGGGGCAGCCGCGCGGTCTGCTATGCCAAGCGGCCGCTCGAAATCCTCGACCGGCTCGGCTGCGGCGAACCGATGGTCGACAAGGGGGTGGTCTGGAACCGTGGCCGCGTCTTCTATGACGAGCGCCAAGTCTATGACTTCGACCTGCTGCCCGAGGAGGGCCACCGCCGGCCGGCCTTCATCAATCTGCAGCAATATTATTTCGAACAGAATCTGGTCAGTCGGGCACGGGCGCTCGAGGCCGAGGGCGCGCCGATCGAACTGCGCGGCGGCAACAGGGTCGTATCGGTCGATGCGGCCGATGACGGCGTGACGCTGACGGTCGAGACGCCCGACGGCCCTTACACCGTGCAGGCAGACTGGGTGATCGCCTGCGACGGCGCGGCATCGCCCGTCCGCGCCATGATGGGACTCGATTTCGTCGGCCGTGTCTTCGAGGACAATTTCCTGATCGCCGACGTCGTGATGGAGGCGGGCTTTCCCACCGAGCGCTGGTTCTGGTTCGATCCGCCCTTCAACCGCGGCCAGTCGGCGCTGTTGCACAAGCAGCCCGACAATGTCTGGCGAATCGACCTGCAGCTTGGCTGGGACATCGACAAGGATGAGGAGAAAAAGCCCGAAAACGTCATCCCGCGCCTCAAGGCGATGCTCGGCGAGGATGCGCAGTTCGAACTGGAATGGGTGTCGATCTACACTTTCCAGTGCCGGCGCATGGAAAAGTTCCGCCATGGCCGGGTGCTGTTTGCGGGCGATGCGGCGCACCAAGTGTCTCCGTTCGGCGCGCGCGGCGCCAATTCCGGCCTTCAGGACACCGACAATCTGTGCTGGAAGCTGGGCCTTGTCATGGACGGCAAGGCGCCTGAAAGCCTGCTCGACAGCTATGATGAGGAGCGCATTCACGGCGCTGACGAGAACATTCTCAATTCCACCCGCTCGACCGATTTCATCACCCCGAAATCGGACATGAGCCGCATCTTCCGCAACGCGGTGTTGGACCTGTCCGAGCACTATGCCTTCGCCCGACCTCTGGTGAACTCCGGCCGGCTGTCGGTGCCCTGCGTCTATGACGGCTCGCCGCTCAATACCCCGGACGCATTGGAAGGCGGGCCGGACCGTTCACGGCCCGGTGCGCCATGCCCCGACACGCCGCTTGGCAACGGGTTTCTTCTGGATCGGCTCGGCGGCCGCTTCACGCTGCTGACGATCGACGCGGACGCGCCCGAGACGGTCGAAACGGGTGGTATCGCGGCAACGCGCCTGGCGCTGTCGGCGGCCGCGGATCGGTCCGGAGCCTTGTCCGACCGCTATCTCGGTTCGGCGCCCGGCGCCGTCTATCTCATCCGGCCGGACCAGCATGTCGCCGCACGTTGGCCGTCCTTCGACGCGGCGGCGGTCAAGGCCGCCATCACAAGCGCCACGGGGAGGGCATGAGCATGGGCGAACTCAACACCGAACCGGCAATCGATGCGCCCGACGATCTCTATGCCGAACTGCTGGCGATGCATGAGGGCCTTTCGAAAGAAGAAAGCGACGCGGCCAATGCGAGGCTGATCCTGATCCTGATGAACCAGATCGCCGACCGCGAGATGCTGCGCCAGGCCATGGCCGCCGCCCGCACGCCCGGGACCGTTTGACCGCCGGACGATTGCCGCGCAACGGCCCTGCAATTGTCGGAAGCGAAGGTGGCATACTGCTCAAGACGCGGTTCGATGTGGCTCGAACCGGCCTGCATTAAGCGTGTCAGCGCTCCCAACTGGACAAAAGGCTCAATCTGTCATAGGCCAGACGGCGCCGGCTGGAACGCCCGGGCACCGTGTGCGGATGACGGGCCGACGAGGCGGCAAGTGAACAGTCGGCGCACGTGCTGTTTCATCTTCTCGATGGCAGCGGCGAGCGTGTGATTGGTGACCCCGGGGCTTCGGAGGGTCGGAACTTGGCCGGAATGAATCGCAGTAAATGGACGGATCCCGCCGTTTGGCCGCGCTGGCTGAAGAAGGCGCTGGTCCTTGGCGCCGACGCCCTGCTGATCCCGGTCAGCCTCTACATGGCCTTTGCGCTGCGCATCGGCACGTTGACGCCGCATCAGTATGCGCAATTGTCGCCGGCCTATTTTGCGATCACGTTTGTCGTCGGTGTCGCCGTCCTGTGGGCGATGCGGCTCCATCGCCTGAAACTGCATGCGTTCGACATGCATGCGGTTGCGCGGATCGGCGCCTATGCGGCCACGCTGACTTTCCTTGCTATTTCGGTCAGTTACTTTTTCGACCTCTGGGCACCGCGTTCGGTGCCGCTGATCTTTGGCGCGGTGTTTTTTCTCAATGCCGTGGCGATCCGCATGGTCGTCCTTGCCGGCATCACGCAGATCAACCGTGCTGTCGGCAGTCGCGTGCCCGTGGCCATCTATGGAGCGGGTGCGGCGGGAACCCAACTGGCCAATGCGCTGCGCCAGTCCCAAGAGTTGCGACCGGTCATATTTGTCGATGACAATTCCGCGCTGCACGGCATCATAATCGGTGGCGTCCGGGTCGGGCGCCCGGACGAGCTCGATCAGTTGGCGCGCTCCGGGCAGATCGAACGCGTCCTGATCGCCATTCCTTCCATGACCATCGGCCAGCGGGAAAGGCTGACCAAGACCCTTGAGACGCTGCCCTGCGAGGTGCAGTCCATACCCTCCTATGTCGATCTGGTCTCGGGCAAGAGCTGGGTCGACGATCTGCGCCCGGTCTCGCCCGACGAACTGCTCGAGCGCGAAAAAGTCGATCTGGACATTCCTGAAGTGGCCAAGGCCTATGCCGGGCGTTCCGTGATGGTGACCGGCGCGGGCGGTTCGATCGGATCGGAACTCTGCCGGCAGCTCATCGATTGTCGCCCCAGCCGTATCGTTCTGTTCGAGCGCAGCGAGTTCGCCCTTTACGAAATCGAGCGGACACTGCGCCCGTCCGCCGAGCAGGCGGGCATCGCTTTGGTGGCGACGCTGGGCTCGGTGATCGACCGCCCGTCGGTCGATGCGGTGATCGAGACCGAAAAGGTCGACATCATCCTGCACGCGGCTGCCTACAAGCATGTCCCGCTGGTCGAGAGCAACGAACTGGAGGGCGTTCGGAACAATGTCCTTGGAACGCGAACCGTTGCCGAGGCCGCGCGTGACGCACGGATCGAGCGCTTCATCCTGGTATCGACCGACAAGGCCGTGCGTCCCACCAACATCATGGGCGCGACCAAGAGGCTGGCGGAACTGATCGTCCAGGACATTCAGCGCCGCGGTGCCGTCACGCGATTCTCGATGGTCCGCTTCGGCAATGTTCTGGGCTCATCGGGATCGGTTGTGCCGCTCTTTCAACAGCAGATCCGCCGCGGCGGACCGGTCACCGTCACCCATGCCAACGTCACACGCTACTTCATGACAATCCCCGAAGCGGCCCGTCTTGTCCTGCTCGCCGGCGCCTATTCGGAAGGCGGCGACCTGTTCGTGCTCGACATGGGGTCGCCGGTGAAGATCGTCGATCTCGCCCGCCGGATGATCGGTCTGGCCAACCGCACGGTGCGCGACGAGGCCAACCCCGACGGTGACATCGAAATCGTCTTCACCGGTTTGCGGCCGGGCGAAAAGCTCTTCGAGGAGTTGCTGATCGACGATGACAGTCTGGTTCATACGCCGCATGAGAAGATCCTGAGAGCGCAAGAGGCTGGGTTGTCCGAAATCGAGGTGGCAAGGATGATCAAACAGATCGACGCCGCCTTGGCGTCGCGTGATCGTGAAGCTGTCCGGCAGATTATCGTCCGATTCGTCGACGGTTACAGCGTGGCAGATGCCACCAGCGCCGACGGGACAGCCTGAGTCGTCTTGTTTCCAACCTGCTCGTCCCGAGAAACTGAAGACTTCGGCCGGACTTATCGCGACAAATGAGTGCTTTGTTATCGCGCCGTTGCCGGTCGGCGGGCGACCATGAGAACAAAGGCGACCGTCATCAGATGGACAAACAGGGCGTCATGGATGTCATGGCCCAGCATAAGATTTGTGACGCCGTTCAACCCGTAGATCGTCAGGATCGACAGGATCAGGATTACCCCATAGCGTGAGTCGGGGTCGCGCCGATGGCGCCAGCACCAGTAGAGCGGCACCAGCAGCAGCGCCGACGTAGCGCACACATCGACGAGGCCCCCGAAGGCCGCTGCGGTCGCAAGTGCATTGTGGAAGTGCGAGTATTCGAGCGGTTCGCCAATCAGAGCGCTCGTGCACTCATGCATGTACCGATAGGCGTCACTGCGTCCAAGGCCAAACAGCGGCGCCTCGCGGAACGCGTCAGCGGCGCAATACCAGAGCGCAATCCGCTCGCCCAGCGAGTTTGCTGCGGTCGGCGACAAGCCTGACCAGCCAATCATCGAAACGAGATGGGTCATACGATATGAAATGATGAGGCCACTGGCCGTCACGAGCGCGATCGCCACACCCAAGACGACCCAAAGTGAGGTCCTTTTCATGAAGCCATTCACCGCTTGGGGCCACGCCATCAGAACAATGGCCGGGATAATGATCACCGCCGGGAACAGCGTTCGCAAGCCGGACATCATCAAACCGAATGCGGCGCACAAACTTGCCGCCGCAAACCAAGGTCGTTTGGTTTGATCCGGCCTCGCCGCTGCAAGAAGGCAGATCGACATCAGTGCCGCCGCGGTCGTCGCGTAGGGCCCGGGATTGCCGGGTGCACCATAGGCCCTGAAGCCCAATATAACGAACTCGGAGTACACCCACTCACCGAGGGCCCAAGCCGCTATACCGGCCGCTCCGATGGCAGCACCGAACTCGAGACTGTCGCGGACAGCCCTGCCATCCGAGAGCGATATCTGCAAGAAAAGTGGCACAAAGCCCAAAAAAAGAAGTCTTTCGACTGCAAGCCAGTAGTTTCCCTGGTCACTGGCATTGGTGGCAATGATCAGAAGACCGCTGGCATAGTAGGCGAGGCCGGCCAAGGCCATCATCATCACCTCCGGCGCCAGAGGAGCCCTCCGTCTCTCGGCAAGAAACTTGATGCTCGCGAAGACGCCCGCGCCCGCAACCAAGACCGAGTACAACGATCCGCCGATCCCGAGCGCTCCGTAGAGCAGCATCATGTAACGGCGATTGAGGCGATCGTTGGATGGCATGTCGCACTGTGAACCCGGACTCGAGACGAACGCGAAACGCTTTCAGAAACGCGTTGCCGTCTGATAGCTGATTGTGTCCGAAACGCAACGCGTTGGAGTGCAGGGCGCGGACGAAGCTTTGCTGACCGTCGATCAACATCGCAGGAACGGCTTGCAATTTGAAGGGTCAACGAATAGGGGCTTGGCTGCTTACTCGCCACCGCATTTCGTTGGATTGCGGACGATTGGGTGCCCGGGGGAGTGAGGCAAAAAGCAGCCGGCCGGTGGGACGTTTCTTGAAAATTGAAGCAACGCTTGTTCAGCGGGCCCTTTGTTGTGGATCAGACTCGCGGACCGCGGCAGGCGGATTTCGGGCGGCGGAGTTGGCCCGTCAATCTAGTCGCCAAGGGAGAGGATCGAAATAGGAAGATGGACTTTGAACGCAGCGTTCATGACCGGACAGCGACGGTCGGTATCTTCGGCCTCGGCTATGTCGGCATCCCCCTTGCTCTATCAATAGGCAGATGCGGACTGCCGGTGATCGGCTTTGACATCGCCCAGAAGCGTGTCGACGAACTGAACCGCGCCAAGAGCCCGATCAAGCACATTGCCGACAGCGAGATCGCCCAGATCCGCGAGGCTGGCTTTGTTGCCACCAGCGACTTCGGCAGGGCGGCCGAATGCGATGCGTTGATCATTTGCGTGCCAACACCCTTGAATGAGTATCGAGAGCCCGACCTCAGCTTCGTCGAAGCCACCATGGCTTCGATCGCGCCGCACCTGCGCAAGGGCCAGCTCATCTCTCTCGAAAGCACGACCTGGCCCGGCACGACGGACGAGGTGCTGCGGCCATACGTCGAGCAGGCCGGGCTGACCCCGGGCGAGGACGTCTTTCTGGTCTATTCTCCGGAGCGGGAAGACCCGGGCAATGCGCATTTCACCACCGCGACGATCCCGAAAGTCGTGGGCGGCCTGACCCCCGCTTGCCTGGAGGCGGGCAAAGCCCTGTACGGGGCGTTCATCGACACCGTCGTACCGGTGAGCTCGACGGCGGCCTCCGAGATGGTCAAGCTTCTCGAGAACATTCACCGCGCCGTAAACATCGGTCTCGTCAACGAGATGAAGGTGGTGGCCGATGCGATGGGCCTTGACATCTTCGAGGTCATCGACGCGGCCAAGACCAAGCCGTTCGGTTTCACAGCCTATTATCCCGGCCCGGGGATCGGCGGCCACTGCATACCGATCGACCCGTTCTACCTGACATGGAAGGCGCGTGAGTTCGGCCTGCATACCCGCTTCATCGAGTTGGCTGGCGAGATCAATGCCGGCATGCCCAAATATGTTGTCGACAAGGTCGTTCGGGCGCTCAACGAGCGCGGCAAGCCGCTCCAGGGCGCCAAGGTGCTTGTTCTGGGCATCGCCTACAAGCGCAACGTCGATGATATGCGCGAGAGCCCGTCCGTCTTTGTGATGGAGCTGCTGCGGGATTGGGGCGCCGAGATCAGTTACAGCGATCCGCACGTGCCGGTCTTTCCGCCCATGCGGGAACACGCCTTCGATCTCGCATCGGTCGACCTGACGCCGGAGACCATCACGGATCATGACGTTGTCATGCTGCTGACAGATCACGATGCCTTTGACTATGAGATGGTGCGCCGGCACGCCGCTCTACTTGTCGATACGCGAGGCAGGTTCCGCGACGAAGCGGACATTGTCAGGGCTTAGGGAGTGAAAGACATGTCAGCCAGGTATGCCCTGATCGGCGCCGCCGGCTACATCGCGCCGCGCCACATGAAGGCAATTCGCGACACCGGCGGGGATCTGGCGTTGGCCTTCGATGTCAATGACAGCGTCGGCATCATGGATTCGCATTTTCCCGACGCTGAGTTCTTCACAGAGGTCGAGCGGTTTTTTTTCAGCCTGCAAAGGGCACAGGCCACCGATGCCGGCATCGCATATACGGCGATCTGCTCGCCCAACTACCTCCACAAGGCGCATGTCAATCTGGCGTTGCACGCCGGCACCGATGCGATCTGCGAAAAGCCGCTCGTCCTTTATCCGGCCGACCTTGACGAATTGGCCAAGGTCGAGCGTGAAACCGGGCGCCGGGTGTTCTCGATCCTGCAATTGCGGCTCCACCCGGCGATCATTGCGCTGCGCGACAAGGTGGCTGCCGGCGATCCGGATCGGGTCCACGATGTCGATCTGGGCTATTTCACTTCGCGAGGCGCCTGGTATCACGCCTCCTGGAAGGGCGTGCAGGACAAATCGGGCGGCATCGCCACCAATATCGGCATCCATTTCTACGACATGCTCGGCTTCGTCTTCGGCCGGTCAAAGATAAACGTCGTTCATCACCGGGCTGATGATTGCGCTGCCGGATATTTGGAGTTCGATCGGGCGCGCGTGCGATGGCTCCTGTCGACCAACCGCCACCATCTGCCGCCGCAGACCCCCAAGGGCCAAACCACGTACCGGTCGATCACCGTCGATGGCGAGGAGGTCGAGTTTTCCGGCGGGTTCACCGACCTGCATACGGCGAGCTATCAGCATGTCCTCGATGGCGGCGGGTACGGGCTGGCAGACGTCCGCCCGTCGATCGAGATCGTCGATCACATCCGAACCGCGCCAATCGAGCCGGGGAAGGGTGAGCAGCATCCGCGCCTGAGGGACATCGCCGGGCCATGATCGCTGACGATGTGTTCATCCATGAGAGCGCCTATGTGGACGACTTCGTTGAGATCGGGGCCGGGACGAAGATCTGGCACTTCGTGCATGTGCTGCCCCGCACCCGGATCGGTGAGCGCTGTATCCTGGGCCAGAACGTGATGGCCGGTCCGGACGTCGTGATTGGCGACGGATGCAAGATCCAGAACAATGTCGCACTCTACCGTGGCATCAGACTGGAACAGGACGTCTTCTGCGGGCCCTCCTGCGTCTTTACGAACGTTCTGACGCCGCGGGCCCACGTCGAGCGCAAGGACGAGTTCGTCGAAACGCCGGTCGGCCGCGGTGCCACCATTGGCGCCAATTCGACAGTGATCTGCGGTAACAGGCTTGGCGCCTATTGTATGGTTGCGGCAGGGGCCGTGGTCACCAAGGACGTTCCGGAACACGCGCTCGTTGCGGGCATTCCAGCCCGTCAGATCGGCTGGGTCAGCCGCAGCGGCGAACGGCTTGGTGACGATCTGGTCTGTCCCCGGACAGGTGAGCGGTATGAAGTCAGCGACGGCCGATTGCGGCTGGTCGGTGCGGAGGAACGGTGATGCAGTTCATCGATCTGGCGGCGCAGCAGGCGCACATGAAGGATGCGCTCGATCGGCGCATCCAGACCGTTTTGGCCCACGGCCGCTACATCATGGGGCCCGAGGTCGCCGAGCTTGAAGGTGCGCTTTGCGCCTATACCGGTGCACGGCACTGCGTCACCTGTGCCAATGGCACCGACGCGATCCTTCTGGCGCTCATGGCGTTGGGCGTGGGCGAGGGCGATGCCGTTTTTGTTCCGGCTTTCACGTTCGCCGCCACCGCCGAGATGATCCCGTATGTGGGCGCCAAGACCTTCTTCGTCGACGTCGACCCCCGCACGTTCAATATGGATGCCAACAGCCTTGAGAGCTGTATCGCGCTGGCGCGCGACAGGGGCTTGCGTCCGGCCTGCGCCATTCCGGTTGACCTGTTTGGCCTGCCTGCCGACTATGACGCCGTCGAAAAGGTCGCCCGGCAAAACGACATGCACGTGATCGGCGACAGCGCCCAGGGTTTCGGTGCGACTTATCAAGGCAGGTGGGTCGGCACACTTGGCGACATCACCACGACCTCGTTCTTCCCGGCCAAGCCATTGGGCTGTTATGGCGACGGTGGCGCGCTGTTCACCGACAATGATGAATGGGCGGAGTTGCTGCGCTCGATGCGCTTCCACGGAAAAGGCGCTGACAAGTACGACAATGTCCGCCTCGGCATGAACTCGCGACTGGACACGCTCCAGGCAGCGGTCCTGCTGGAAAAGCTGACCATCTTCGATGACGAACTAGCCGCCCGCCGTTCCTTGGCGGATCGTTACACGGCGGGGCTCGGGAACAGGCTGAATGTTCCTTATGTGCCCGAAGGCCTCTCGTCGGCTTGGGCGCAATACACGATCCGTTTGCCCGAAACGATTGGCCGGACCGATTTTCGCCTTCGTCTGGCGGAGGCGGGTGTGCCGACCAACGTTTACTACCCAACGCCGCTGAATGCTCTGACGGCTTACGCGGGGAACGCCACGGCACCAAGGGGGTTGAACGTGTCCCGGCGACTTGCGAATGAGGTGTTGTCGCTGCCGATGCACCCATATCTGCAGCCTCATGACCAAGACAGGGTGATAAATGCGGTTTTGGACAGCTTGTGACGTTTGATTTGGCGTTGCCGGTCGCTGCCTCCACCCAGTTGCTCCTCGTCGAAAGGCGGGGCATGGCACCATTACTTGACTGACCCTGACTGCAACGCTAGCAAAACCTCGCCGGCTCTGGCGTGCTTATCCCACTCGTCGTAGCCGTTCCTTTCAACAGTGCCGCGTTTAGATCGGCGTTGGCCGTTTATTTTCAGTGACATCAGCACCATCATGGACGCGATAGACGAAACTGAATTGACGGAAAAGAACGGGGCCTCGGCTCGTCATGAGTCTTTGATTCGACGCTTCGATGTTCTTGAATTGAAGTGGCCCGAGATCATCCGCTTCAGCGCGCTTTTTTCCCTGGCGCTGGTTGTGCTCGCTGGCCGGATCGATATTGGTAGAGTTTTGCCCTTAGAAGGTGCCATCGGGGAGTTGGAATGGAGTGTCGTCTTTCTTGCCATTGCCCTGGTGCTGACCTCATGGCTGTGGTGGACGGACCGGGCTCGCTTTCCGACCGAGCCGGGCAATTGGTTCGTGCTCGGCGGCTTCGCAATGCTAATGGCAACTGTTCTCGTTGCCGATCTGTTTGCCGACCGGCAGCCGGCGCTCGGCTATCTGTTCGATTTGGCGCGCATGGCCTTGCTGCTGTTTCTGCTCGCCATGCTTCTCGAGTCTCGCAGGGATATCGTCTTTTTTTCTGCAGTGTGCCTTATGATTGGTGTATCCGTCGGTTTACTTGAATATATTCTGTGGAATTACAATAGGATTTATTTGATTACACAGATATCTCTTTCGAGAATACTTGTATTCTCTATGGCCTGCGGAATGTTCATGTTTTTGTATAAGGGTAGTAAATTCGCTTTATTTTCCGTTTTTGCTATCTCGACCTTTCTTTTGTCGGGATCATTGAAGGTCTCGCTCCTGTCGATCTCTGCACTCGTATTCGTTCTGGTTCTGGCTATGGTCGCCAAAAGAGAGTTCGCGGCTCTCACGGCGGTGCTCATTGCGCTGGGCGCCGGCTGGACGGTTTCGCTTATGACCGGGGACTTTCAGAACATTGCCAATCGGGTCGCCGTGGTCGGCACCGGAGGCCAAAACGCTGCCTTTGCGCTCCCGAGACCCCCGGTTTCTGACTTCGCGGATTCCGAGCAGGGCGCCACCGCTCGGGAGCTTTGTGCAGATGTCGAGGCGCCGGACCTGTGCATCAACCCGCACATCGTCTTGCCTGACACCACCGAGCGACTGCGGATGTGGATCTACGGCTTTAGACTTCTCAACACGTCACCCTGGCTGGGTGTGGGCGCCGATGGTTATGATCTCGATCTCGTCTACTATTATCGGCAGCCGGTCCTGTTCAATTACAGCTACCCCCACAACGTTCTGCTTGGGACCGCAGTTTCTCACGGAGTACTACACCTTGCCGCATTCGGCATCGTCTTGCTCAGCGCGTTGGCACTGTCGCTGGCGGCGGTCGGACGGACCACCGCAACCGCAGCGTTCCTCGCCGGCGCCGGAGGGATCTTCATCGCATCGATGACTGGCGGTGATCTGTACGATGCGCGCTACATTTTCGTGTTTGCCATTATGGCGGGAGCGTTGTTCGCCGTTGAGGGGAATGGGCAAAGTGAGCCTGATCCCAGAAACTGACTTTTCAATGCCTGATTTTCGTGTATGACGTGCGCGTTCTTCCCAATGTGTCGGCAAAGTGAGTGGCTCGCGCCGGTTCAATAGCCGACATCGCCCGAACGTTTTGCGGTCGACTATCCGCATGTAGGTGTGGAAAGCCAGAACGCGATTTTCAACTGAGTTCCAATGCCGCGCTTGATTGAATTGATACTCGCCGCTGCCGGGCTGGCGATAGCAAGCCCCATTCTACTGCTGTTCGCCTTCCTCATCTGGGCGCAGGACCGGCACAGCCCGTTCTATCTGGCATCCCGGGTCGGCAAGGGGGAGAGACCGTTCACCATGGTCAAGCTGCGTTCGATGATCGTCAACGCAGACAAGAGCGGCGTGGATTCCACCGCCTCCGACGACAAGCGGATCACCCAGGTCGGTGCGCTCGTTCGCAAGTTCAAGCTCGACGAATTGACGCAGCTGATCAACGTGGTCAAGGGTGACATGAGCCTTGTCGGTCCGCGCCCGAACGTCAAGCGCGAGACCGATCTGTATACCGCCGAGGAGAAGCGGTTGCTTTCGGTCCGCCCGGGTATCACCGACCCGGCATCCATCGTCTTCTCAGACGAGGGGGACATCCTCGAAGGCAGCGCCGATCCCGATCTTGACTATAACCAGCTTATCCGACCCGGAAAGGGTCATTTGAGCCTGTTCTATATCGACAATCGCTCGTTCTCCGGTGACCTGCGGGTTATGTGGCTGACCGCCATCGCCATCATCGACCGACGCCGCGCTTTGACAGGTGTTGTGAACATGTTGGCCACGCTTGGCGCCCCTGAAATGCTGATCGAGATGGCGCGCCGCGAGAAAAAGCTCACCCCGACGCCGCCTCCGGGCGCCACAAGCATCGTCACCGACCGTCTGTCGGTTCCGACCTGAGTGAAAAGGAGCGCCTGCCCATGACCGCGCCCGACTTCACCGACGTCACGGAAATGGCCGGCGAGGAGATTTCGCCTGAGCAGCTTTTCCGGCTGGCCAACCGTTATTACTGGGCCGGAGATTTCGCCGACGGCAAGGATGTCATCGAGGTTGCCTGCGGTACGGGTCCCGGGCTTGGCTATCTCGCTGGCCGCGCAAAGAGCCTGAAGGCGGGCGATTTCAGTCAGGCGATGGTCGACCAGGTCGCCGCGCACTATGGCGACCGGGTTGAATGCATGCAGTTCGACGCGCAGGCGATGCCATTCGACGACAATTCGGCCGATCTGATCCTGATCTTCGAGGCGCTCTATTATGTGCCTTCAGCTGAAGCGTTCGTGGCCGAGTGCAAGCGCGTCCTGCGCCCGTCCGGTCAGGTTCTGGTGTCCAACGCCAATCCGGACCTTTTCGACTTCAACCCCTCGCCGCATTCCTTCACCTATCATGGTGTCATGGGGCTCGCGGCGCTGTTTGCCTCGGCCGGCTTCGAAACTGAATTCTGGGGGTCGACCCCGCTCGCCAAGGTCGGCCTGAAACAGCGTATCTTGCGTCCGGTGAAGAAGTTCGTCGTCTCGTCCGGCCTGATGCCAAAGAGCATGGCCGGCAAGCGGCTCCTTAAACGGCTGGTGTTTGGCGAACCGGTGTCCATGCCGGCGGAAGTTTCGGCGGGCATGGTCGAGACCGAAACGCCCACCCCCCTTCCTTCCGACCGGCCGGACACCGGCCACAAAGTCATTTATTGCGCCGCCCGGCTGCCCGACGCGGCCGCCTGAGCGCAGAACGGAGAGAGCGATGCCCGATATCCCCTTCTTCAACTATCCTGCCATCTACAAACGCTACGAGGCCGAGTTCGACGCGATCTTCAAGGATGTTTGCTCGCGCGGCGCCTACATCCTCCAGCGCGATCTCGAAGAGTTCGAGACGGATCTGGCAGGGTTCTTGGACGTCAAGCATGCCTTGGGCGTGGCCGACGGCACGAACGCGATGTTCATCGGACTGAAGGCCCACGATATCGGCCCGGGTGACGAGGTGATCGTCGCGTCCCACACCTATATCGCCACCGCCGCCGCGGTGCATCTGGTGGGTGCAACGCCCGTTTTTGCCGATATCGGCGAGGATTACATGATGTCCGCCGCCGATGCGGCCAAGCGCGTGACGCCGAAGACCAAGGCAATCATGCCGACCCAGTTGAATGGGCGCTGCTGCAACATGGACGATATCCAGGCGCTTGCTGACGCGCACGACCTTCTGGTGTTCGAGGACAGCGCCCAAGGCCTCGGCGCGCGCTTCAAGGGACAATGTGCCGGGACGTTCGGGCGGTTCGGCACGCTCAGCTTCTACCCCGCCAAGCTGATGGGTTGTTTCGGCGATGGCGGCGCGGTGATGACCAACGATGACGAGGTGGCCGAAAAGCTGAAACTTTGGCGCGATCACGGCCGCAACGACAATGGCGAGGTCGTGGCCTGGGGCACCAATTCGCGTCTCGACAATCTGCAGGCGGCATTTCTCAAGTTCCGTTTGGGCACCTACGAGGAAGACGTCGCGCGCCGGCGTCAGATTGCCGGCATGTACGAAGCCGCTTTCCGGGGGCATGACAAGCTCTACCCGCCGCAGGGACCGTCAGACGGTGATCATTTCGACGTCTATCAGAATTATGAGATGGCCGCCGAAGACCGCGACAGACTGCGTGCGGCGCTCGCCGATCAGGGCATCCGCACCATCATCCAGTGGGGCGGGACGCCGGTGCACTGGTTCGACAAGCTGGGCTACGGGCGCGACAAGGTCACCGATCTTCCCAAAACGGACTGGTTCTTCGACCGCTGCCTGATGCTGCCGATGCACATGGCGCTGACCGACGACGATGTGAATGCTGTGATCGACGCGGTACTCGGGCACTACAAGTGATGAACCAGCCTCTCAAGCAACTGGGCGCGCTGGCCGATCCCGCCGCCTTCAGGGGACCGGTGGATTTGCAGAACACGCCTGACGCGACGGCTCTGGACATGCTCGAACGCATGGCGCTCATTCGGCGCGCCGAAGAGCAGATCGCTGATATGGTCGAGGCTGGTGAGGTGAACTGCCCCTGTCATTTCGCAATTGGGCAGGAGGCGACCGCCGTCGGCGTGGCCGCGCATCTGCGCCCGACCGATCGCGGGTTCGGCGCCCATCGCAGTCACTCCCACTATCTCGCCTCTGGTGGTTCGGTCGACAAGCTGATGGCTGAGGTGCTGGGCCGCGACACCGGCGCGTCGCGCGGCATGGGCGGCTCGATGCATCTTTACGGCGCGGACACCGGTTTTGCCGGCTCGGTGCCGATTGTCGCCGGCACGGTGCCGCTGGCCGTCGGCGCGGGCCTCGCTGCCAAGCTGGATGGTTCCGGCGATGTCGGCGTTGCCTATTTCGGAGACGGCGCCTGCGAGGAAGGTGTGGTGCATGAGTCGCTGAACCTCGCTGCAATCATGCAGCTTCCGGTTCTGTTCGTGGTCGAAAACAACCTCTATTCCAGCCATCTCGACATCCATTTGCGGCAACCGAGCGACCGGGTGGCGCGATTTGCCGAATCCCACGGCATCGCCACCCATGTGGTCGACGGCAATGATGTGGTCGAGGTCGCGCGTGTGGCCGGTGAACTGATTGGACGCGCCCGTGCGGGCGAGGGGCCGGGCTTCATCGAAGCAGTGACATACCGCTGGCGTGGCCATGTGGGACCCGACGAGAACATCGATGTCGGCCTTCGCCGGTCGGCCGAAGAGGTGGCGGCCTGGAAGAAGCGCGATCCGATTGCGCGACTGAGAGCCGCCTTGGAGGCACGCGGCCTTGCCGCCTCGGATCTGGACGCGCGGCTTGATGCGGCCGAGACCGCAGCGAAGGCGGCGCGCGCCAAGGGTTATGACGCGCCTTGGCCACCGCAGTCCGCGCTCCTCGACCATGTTTATGCGGGGCGGGGAGAGGCAATATGAGCGCCACCAACTACGGCAAGGCGATCCGCGAGGGTTTCGCTCATCTGCTCGCCAACCATCAGGACGTCTTTGTCATGGGGCAGGGGCTGTGGAGCCCGTGGTACGTTGGCTCCTCGATGACCGAACTCGAAAAAGAGTTCGGCAAGGAGCGGGTGATCGATACGCCGGTGTCCGAATGGGCCTGCACATCCGCCGCGGTCGGCGCCTCGCTCTACGGCAAGCGCCCCATCGTGGTGCACCCGCGCATGGATTTCATGGTCTTTGCCACCGACAGTCTGGTCAACCAGGCAGCGAAATGGTCGCACATGCTGGGCGGGCAGGCCAATCCTGGACTGACCGTACGGGGCATCATCAACCGCGGCGGCGAGCAGGGTGCGCAGCACTCGCAATCATTGCAATCCTGGTATGCTCATATTCCCGGTCTTCGTGTGGTCATGCCTTATACGGTGGCCGATGCCCGTGATCTCCTGATCGCGGCGACGCTGTCGCGCGACCCGGTGCTCTATATCGACGATCGCTGGCTCTATGGCCAAGAAGCGGAACTGCCGGCCGCCGTCGATGTCGATCTTGCCGCGCTCGGCAATCAGGTGCTGCGCGAAGGGAGCGACGTCACGCTCGCCGGCTGTTCCTGGGGCACGGAACTGGCGATGCGTGCCGCCGACGCGTTGGCCGGGCAGGGCGTTTCCGCCGAGGTGGTCGATCTGCGCATCCTCAACCCGCTCGATGCCGAACCGTTGATCCGCTCGGTCGAAAAGACCGGCCGGCTGGTGGCGGTCGACGCATCATGGCGGACCTGCGGCGTGGCGGGCGAGGCAGTGGCACGTGTGTCCGAAGCGCTCGAACCCGCCGCATGGAAGGCGCGGCCACGGCGCATCACGCTGCCCGATGCGCCTGCTCCGTCGTCCAAGGTGCTGGAGGACATCTACTATCCTTCCGTGGAAGACGTCGTCGACGCGGCACTGTCCACCCTGTCCTGACGCCAGAGCCCAGCAAACGGCGATGAAGATCTGGATTATCTGCACCGGCGAGCCTGTGCCATTCCTGCCCGACGAGGCGGGCGACCGGTTCTTGCGCGCCGGCAAGCTGGCCCAACACCTGGCCGCGCAGGGGCATGATGTGACCTGGTGGACGGCACGTTTCGACCACTATGGAAAGCGTCAGCGTGACGTGCCGGCCAATACACCGATCCGCCCCGCGCCAGATGGGCCGGAAATGATCTTCCTCGATTCGATTGGCTACCAGAATCACATGGGGCCGCGCCGTTTTTTCGATCATTGGCAGATTGGGCGCGCCTTCAAGCGATTGGCTCCGACGCTCGATGAGCCGGACGTCATTTTAGCGGCGTTCCCACTCGTCGAGACCTGCGCCAACATCGTCGCTTATGGCCGTGCGCGCGGCGTTCCCACGATTCTCGACGTTCGTGACCTCTGGCCCGATGTTCTCTACGAGCGTTTGGCGGCACGGATCGGCTTCTCGACCAAGGGCATGTTCGTGCCCTACGAAGTACAGTGCGCACACGCCTTTCGTGGTGCCGACCGCGTAATCGGAATTACCAACGGCATGCAGAATTGGTGCTATGACCGGTTCGGGCGCGATGAACGCATGCGGGAGGTTGATGCCGTCTTCCGGCAGTTCAAGCAGAAGCCCGGTGCGGTTGAACTGGCTGATCCTGCGCACTTTCAATTCTGGTCTGACAAGGGCGTCGATCTGAATGACGGCCGGACACGCCTTGTTTGGTCTGGCTCCATAATTCGGGACAGCGACGGGCCGACTTTGGTGAAGGCCCTCGACCTTCTACCAGCGGGGATAGAGGAGCGGCTGCAGGTTGTCGTGTGCGGTACTGGTTCTCTGCTACCAGACCTACAAGCACTCGCAGACCGACGTCCTTTCCTGAAATGCGTTGGGTGGGTGCCGAATGCAGAGGTGAATACACTGCTCGAACGCTCGCATGTTGGGCTATTATGCTACTTGGATCGGTTCGACTTCCAGATGGCGACGCCTAACAAGGTGATCGATTATTGCGCCGCCGGCATGCGCATCTTGACCAACCTGTCGGGCGAGTTGCAAACGCTCGCACCGGGCTCCGACTTGATCATCAACTATCCGACAGGCGGTGCGCGCGCATTGGCGGATATCATCGCGACGATAGCCGATCAGCCCGACGTGTATCGTGTCAAATATGAGCGCGCGCGCAGAGTGTTTGCGGAAGAGTTTGATGCAGCGCAGGTGATGCCGGCGTTTGAGCGCTATCTTGTCGCCACCGCGGAAACGCACAGATAGGTTTGGTCACTGGCTCTCGGTTTCGGCCAGATCTCTATCCCAGGTCATCGGCAACATGAACTCGATGGTGGCACGCAACAGTTGGACCTGTCACGGATTGATGCCGCTCCGGTTGCTCATTTATGCGGCCTTTCTTTCGAAGGCCAAGGGGCTTTCCCAACCCAGCGCTGAGTGCCTGCGGCGCGGATTGTAGAAACCGTTGACGTATTCGAAGATGGCCAATTCGGCTGAACGGCGCGTTGGCCAAGACCGCTGCCATAGCAATTCGGCCTTGATCGTCTTGAAGAAGGTTTCGACTGCCGCATTATCGTAGCAATTGCCGGTTCCGCTCATCGAGACCTGGAAGCCATGCTGGCGCAGCAGCTTCTGGTAGTCGTGCGAGCAATATTGGCTGCCGCGATCGGTATGATGGATGCAGCCCTTCGGTGGTCGCCGCAACGCAATGGCCATCTTCAACGCCCGGATCGCCAGATCCCGCTTCATCCGGCTGCTGACAGCCCAACCAATGACCCGCCGGGAATGCAGATCGAGGATGACCGCCAGATAGAGCCAGCCCTCCTGGGTCCAGACATAGCTGATGTCGCCAGCCCATTTCTGGTTTGGCCGCTCCGCCGAGAAGTCCCGGTTCAGAAGATTCGGCGCGATGTTGAAGCTGTGATTGCTGTCGGTGGTCGCCTTGAACTTCTTGTTGCGCCGGACCTTGATGCCGTTTTCTTTCATCAGGCGACCAACACGTCGGTGGCCGACATCGAGCCCCAGCTCCTTCAATTCTTCGGTCATACGCGGTCGGCCATAGCTACCCAGTGACTGCTCGAACTGATCCCGGATATGGGCCAGCACGACCATGTCCTTGCGCTGACCGGCACTGATGGGGCGGTTGCAGAATGCCCGATACCCTTGCGGACTGACGTCCATGATCTGGCACAGGCGATTGATGGGTAGCGTGTCCCTGTTCTTTGTGATGAAGGCAAATCTCATTTGCTTCGCTCCGCGAAGAACTGGGTGGCCTTTTTTAGCACATCCCTCTCCTCCCGGAGCAAGCGGTTCTCACGCCGCAACTCGGCAATCTCGTGTTCAAGATCAGACTGCGCGGACGGTTTCTCAGGGTTGCGCCGATCCTGCTGAATCCACCGGCTCAGCGTCGAGAAGCCGATCCCAAGATCAGCCGCCACCTGCTTACGCGGCAAGCCGGTCGTCAACGCCATGCGTACTGCTTCTGCGCGGAAGTCCGCGGTTGGTCGTGATGCCATCTGTGCTCTCCTTTCGGACACGATACGTGGTCAAAGGAGCGGCACAATCCCGTGACAGGTCCAAATGCCTATCGCAACGATTATCGCACGGCACGCGAGGTCTTTGCGACGGAGTTCGACGCCGGCAGGGTGTTGCCTGCTTTCGAATCATACCTGCTCGAGGCGGCCTGTTTCAGACGGTCGAGCCCGGCTGCCTGAAAGCAGTTCCGCCAGATACATCCAGGCTCCGATTGCAGCCAGAATCCCCAGACCCTGCGCAACAAGAATTGCCTGAAGAGAAGCGCTGACCGGAAAGATACTGAGCTGTCCCAGCACGAGGGCGACGACGATACCGCCTGCTTGACTGATTTGAACCAATATTGTGCCGAGTCGCAACGCGACCAAACAGACGGCCGCGAGCATGACCGCAGGCAAACCACCAAAGGAATAGGCATCAGCGTCCAGAGATCCGTATGCGCTGACGCTGTCGAGATATTTGTCGGGGAACCGTTCGACATAAGCCCACGTGCCGACTTGGTTTGCCGCATGCGACCGCCCCACGGCACGCTGCCCCACGATTTCGCCCAGCGGCCGCCATTCGGCAGCCACTTGCCCGAAATGGGCGTACCAGCGATGCGATACATCAACAGGCGTGAGGAAGATCCTGTAGACAATGTAATAATAAGTTCCTCTGATCGGTTCCTCTGGTTTGGAGATTCGTAGGCGATCAGCGTCTGCGACCGTGAAGCTTCGTATCGGGTCCTGAGCTGCGGCTTGGCTCCTGTAGTCCGCATAGGCTTCGCTCGATATTCCGATCGAATTGTGGTGAGTGACCAATTGATCAACCCGGAAGATGGACGAGCCAACGAGCAAGCTCAGGCCGCCCACAACCGCAAGACTTGTCAGGGCGCGGAGTAGTCTTGGCAGAGCGAAGCTGCACGCAATGGCCGTCAGCATGACAAAGATGACCAGCGGCGCCCGCGCCGTCGACAAGATCGAGTAGGCAAGGAGCCATGCAAACGCCAACCCCGCCAGAAAAAACCATCGCCGTTGGACCAGCAGCGCAATCAGCAATGGTCCAAACACGGAGAGCGTCCAATTGAACGCATACTTCACAATCGCTGGCGCAGGCAGAAGTTTGGCGAACGCCTCGCGTGACAAGGCATTGTCGATCTCCGTCGCGCCGCCAAAAAGAAAGCTGAACGCGGGGACGTTGCCGGCTTTTAGAACATGGTAGATGGGAAGAAATACAACCATGAGCGAAAGAAGTACGATAAGTCCAAACCCAGCCGACCTATTCCCCAAAGCTGATCGCGGTGCTCCGTCGGTGATCGTGTCTGACGACACAGCACGCAGGCCAACCGCATCGCCGGTCAGCAGAGCCAAGCTCACGATTGCAACGCCTAGCGCTTGCGGCCATACGGTCTGCGGAGCGAAGCCTCCTGAGACAAAGACAAACGGGACGAGCATCAGGGCGCTCCAGACCATTGTGGGAGCGACCTGTAGCAATCGTTGCTTGATGAGGGCCCAGCCGATCAAAACCACCGAGAGCGCGGTCGCAAAAAGGGCAGGCGCTATGTCCGGCAGCGGCCCGACGATCGTAAGCATGGGCATCCTCCAAGGCTTCTCGCTGTCCAATATCAGGGCTTGTCATTTGCGGGAAGCCGTTATCGAGCTTGGAACTCCGAGCGATTTTGAGCAATAGGGCCGCCATGGAAAACGCAACAGGCAAACGGCACGGAACGACGGTTGCTTTCGGCAAGCTCTTAAGCGGATCGGGGCTTGGCTATGCCACGTTGCTCGTCCTGTCGCCCCTGCTGACGCGCCTCTACTCGCCAACCGATTTCGGTAGGTTTGCCGTGTTCGGCGCATTGGTGGCCATAGCCTCGATCTTCGCGACGCTCAGTTTCGAGTTTGGTATCTTAGGCGGACGCCGCCGTTCTGACGCTCTAGGCTATGCCTTCGTAGCGCTCGCCTGCTTGCTGACGATGACGGGTGCGACGCTTGCCTTGTTGGCGCTTTCGGCGGTGCTCGGCATGGAGCCCGCCTTGCCCCATTGGGTTCTGCTCTCCGCCGTTGTTTCGTGCTTCCTGGCAGCGTTGACCAGCATTGGGATAAACTGGGCCATCCGAAGCGAGCGGCCCGGCGTCGCGGCGCGTGGCACCTTTGTCAGCCTAAGTGGGCGCAGCGCAAGTCAAGCGGCCCTGGGCTTCCTGGTTGGCGGCTTGCCAGGTCTTGTCGTTGGCGAGCTGCTTGGCCGCGTCGCCGGTTGGCTAACCGTGGAGCGCGGCATTGTCTTGCACGGTGTTCGATCGATCCTCGCCAAACCGCACAAGGTCCGCAAAGGCTTTTCTGCCAGAATGGACTATCCACTCTACACCACGCCCGGGATGGCGCTAGAAACAGCCTTGGTCTGGCTGCCGGCGCCCTTGTTTGCACTTTTTTTTGATCCCACCGTCGGTGGCTATGTCGCGCTCGTACAGCGTCTCGGATCAGCGCCGCTAACAGTCGCAAACCAGTCACTAGGACAACTGTTTCACCGGCGCGCAAGCCAACTTGTTGACACCAAACCCGGTCGGATTGTGCAATTTGTTGTGGGATTGTCGGTGCTGACCATGCCTTTGACGCTAGCTGTAGGGTTGGTTCTCTGGTTCTGGGGTGAGCAGTTGGCTGTGTTGGTTCTCGGACGGCAGTGGAGCACGGCAGGGTTTGTTGCGCTTGCCTTCCTTCCATTGTATTACCTTCAGTTCCTTTCATTAATGACCAACCGATTGCTACTCATTCTCGGTCGCATGCGACTGAAGCTGATCGCTTCGGCGACACATGTCCTTCTGATCTCGGGGGGCTGTGCTGCCACGGCTTCGATGGGCATGAGCTGGCAATCTGCCATCATTGCAGTTCCGGCGGTTTTGGCGCTGTCGCATTTTGCGTTCCTGCTGATTGCTATCGCGATGCTCGGGCGCCATCGCACGGAGGTTCGCCTGCCGGCCTGAATTCACTCGCTCTACCAACTCGTCACAGCGCCGATAAGGCCCGCATCGGGGTCGATCCGCGCGATGCCGGGGGCAAGGGCGGGACAGGCCAGCTGGAACCGGTTGCCGGCACTCGGCACATAGACGTCCAGCGTCGCCGGAATGTAGCCGAAGCTGGTGCGCGGCGGCTGCAGGTCCTGGATCATCACCGCCTGCCACCCGTCGGCCGGATCGAGCCGCACCGCGCCCGGTTGCGGCGCCCCGCCGACATGGATCGTCTGGCCCGCGGCCTTCCGGAACAGGATTGGGGCATCGAGCGCCCGCAGATAGCCGTGGAAGGTCATCGCCGGCATCCGGATCATCTGCGCGTTGAAGAACGCTTCATATCCCGTCACGCCGTCATGGCTGAAGGGCCCCGCCGTTCCCGCGCCCGCCGCGATCTCGGCCACCCAGAACTCGTTGCCATAGCGCCGGTAGCTGCCGGGCTCCCGGATCTGCGCGATCAACTCGGCGACCGATGCGGTCAGCGATCCGGCGGATCCGCCATGGTCCGTATTGTTGTGAATGAACTTGCCGTGGCCGGTCACCGTCGCGCCGTTGTAGAGCGTCAGATAGCTCGGAAAGACGAACCCGCCGACCGTCACGCCCGTCTGGCCGTTGCCGGCCATCCGCCCGCTGTCCTGATAGAGGTTCACGACCATGTCGGACGGCAGGTTCGTGGCGGGAAAGGAAACGGCGCCCGTCTGGCCGTCGATCGTCAGCGCATCGACGAAATTGGTGCCGTCGGCGCTGACCTTGAAGGCGAAATCGTCGCTGCCGGTCAGGCCCAGTTCCGCCCGGCCCGACCAGCCGGACTGGAAGACGAGACTTGCCGTGTCCGCGGTTTGCGCCTTGTTGATGACCATCCGGTGGTCGCCCGCACTGTCGTGGGAAAAAAGGCTCGCATCGGAGCCGACCGCGAGCCGGTTGACGCTGTCGGCCGTGGCGTTGATGCCCAATTGGTCCGGATTGCCCGGCAGCCCGCCCGAACCGGCATGCTGCTGCCAGTCGCTGCCGTCAAAGTGGAGCCAGCCGGATTCGCCCGTGCACCAGGCGGTCCATCCCTCGGCGGGGGCGTAGAACGCCCATGTGCCGTCCTGGAAGGCGGCAACGGCGCCGTCCCGGCCTTCCCATGCGCCGGTCGCCGGCGCCGCGACGATATGCCGGTCGCCATCGGCGGGCGCGGGCGGCGGCTCGGTCCGCGTCCGGTCGATGACCGCCAGACGCGTCAGGCAGTCGAGCCTGCGGATCGCTTCATTGTGCGTCACGTGGGACTGCGCCTGAAGCGGCATGATGTAGGGCAGGGCGAGGTTGGGGCTGGTTTGCATGGCTTGGCTCTCTGGCTGGAGGTCCCGCCATGGTAACCGCGCCCGATCGCCGGTTGGATAAGTCCGGGTTGCCGCGCCTGGCGACCCGATCGCCGCCCCGCCTCGCCGGCCCTTGCGCATATGCTGACAAAGCCTTATGTGCCGCGCTCGTACAGGGGCGAGGCCCGCACAATTGGACGGACAGGACACCGAAAATGGCCAAGGAAAAGTTTGAGCGCAACAAGCCGCACGTGAACATTGGCACGATTGGTCACGTTGACCATGGCAAGACGTCGCTGACGGCGGCGATCACGAAGTATTTTGGCGACTTCAA
>Ga0163101_100048_pt1 | contig 47566 bp, 33 predicted proteins | sample TAMARWmetagpilot_2_FD_111548 | JGI IMG/M metagenome (GOLD analysis project Ga0163101, IMG submission 111548) | Phycosphere-associated microbial communities from TAMU algal ponds, Corpus Christi, Texas, USA - TAMU ARW1 11/11 metagenome pilot | ecosystem: Engineered > Artificial ecosystem >...
CCAAACACACAAGATTAGTTTCGACAGGCTCGCCTTGGGTGCCACGACCCAAGTAGTGCGCGCCATCGCGCGAACCGGTACTCAAAACTGTCATTCCAGTTGACAAACTACCCCATCTCGTCGTGATCCCTCGCGACTAAAATTAGATATTTTATAAAATTCCGTATCCAAAAGGCGAACCGTTTTCGTAAGCCGGCCCGTGGTGCGCGTGATATAATCCAGCCACTGATGAGTCCATTCCGAAAGGAAGCACATGGCACCGAGCCACGCTTTCTCGTCAAGATGTTCAACGAGCAAATTTTGGTCAACTCCTCCCAAACACAGGTACCCTACCACTCCACGTCGTGGATCTGGAATTCCGTAGGTAATTGAGTTTTCCGCAACGTTCCTCATGAAAGCTTTCACGTCTTCAAGGATAATGCTACCCGGCGGACACTTGACTGTAGTCCAATCCATTGGGTAGTCCCGAAGATCTTCGGCGTCGAGCCTGTGTTCGTGCCGAAAGGCAAGCGTGGTCCTCGCTGCCTTAACGGAGGGCGTCAGCTTCTTTTTGTGGCTCAGCAGGAAACGAAGAAGCCATAGATCATCATGCTTTGTAGGATTATAGTGCAAATCTTCAGCGATCTCTGCTTTGAGTTTGTCGATATGCTCGCGGTTTTCTTCAATGAGATCTTTGACCAAGGGACGATCGTCGTGATCGTCAAGTGCTGCAATCGGATCTGCAATGGCAACATCTGTGCCTTCCATCCATATCCAAGAAGTCATCTTGATGTGGTTGATACAGGAAAGAGAGTTGTGTTTGATTCACTGTCAGTGAGGTTGGTTTAGGATTTTTGATAGTGGATGTATGTCAACGTATTCTGCAATATTCAAAGCAGCTGATTCGATATAGGGTGTCGAGCTGGTAGGAGTTTGACAGTGACAAACCAATCTGGAACAGCATAGAACAGTGCGTTCTTTTATTTGTTTCTATTGCATTATATCAATTTTGCAAAACGTGGCGTTTGATGGACTTTGACACAAAGCATCTACCATAGGTACCTAGTTTGTCTGAAGATTGGCAAACAACGAATTCTCGTAAATAATAGAGAAGATAGCAGAGCGCTTTCAATATGACAAAACCCGGACATAGAATCGCAGGTCGAGTCTGTAGGTCAACCGAAATCGAGCTGCCGATTTCCGATCATCGCGCTTTCTGTCGACAATGGCAAAACGCGCTCGAACGACGACAAAGTGGCCGCTGCTTTGCACAGCTCTTGGCTTGTGCTTATATCGCCCACCATTTTGGGTACATCCGCTGAATTGTTCGCGTAACGACCAAATCAGACTATTATGACGACGCTATTACTGGATCCAGATATTCGCGACTGGGTCGTTTTGCCCCTCTTTGTGATAATGGTAGCTGCTGGTTTGTTGCGGCATTATGTTGGTTTATTGTTGCAAGGCGAAAAGCAGCCAATGCCCGTTATTGCACAGCGTTCTCAGAATCTGTTAGCGCAAACGGTGCGGATTCGCTCCGGAGCATCACACTACATTTCCACTTGGCAGTGGCATGTACGAAAACAACATTACGCGGCACTCCTGCAACAGGAAGCCGAATGGGCCGAAGCGGAGCAGCAGAAAAAGGCAGATTCTTCCGACGATGACCCAATGTCAGCCATGCTGAATAATCCGCTGGGAATGCTCAAGGGAAACATGGTCTTTATGGTACAAAAGTAAGTGCGAATGTTCATCGCTAGATACCATCTTTGTGACGCTTCACTCGTAGGTACGATGAATCAATCCAAATCTTGTCCAAATTTCGACTCACTCATAGTACGCGTCTACAGTATGGTCATGATGCAGGGTATTCAGCACTTTTTCTCCGGGTTCATTCTCCTCAAAGTGCCCTTTCCTTTAACGGCTGGGTTCAAGGACATGTTTCAAAAGGGTCTAGCGGAACTCCCGGACCTGGAATCTTCATACGTGAGTAGCGTTAGCTGGTATTTCTTGGTCATGTACGGACTCCGAGCCTTTTTTCGTCTTGCAATTGGCGATCCCAGTTTGGAGGCCCGGGAACAAGATATGCTGCTTGCGCAGTTTGGTCTGCAAAATCCTCCCAATCCGGGCCAAAAACAGGACGGCGAATCCATGGCAAAAACACTACGACAAGAGGCTGAGAATCTTGAGTTGTTTTTGCAGTCTCACAAGTCCGAATTAGACACTGTGGAAAAGCGACTTCTTGGCAAGCGCATGCCGCGTAAAACATACGGGGACCAGGACGATTTCTTACTCGGCGCGAGTTCGGGGAAACCTAAACGTAAAACCCAATAAATGTGGCTCTCCAACGCGAAGAGACCTCGTTAAGTTGACTTATTCCACATAAAGCTCTCTATTTGCAGAGCGGCCTACCACTGTGTATCCTTGACGGGAACCCCCGCTGCCGCTCCGAGGCTATGTTGCAAGGGCGGTACAATGTGATAGCGCGTATGCAGCGAGCTTCCTGCCCCCAACTGCGTGCGACCGCTCGACTCGTTCATTTGCGGGACCGGCAGCAGTGTTTGTGTAGTACCAACGCGTAACCGAGTTTCTGTGGGAGTCTCCCGTGCCGATGTCCGAATCTGGCCGCCACCATTGACGCAACCGGAAGGACACGCCATAGCTTCCACGTAGTCGTATCCGATCCCTGATTGCAAGTGTTCCGAAGTGTATGGCTTAAGAACACGCTGAAGCGTTTGCATCCCGTACGCAATCGCAAAGTGTAAGATAGGCTTACTATCGCTACTCAGGTTGGCATTGGTTGTGAAATTTCCGTCTTGGCTTCTATATAGTGCCACGTGATAGTAATCACGCCGTCGCTGTGTCGAGGCGGCAACTCGGGCACTGACTCTCCCTGCCTGGTCGGGGCCGACTGGTTCCCAGGGCAATTCGTGGGCATCCAGCTGCACTCCGAACAGACGCTTGGCAGCATAAGCAAATATGAAGGACGCATAGCCACCGGAACCCAACGTGAAGGCAGCATTTGAAGAGATTTCTGCATCTTCTGTGGTTAGCGTCGTGATACAGTGACTGTTGGAATCTGCTATCAATACGGGCTCCGCAGCTTTCGTGAACGACGTACAATCCGATAATGTTGCCAGAGGTAATGCATCGAAGCGTTTCACTATATCGTCGATTGATACATCCAGCAGTTCCTGAATTAGCCTCATACATTCCTGCGTTGTGATTACAATATCAACATCCTTGCAGTTTTCATCCTCAAAGTCTTTTCGTGAAGCCTCTAACTTCTTGTCGTGGCATGGCATGATAGCCACATGATAGTACTCTTGTCGTGGAAGGGATGTAAGCTTGTTGAAATGCTGCCGTTTCCAAAACTCACCGGCCAAAGCCAATGGTGATTTGGTCGTTGCCAAATGAGGAACTGCCTTGTGCGTTGACTTTTCGACCAGGCAGACCACGGCTGGACAAGACCCAGAAATTAAGGGCAAGCTGCCTGCTTGCTGAGCGCCGCCATCATGATAAACCGTTTTTGTTTCCCCATTGACGTAGTACTGCGACTGCGATCGCGATTCCGCAAAAGAAGGAATAAGCTGCTGCTGCCAAAGCTCGTCTTGGGGAACGTCAACTGCCATGGCGTCCGGATCGTTCGTGGTTTGCTTTCGTTTATAAGCGCGACAGAATTCCAGCGCCGCTTCCTCCAATGACCAAGCCAAAGGTATGTTGCCATCCAAGACGCTCGAAATCTTCAGCGCTCTCCATAATAGAGTAGTCCATCGTTGCTGCGCCGATAGCGACAGGCTAGGGGAGCAGTTGAATTCACGACTGAGTTGACGATGCAAATCGGCCCAAGCGGCGGGAGAAATGGTCGCCACGATTTTGGGACGAGCGTTTTCCTTTTTCGCAATCAGCTCTTTCAAAGCTACGACACTGTGTTGCGTTTCTAGCAAGACCGTCTCAGCCGTCGTGACGCAACCGGAGCAGGCCAAGCAGTCAGCAATGGAAGCCTGCACCGGATCTTTCGGGACTCTGGGTGTCCAGTCGGAAGAAGCGGTCATTGCTGCAGGAAGACGACGACGCACCCGTTTCCGTGGGACAATCGCTGGGTTCTCCGAGGCAGCAGCGGTGTCGAAGCTGTTCGGGTCGTCGTTGACATGGTTACCATTGGAGAGGGTTCCCACAACTCCACTTTTCTTCTCGTCGTCTTTCTTTTTGTCGGTGCTAAAGAGAGGATTCACACAGGCTTGCGACGGTGCCAAGTAGTCGTCCACATTACTTAAAAAGACTCCCGACATTGAGGTCGACTTTAAACGACTTTCGGTACGGCACCTACAAAAGGCAATGGAACGGTAAGAAATGCAAATGTGGAAATAGATGTTGCCGTCCCTTCCCAGAAACGAATGAACATGATGAGATCAGCAACTTTGCAGAACCAGGATTTGAAGACTTCTCGAGCACCGGCCAGACACTTCGATGAAATTCTGTCGTCTATCATCCGACGACTCTAGCTTGAACTCCGCGTCAGCCTCCCCCCCCCCCCTAATGAGGGTACCCCAGCAAAATAATGAAAACGTGGTATCATATACGTAGTTACATTAGTTAAGGTTTTTCCGAAATAGATCAGAATCCTTACCGTTAATTGGGAAACTGAAAACAACGTGGAGATGACGCCGTTCAGTATGAAATACCAGAACATGGACAAATGAGTTTATTACAAATCCTCCTAGTCATCGGAAATGCAAATCTTCAAGATTCAGCCAGTACGCTTAGGCAGTGAGGCGTTTGTAAACCCATCATCACATTTCGGACCAACTTCCAGCAATTGGTTTGAAGTTGGACCTTCGCTGGTGGCGGACCATGAGGAAATTATTGCTGGCGCACGATTCCATTCTTACCACTTTTACGTCCTTACTAGTACCTCAGGGGAGAACACACTCAAGATTCTACAAATTTGCCACGAGCAGATAGTTCTGCGCGAATCTTGGAACTTGGCGTAGCAGTACCTTCCCCCCTTTGCTGCCACCGGATTCTTTTATAAAACAAAAACCAAAATTTTCTTTTGCAAAAGGGATCAAATAGCGAAAGCAAGGATAACATGACAGTTCCTCTCTCTGATAGCAAACGCATAGAAGACGAGCAGTTTGTGCTCCCATCGTCTTTGCTCTTGGATAAGACCGAGGGTGTCGGTATGGATGGCCTCGACGAGACCAAGGTGTCTCTCGACCAACCAACGTCTCATCCGAAAAAATCGTTTATGAAAGCCGCACGTAGCAAAGCTCTGCGTCCCTTTGTCATTATCTCTTCATCTTATCTCCTCTTCACCATTACCGATGGAGCCATTCGAATGATTGTATTATTGCACGCGTACAACAAGAACTTTTCTGCTCTCCAGGTCGCGTTCATGTTCACGCTCTACGAACTCGCTGGAGTCTTTACCAATCTCGCTGCTGGTGTCATGGGGGCTCGCTGGGGGATCAAATTGACTCTTGTTAGTGGACTGGCCTTGCAGCTATTCTCCTATGGTCTACTGTTTGGTTGGAAGGACGAATGGACCCGAACGCAGGCAATCGTGTACGTAACGATTGCCCAAATGTTTGCCGGGATTGCCAAAGACTTGACCAAACTAGGAGGAAAGACGGTGACAAAACTCGTTACGCCAGAAGAACAGGAAACCCAACTCTTTAAGCTCGTCAGCCTCTTGACGGGCTTTAAAAACTCATTAAAGGGAGTCGGATACTTTGTGGGCTCCTTGTTGATTCAGATCAAGTACGAGCTCGCGCTGGCGGTCATGATGGGTTTGATTGTGTTGGCCATGCCATGGGCAATTCTTGGACTGGATAGTAGTCTGGGTACAACCAAGTCTAAGAACGCGTCCTGGAGAGATGTTTTCTGCTTCGACAATCACAATCTTAACGTGCTTTCGATTGCGCGGCTGTTTTTGTTCGCATCACGTGATTTCTGGTTCGAGGTTCCGTTGCCCTTTTTCTTACGGAGTCCTTCCTGTGATGGACTTGGCATCGATATGTGTGCGATGGACTCGGATTGTACCACAAATGCCGTCTGTGGTGCACAAGGATTCTGCGAGAACTTGAACGTTGGTGGCGGTTGCGGTGGATTGGCGATGGATCGGGTCATTGTTGGAGCCTTTTTGGGTGGATACATAATTCTATACGGGCAAGTGCAATCCTGGACTCCACAGCTCGTAACGGGACCGCTGCGACAAACACCGCCCAACAAGCTGACCGAAGTTTTGTGGGGAAGCCTTAATTGTCTACCAACGCTGGTCGCAGCCATTGTGTTGCAAGGGTCCGACATGTTTGATTCTTACGACGTTTCGGGTATGACGGCCTTTCTCGTAACGGTGATCATTGCGTTCGCCGTAGTGTTTGCGATAAACTCGTCCATTCATTCATTCTTGGTGGTTAACTACGCCGCCAAGGAAAAGGTTGCCGTCTCGGTCGGCCTTTATTACATGAGTAACGCAATGGGAAGACTCTTCGGTACACTCGGTAGCGGTTTGCTGTATACGTACGTGGGTGAAAAAGTTAACGATTACTCTGGCAATGATGCGGTGGCAGCCTTGGCGGCTTGCTTCTTTGCGGGGACCGCCTGCAGTGCTATTGCTGCCTTAATCACCGTAAAAATTGATGATCATAAAGTGGGCCTCAAATGTGGGCCATGCTGGACGATTGTTCCGGGAACGGAAGATGCGGATGACGAAGAAGAAGGTGTACAAGATGACATTTCTGGTAAGGTAGGCGACACGAAGGATGCGAAAGTGCCGCACGATTTGGATGAGGAGTCGAAACGAACCTGCTAGCGCTTCTCTATGAGCTTTTTGCCGAATTTACAATACTATACACTAAAAATTTGCGTTAGGCTAGACATTTCGGATGAATACGCTTGTCGTTGCCACGTTACTTCTGCGGCGGCGTTTGCTCGGTAAATGATCAACTTGGTCGTCATTTCCAGAATCGAAAAGCAGGCTTTTCGGAGCTCTACAGTAGGATGCGAATTGGCATTCTCATGCTTCGTCCGTTCGGTTCGTCCATTTACAGTTAGCATTTTTCCGCCTCCACCGACGATCGTGTCGCTGGTTTGAAGATTACTTTCTAACTTTCGGAGTTACGGTCCCCACGGGGGCCGCTGTTACTATCAATACCAAGTCTATTATGGGTTTGCATTTCTCGTCACCTATCTCACTAGTCGTCTGAGGTTGCACTGCGTGAATCGTCGGACACTCCGCTGTGTACATCCTCGGAGACGTTGCTTTGTGCGTCGTCCGAGAGCCCGCTTTGCGCATCGTCGGACCCGACGCTTTGTTCATCGCGAGATGCACCACTATGCTCAGCGTCGGACAAAATTTGCTGTTGCTGTTGTTCTTGCGCCTTCTTGGCGCGCCATCTAGCCGTGCGAATCCTGTTTTGCTCCAGACGAAGCTCTCTCTGTTCTTTGGTCTCCGAGGCACGTACTTGCGCGGTTCGTATGCGAGACCATTCGAGCCGTGCGAGACGTTGCTCTTCCGTTTCGTTGGCCCGGACACGAGCCGTTCTCGCGCGACACTTTTCCAGTCGAAGCTGTCGTTCGTATTCCGATTCGTTGGCACGATTTTGGGCAGCCCGGGCACGCGCTTTCTCCATGCGAGCCTCCAACTGACGCGATTCTTCCGTTGGCACCACCTTGTTGCGTCTGGGTTGCTTGGTAGGTTTACTGTTGGTTGCCGACGCTGACTTTTTCTTCTTCCGGGGACGCCCTCCGCCCTCCTTGGGCACGGTACGACTTCTAGGTTTCTTCGCCGGAGCCGGACGAGCACGTTTGTTGCCGCCGGCCCCATTTCTCGCAGTGACTGCCGGATTCGGGGAACGTGCCGCAATCGCGGATCCGGATGTCTGCGGCTCTTCCCGCGCTCGCCGTTCCGCAGCCCGGAGTCTTCCTTCTTCCAACCGCGCACGGTGTTCCTTCTCGGACTCGTTCGCCCGCCGCTGTGCCGCCCGGAGACGCCCCCGCTCCAACCGATCCAACCGCTCCGTTGGCGTTTCACGGGCACGTCGTTGCGCCGCCCGGATCCGCGCCTGGGCGAGCCGCACGGCACGCTGCGACGCGGTTTCCCCGGCCCGCATCGCCGACACCCGCCGACGCGTCGCCTCCCGCTCGGTCGCAACCGACCAACGACGATCCCGCGGTCGCGACGCGGTCGTCATGGTGGGATGGGGCAGGGCTGAGGGTACGAGCGAGAAAAGGAATGGGGGGGGGAGGATTTCGAATACGGTACATACACATTTACATACGGGTGGAAAGCGGATCGTGGAGGGGAGTGTGTCCCTCTAGACCCTGAACACACAAACACACAGAACAGGATGCGAGGGCAGGTGTGGAACACGGGTACGGGACGGCATGGTAGGGTACGGTAGGGTTACCTTCGATAGTTCATACAGTACGCGGTTCCGTTGACGTTGGGATCAGACGAAGCACAATCACCATTTGCCAATCGCCAAACAGACGTTCCAGTATACCGCATAAGAACAAGACACAGAAAAGCACAAACACCTACTATAAAACGAGCTAGTGGGACACGACAGTGACACATGGTCCAAAGTCGTGCCCTCACAGTTGCAACATTCCGTCCAAATTCCGGCTCGGTGCACAGTTCGTTCGTTCCCTGCCTCGCGTCGTTGCGACCGACACAGCTTGGGGGGTGTTTGTTTCGATCGACCAAAACCCGCACCAACGAGAGAGGACGACTCGCTAGTGTGACCTTCCATGGCAAATGGGAACGATCCAGACCCCTGGGACGCCTTTGGCAGTGACAGTGAAGCAGATGACGACAACGACAACAACAACAATAATACCGTCGACCGCACGGACGCCGAAGCGGTAGCCGTCTACTTGACGCAACTCTTTCTCAAAGACAATCCCCAATTAGCCTTATCCGATCGATCGGTCGACGTACGAAACTCGGTGAATGGAGACGAAGCCGAGCTTTTGAGTCGCGCGAACGTATGGAGTGCTGCTTTGCATCGACACGGCTTCCGGTTGGGGGGCGCGACAACGGCGGACGGTCCACAACACTTCGATGCTATTGTACTGTTGGGGAACGCGAACAGTAGCACAAACGCCAACAACAATTCTATACTAGACGCTCAACAACATTTGGTTCCGGGTGGTTGTCTCGTTGCCGATCACGAGCGAATCGATGCCACCGACCCGCTGCAATGGAATCGCAACGACCAAATCCACGTGTTCGTGTCGAAAGCCAGTGGCGTGGCGTATGCGGCAATACACACATGGCCGTGCCCCATCCAGACCTCCAATTGTCCCTGGTTACCGTCCAATCACTCTCTAAACCAGGAACTGCGCCGCGTCACCGACGCTACCGTGGTCTTGTCGACTGCCGAACGCGCAGCCCAAACCTTAACGTCTCATACCGTGCAAAAGGCAGTCGCTGCGGTACAAAAGTACGGTTATTGTCTACTACCGCAACTACTGGACCGTGCAACGTGTCGAGAATGGGGGTGTGCAGTTCTGGAAGACTTGCACGAGGCGGCTAACATTTTACTGGAACGAGACCAAGTCGATATCTATCATCCACACCAATCGAAAAATGATCCCACTTCGTATCGAGAACTTTCCATGCGGGAAGACTTACGCATGGATATACGTGGTGGACCAAGCTTGCGACGCAAGCGCGGTACAAAAGGTAATCAGCCTTGGACCATAACCGCTACCGCGGAACTTGATTCGTCCAACCCACAGCACTTCTTGCGGGGCAATGCCAATATTCTAGAAATCGTCCGGCGCGTCATGAATCCAAAAGACGAATCGTTGGCATCCGGCAATTTTGGTCGCTACAACTTCCAAGGCCGGGGTCCGGACGGTTCCTACCAAGATTTGCGTGTCGGCATTGTCGGGGGTATTGTCAGTTTACCCGGGGCCGCCGAGCAAGCCTTGCACTCCGACACACCTCATTTGTTCGAACACCAATCGTGCTTGCCGGCTCACTACATTAATGTGTTCACACCGGGATCGGCCGTCCACGACAAGGTAGGGCAAACTGCGTTGATACACGGATCGCACCGTCTCGACTTCACGGCGAAATACTGCAACGACCAACATATTAATCATGCGGAGCTCTGGAAACACTTAGTTCGACCGGCAATGGACTTGGGGGATTGCTTACTATTTGACTGCCGAATCCTGCACATGGGGCTCGCGAATAGAAGTGTCGACGTGGAGCGACCACTTTTGTACACCAATATGACAATGAGCTGGTTTCACGATCCCAAAAATTGGGACAACGAAAAGCCGATCTTTGGAGAGAAATAGAGAAAGACGAGTCGTATATTCATTGAGATACTGATTGCACGGGTTCCAAACCCCTTTGCCTACTCCTTAGTCAAACTTAACGCAACGAGTAACCGCATTTACAGGTATTGTTAGACAAATTGCAGTGGCATGTCTTGATAGCCATACTTGGCCTTATTGTCGCTGTAGAGTTCGCGAAGCGCTTCCAAGTACGAGTCGTGACACTGATCGACGTACTCTTCGTATGGGAGACCTTTCTTCATTTCGGGAAAAACTAAAGGTTTACCTATTACCACATGAATTGGATGTCGGTTCGGAACCGGCCACGTAATAAAGGGAGTCGAAAAGCTCAAAATCTTTTGCAATTGTAACTGGGCTTGCCAGAGCCACGATCCTTTTTCGTCGTCAGCCACGTACAGTGTATCAAACGCCTCGTTCTCACCGAATCCCAAGCAGGGGATCGGTTTTGCTCTAGTCTCTAAAGCCAACCGAACGAACCCTTTCCGACTTAATATGTGCAGCTTGAAATTACTACGGTGTGCGTGTAGCGCTTCGGCCGCGCCGCCCGGGACTAACACGATCGATTCTTTTTGTGAAAGTTTTCGCTTTAGCGTCTTCTTGTTGGCCGAAATGATACCCAAGCATATCATCCATTCTCGAAAAATAGGAGCATAGAACGAAGCATTTAAGGTTACGGCCCACCGTTTAATGCCAGGAAATACCTTGTCGAAATGGCATCCATTCATGTTCATGGCCGTGTTCACGCCCATGCCAATAATTCCGTGTGGATGATATAGAAAAATGTACGGGCCTTGCTCAGAATCCAGGTCTTGTGTTTTGTGCAAACTCACGGGAAAGTAACGAGCCACCAACTGAAAGAAGATATTTCGGCGTAGCCAGTCGATCTGTTGGTAGGATAGCCACCGGACGCCGAGTCTTGGAGTCTCGTCGAACACGCAATAGACGGCGTACGATAAGACGACCATACGAATCGGTATGGTGGGCGCGAAGTAAATCAGAGTGCAATAAATAGACATCCAAATTAGCATCGAATACATCGGCACGCACATCGTGCAGTTCACGGTCAGGAAAAGCTCCCTGAGAAACGCAGTGAGCCGGAATCTCAGAAGTTCGCTCGGATCTTCTGGTACGACAGACTCATCCACGCCAGTTTTTGCAATACCCAGGGGCTTGCTCATGCCTGAATTTTAGAGGCAATAAATGCTGTTTATGCGACCATCGATAAGTGTCAAGTCAGGGGAAGTGATCGTCGCGGGGTCAGAAGATCTGGAGCAAATCCTTGACGAAAAATACTGCTGGGTTGCATTATTCGTGTGCTTTGACTATTAAAATTGTCATTCGTCGGATATACATGAAAATGGACGCTGATGCACGTCTGCCCATCGCCACTACAGACAATGTGAATAAGTATAATTTTCCACATTGTCCTTCTTTGACGTTTTTTCGTGTCGCAGTAGTCCCTGGTCGAACGAAGGCATTGTGGATACGATAGGCCTTTCACGAAACCGTGTTTGGAGCTGAAAATATCCACCATGCCTAGAACTACGCAGAATTTCTCACCCAATACGGAATTCACGGAGAATCTATACCGAACGAAGGCCTTTCTCACGATGGCCGAAATGATCATTTGCGAACGAAACGATGCTAGCTAGTATGGCTTGATAGGCTAAAACGCCTCGTATTTAACCATAACCGCGATATTGATCATTGGACTAGCTAGCTTCTTCCGTCCAAGACTGTGTCAGAGAGCATTGCAAAATGTTCAGCTGATGGGGGTAGGTCCTTACGTCTACACTTAATCGTGCCACGCTTTGTCGCGAACAGTGACCTGTATGCCAGAGAGGAGAGCCTACGTACTGTGGATTCCGCAATGGCTAGTGGTAGGAGTGACCGAGACTATCTCGAATCGACCATTTCTGCTTCTGTCTGGAACAGTGACATTGTTTCCTTAAAAGACATAAATGTAAAAAGCTATAAGACTGACTGATTTGGCATCTACTTTGTTACTGTATCAAAGGAATTTGCTGAAAACCTCTCCATGCTTGCTCTGAGTGGACGGGTGAGACAAATATTGCTTCCGTGAAGTGAATCTGAACGCTTTGTCATGATGTCCCGGATCTGATTTTCTTCACTGTTGGCGTCGGTGGCAGTCGCTTTGAGCTGATGCACCACGAAATTCGTCCCCTCGGGTAAGCGCTAAGGCCTCCTCGATAACCTTGGCTAAAAAACGCCGCTGAGCTTGACCGTTTGTATTTGCTCGATCGCCACTGCGATGTGGAACGTCTAGCCCACTCGAACCTCGTGTGGAATTACCCAAAGCTGGATTACGATCATCTGTTTCTTCGCTCAAAGCGCTAGCGATATAGTCAAAGAGTGTCAGTTGATCAGGTGTGACTTGGGAAGGTTCTGATGGCTTCATGGTAGTCGTCCTTGTACTTTTGAGTGAGCTACTGCAAAGGGAAACGGAGAAAATTCGTTCTTCGAGGAGTCTCTGGTAGTATTATGGATGCGCACGATGAACGCGTTCGTTTGGTTATTTTCAAGGCTAGATGGATTTTTAGAGTATGACATTCCGCGTCGAACAATAGGACCGAATTCAAACAAGAATTGTTAAATGAGCACAATCTCGTATGCAGTCATTGGTCATTGAGCCATTTAAACGGATCATGTCGTTTTTGACGATGTATTATCGACAAACATCGATGCGAAATAATTCATTGCCGCATTGAAACCTGTACCAGAAGCTACTCCAATGTCCTCCAGTAGGCCTCATAATAATATAAGGTTTTTGAAATATGTCTATTTCGCCGCGACAGACAGAGATTTAGTGCGATGATCTGGCGGAGTCCTTTTCGAAACCATTTATTATATTTGGAAAGCTGTGTTGATGTCCTTTGGTTGATCTCTCACGTGACCTAGTATGACCCCAATTTTCAGAGTCATTTAAGGGTTTTCATTTAGACGAAAAGACATTTTTGAAGCTCCCTCACAATCCTTCGGAAAGCAATTCCGTCGGTCTAACTGTAAAGTAGAATATTTGCAGGGTTCCTTCCTTAAAATACTCATCCATTCCAAGAAACACGAAAACGGTTATTATACTAATTTGCCGCTGGAAACGTCTGCTTCCAACTACATATAGTGAATCAAAAGCCTAATTTCATAGTCAAAAGTTAATGCGATACGTTCGTTTGGCTTTTGCGATCTCCGATGACACGAGCTTCAATTTTTGGTCCGTCGAAACCGGTTTCATGTGTGCTATCTTCAATTCTGGCTTTGGATGCTAACGTGGCAATGGATACCACCGCGCTTTTTTGGTCAGGAGTGCATCACCGAGCTGAACTATTGCGAAGCAAAGTAATCTTTAAGTGAAATTACCGATCAGCGATGTTTTTGTACTGCACAATATCTCAAACGATGAGCTTCCTTTTCTTGAAAGGGTAGCTTGCGTTGGACAGCGGCCGTTGGCATGCAGACGAGTATCCGTATACCGACCACAATTCTGGTTCGCTATCGTCGTCGTCATCCATACTGCTTCCTTCCAGGATAGTAGAAAATGCGTAGTCTTGCCGTGGCTGGACGGGACGATGACAGAGCGGCACAATAGGTGCAACGCTACTCGTCGGCGTGATCAAATTTCGAACCGGATGCGGCGTAATCCAACGGCGGCCCTCCAAGAGACACCGTCCCTTGACGGTATTGGTCAATGCTCGCAGGGACTTTCGAATCGACGCCAAAGCTCGTTTCGTTTTGCGCTTTTTCTTTTTGGCCGCTTCAAAAGCCTCTCGATCCCAATAGCGCAATAAATCAAATTGTTCCTTGTGCTGCGCGGAATCCGAACGCATGGCCGTGGCGGCGTAGGGGTGTTCGGTAAAGGGTTCGTCCAAGAGCGCCAACGCCGTCGCTTCCATACACGTCGACATGGTTTCCAAATCGTACCCACCTTCCAAGGCCACCACAAACGGGGTATGAATTCCGCCAGCTTCCAGGACACTCCTTGTCATGATGTAGAACATATCGGGCGAAAGCCCACAGTCACCCAACAAATCGCCCCTTGCCGCGTCTAGACCACAAGCAATCAGAATCAGGTCGGGTCGGAAAGCCGAAACGACCGGTAAGACGGCTTCTTGAAAGGCCGCAGCATACTCCACGTTGCCCATTCCTCGGGTTTCCCAGGCAATATTTAGGTTGGTTCCGGCTGCAAATCCGGAACCCACTTCTTCGGGGTGCCCCGTTCCCGGATAAAACCAGTCTCGTTGTGACGCTGCACTGGTCCCAAACGCCGCACGATGAATAGACATGTAAAAAATGTTCGGATCGTCGTACGTGATATCTTGGATACCGTTGCCGTGGTGAATATCCCAGTCTAGCACGAATACGCGTTCGGCCCGGCCCTCGTGTATGGCATGTTTCGCGGCAACGGCAATGTTATTGAAGTAGCAAAAGCCCATGGCGGCATCACGGGTAGCGTGGTGACCCGGAGGGCGAACCAAAGCAATGGCGCGGGTGGGGCCAAAGCCTGTTTCTTCGTTGGTGAGAACGGCGTCGACGCAGTTGACGACGCCACCAACGGAAAGCGAGGCGGCGTCGAAAGTATCCTTGCAAAAGTAGAGATCATTATCGACGCACATGTCGCGCAGGCCTTGGTCGGAAAGAAATCTACTACGCAACATGTTGTCGTAGTGATCGGAGGAATGTGCGAGTTCGATGGTACCTCGCAGGCAGGGAGTGGGAGCGATGGGAACGAATCGCTGTCGGTGGAAACGATCGTAGGCGCTGTTACAATACTCTTTACGAGCGAGTAGACGGCGTTCGAGTGATAACATTTTGTCGTGGAGACTGACGATTCGCGAGGCTCGCTCGAAGCAGGGAGGAATTGCTGCTTCCGGGATACTGGGGTCGCCGTGAGCAACAACTACGGCGTCATCGTCGTCGGCAAAGCCGGGAGGAGGACGGTGCAGAGCCATGCGAGCATCATAGCAGAGATAAACAGAGGTTGGACTGGCCATTGTAAAAGTCAATGTCAAAAGTGTGGATTTTTTTATTGTGAGCCAGAGTCTTGGTTCGAAAAACCGGCGGAAAAACTAACTTCAGCCTTGATGAAAAAGTCGTAACGAGAAGGCTCTTGCCAAACAAACGAACAACGCGGCAATCGAAGGTTCGCATCCGTCGATGGAGCAGTACGCGACCGTCTTTCGACCCTATAATTTATCGTATAAGATCAGGGAGGTTCGATATGCTCCCTGATGGCCTTGGAAGGGGCAGTGGACCCCCCAATGCTAGTGATCTGCGACGGCCATGGTCGGATTCGCGTTTGCAACGAACGGCCATAAAAATTCTGAGATTAAGTCTGCCACCAGCGTCCTCGGAATAGAAACGCAAATCCGTCTGTCTGTCGTCGACAAAAGCCTTTCCTCGTTTCACCAATTTCTCCGGACTCGGCAGCATGTCCGCCGTTCGCGGATAGGCGAGACTTTCTTCCAACGTTTGGCACCTGGAATGCAAATGATTGGTTCCAGCTGCAGCCAAATTTGGTATCTACTATCTATATAGGATACCGAAGACTACAACGAAGTCTTCCGAGAATTACTATAACTCCAAGGTACGGTACTTTCGCGAACGTAGATTCTTTTAAGGCAGTACAGATGGTATAAAGTAGACGCATTCAGACGCTTATTGAACGGAGACGATTCTCGCCCTCCCCCAATTATTTAGAATCGATTCCGAGCAACAAGCTACTACCCCCTCCGCCGCTACCACCGCCAGTGTTTGGCAAGTAAACAATGTTGCGAGAGTTCGCCAGCTTGCCCGCAATCTCCTTGGCTGCATCAATACGTCGCACCTCAATAATCGCGTTTCCCGTCTTCTCCATCGCCTTTGTGATGATACGGGCCGACTCGGCTTCACCCTCCGCGCGAGTCACCATCGCCTGCCGTTCCTGTTCGGCTTTCTTCACAACCCACTGCTGGCGTTCCGCTTCCTGACTGGCCACCTGCTTGGCTTCGATAGCCTTCATAAATTCTCGACCAAATGTCAGGTGCGTAATGGAAACGTCGTCCAGCGTAAGATGAAAGTGTTTGGCACGTTTCATCATTTCGTTCTTGATGCGCTCGGACACTTCGGCACGTTTGGAAAGAAGCTCTTCCGCATTGTACTGCGCAACCACAGATTTTAAGACTTCGTTTCCAATAGAAGGAAGAACGCGCTCGTCGAAATCTGTGCCCAGTTCACGGTACAGAGTGGGAAGTTCCTCTTCTATGGGACGCCACAATACGCGAAGCTTGATATTCACCATCTGCAAATCCTTGGTACCAGTCACGGACGGCACCTCTCGTGGCTTGGTACGAATGTCCATAATTACCGGACGCTGGATGATAGGTACGATGAAGTGTGTTCCTTCTTTACGGACATCCGGTAAAATACCTCCACGAAGCGTATCGAACATGACGGCGCGTTCACCGCCGTCAACCGTGTACAAACATTGCGAAACGGTGAAGGTTCCAACAGCCAAAGCTCCCGTTGCCCGCCCCAAGCGATTCAAAGCTGCTTCCATCGAAGTGGCTTGATGTGATAGTCGCTGGGAGGTATGTGTGGGCTGGAACAAGGTATCGTTGGACGCCTATACTGATGTGATGGTGGATATGGATCAAGGGAGGTGATTGTACACGAGCTTCCCGCCAGTCGTATTCTTTTGTCGTGAGAGGTCTGGCTAGTTTCGTATGCGTGGTCGAATGTGGTGGTTTGGGAGATTTGGCTTTCTTCGCTGATCATCCGGAATTGATTCTACCGTCGTCTGCCAGGAAAGGAGACATATTATGTTTAACGCCTTCGTAGTCCTACGACACAAAGTACATTATACCAATTCACTACTCTAGAGTGGAAAATGTCAACTTGCCCATCTCCTTCGGCGGCGTCACGAGCATGCGTGACAGTAAACTACCAACACTAGTGTGTAAGCTTTCGAGGTTCGCAGAGAAAATCCCTTTACATCATTGCAATCCAGCGGAAAGTCTCGCCTTTAGGTCGCCTGCTTCTACAATCCGACGCAATCATGGCACATTTCGCCTTCATATGACGGTGGAATCTTAGGAAAGCGACCATTGTGGATTCGATTTGAGTCTTTGCCGTCTCTTGAGAGAGTCCGGTGGAAATAAGGAGGCGTGGGGCTGCGTTGAAGTGGCTCCCTAATAGCAAAGGGGCGAGACTTTTAGGACGACAAAGTAAGGGTTCGCCTTCGATATTGAAGTAGTTTCTTCTACTTTTTCATGTAAATTAAACGACATGATATATGGTTTTGCCAGGAGCGTTCATCCATGCAGCAGAGAAAATATTGCGTTATCCACAAATCTTTGTTTTGAAGCCATTTCACTGCAAGATGACGAAGCATTGGTAAATACCCAAAGCAAACAAAACCTATGTGTGATCACTCTTCATGGTTTTCATGAGAGTTCGTGCTGGACGGCTCAACCCCAAAAAAGCGAATCTTAATGTAGTGTTATTGAATATAAAAGCAGAATTGCAAACGGAGATGCAACAATTCGATTCTTCAATCTGCCTGAAGCTGATGTCATAAGAACGAAGGGAGGAGAGGGACTGCGATGGAACAAATATTGACATCCTTACTAGAGATCAAACGCCCCTTTCATTCGATGCGTCCTCCTCGCTTCCGACGTGAGAGAAAGAGTCGTCCAAGCTTTCATCTCCAACGATTTGCAAAGCGGACTCGAGAATCGCAATGAGCTTTTCCCGATCGATCATAGATCTTGAAGCAATAGAGGAAGTGCGATGCATGGTTCCGATTTCATGAGCCGGTCGAGGACGGGGTTCGCCAGGGTCTGCTGTTTCCTGCGTGCTTAATGGGGAAGAATGAGCTACTCGGGAAAAGCGGAGGGCCCAAGCCTGTGTCAGGCTCATATTCAATGGCAATTCTGCGCTAGACACAGGGTCTCGCAAAATGCCCATCGGCCTCTCCGATGCACCCGCTGTTGCGTCATTGTTAATTCTACCGCAGGACATGATTGGCTTTTAGGATGTTCGCTATTGTGATTCACAATGATTTGTTGCTTTTACCTTTCGTTTTTATAATTCACAGTTACCGTGAAGGGTGAGAAACATGCGGTGTATTTTGATGCTGTTCACGTCGCGACTGTATTCATCTTCCGCAGACTTCACCTTTACTTCTTAGGATTCGCAGCTTTGTTGTTCTGTTTTTATTGTCATCAACTTCAACAAAGTTTGTATAAGTAATTTTTTTTCCGAACGACCCTTTTTATAAAGGCATCTTTGGAAAAGGGTTTTAAATGGGCCCTTTCCCTACTATGCCCAGATCCCAGTTCCCTCCCAAGAAACTTAAAAACATCAGTGTGATATGAAATTTCAACCAGAACAGAAAACGAACTTGTTGGATAAGTCATTTCCTGGGAGAAGTGAAATAAACCATCTGCGTTTGGAACGTGACGTACAAATTGTTTAACGGCGAAGTGGATGCTGCTGACTGGCGGAAACCAAAGATTGAATTCAAGCGAACTTGAGTTGTATTTTTTGAATTGTGCGAATCGCATGGTGATGCTTGTTTTCTAGTACGTCAAAGGACCAGATATGTTCCCTATAAGTAAAAAAAGGAAATCCCTTGTTGTAGATGTATGATCCATAACCCCATAATTCTTACCAACGGTTGGAAGGTCCCGATTCTACCACTGATGCAACAGCAATCGGCAGTTCTGGTTCGCTGATGACACCAGCGTTCCCGCCGAGCTCTCATCTGACAGGGTAATCACTGACGATTCCACTTCGACGGCAATGCAAATCTGTTCCGCCGGTTCGATAGCGTCACTTGCCTGTCGACGTAGTACTAGTGTTTCAGTGGTACAGGACTACCGGATTGCGCCATTTCCATCTTCTGTCAAACAACCATTTGTTTCAATACTCGAATAAAGCCATCACGACTAATCACACACGCATTTTTTTCTGTGCACCAGACAAAGCAAGTAATTTGTGTGACGATGTGAATATGGTAGTATTCCCTCTCGTGCAGTTTTACTACTGAATGTAAAAGAAACGCTATTACGTGATGGAATCTTGCCAAGATCGAATTTATTTTCCAAAATAAATACTCGCTTGACATTATCTTGAAAAGATATATCCAATAGAATATCTTGCTTTTCCATCCCCTTGGCATTTTATTTAAATATTTTAGATCGACAAGGCAAGATGCGCCTGTTGAGAATTGAGCGGAGTGACCCATTTCTCGAGGTGTGTATCAATATACCGCTTTTTACGGTTAGTCCGGACGCGCGAGCACGATCGAGGGCATGCAAAACTGCTCGGGCGTCCGCACATACTACCAAATCTAGCACACTACCTGAAAGTGACGGTGAGAACGTACATTGACAGCCAGACCAGATTACTGTGGCCATTCCTGGCACCCTGCCTTGTTAAACTTTCTTCTTCTGGATTGATTTTAGACACTGTTTTGGTTGTCGGCTATTTCTCGACTCACTGGCCAGCAAATCTCGTTCTTCCGTTCGTTTAAGTTAGTGCCTCGTGCTGTATCGAGCGCCAAAGGAAGGGATCTCACGAAGATCGTCTTTTATACAGAGAGAGTTCTTTTCCGTGTTCTTTTCGTTTCCTGTCGCGTGAACCGCAGAAATTTACTCTTTTAGCATGCAAGCATCGTCGACAGATTTCTCGTCGACCGAGTCCGTCATGGTTCCTCTGCGAGTGGAGGGTATGATGTGTCAGAGAAATTGCGCTACAACAGTCCGCAACGCGCTCTTGACGGTAGCAGGCGTGCACAACGCCGAAGCGACGTTTTCGACAAGAAGTGGTTGGATCGAGCTCACTCGCGAGGAAAGGGGCGAAAATACGGATACGATTGTGCGAGAGGCACTAGAGGCTGTCGAGCTCGTTGGTTACCAAGCGACAGTCGATTCCTCTAACAAAATTGTGCCAACAGGAGAATCAAACATGATACAGGCATTGATCCTTCATTTGAAGATTGAGGGTATGATGTGTCAACGAAATTGTGGTTCTACAATTCAAAATGCCCTATTAGAAGTGCCGGGAGCGGTCCAAGCTGAAGCTATTTTCTCCGAGCAACGCGCGTGGGTTAGATTTGAGAAGAGTGTCACCGACACAGCAACGAGTAAGGTCGCGAAAATACCAGCTTATTGTGTTGAAAAAGCGATTGAAGAAGTTGAAAGTGTCGGATTTGAAGCGAACGTAATTACAGATGTAACAGCCTATTTGAAGGAATTGCGAGTCTCTACCAAAACACTCCTATCAACCAACCCGATGGTCATTCCCAGCGAGTCCGAAAGTAAGGAATCGCTTGAACATGACTTGAAGGCGTCGACCAGTATTCGTTTCCAAATTGGTGGCATGAGCTGTGCAGTTTGTACAGGACGCGTAGAGCGTGCCTTGCGATCTGTCCCAGGAGCCACCGACGTACAGGTAATGCTAGCAACCTCACGGGCCTGCGTCCAAATGGAAAATGAATTTGAAAGTAATCGTCACGTGATCGAGGAAGCGTGTGTGATTGCGGTCCGAGAGGCGGGCTACGAGTGTCAGCCACTAGCTTCGGATAGCAGTGGTGGTAGCTCCTTGCACCAAAATGCAGCCCAGCTTGAAGGTGCACGCATTGAAGAGCTCTCATCCTGGAGGCGTCTCCTGATTGTTAGTTTGGTATTGACTGTTCCGATGATTGCGGTGCATCACGGTCATGCTGAATTCGGACCGACTGATATGGTGCCATCCCCCGCAATGTGGTTGATGTTTATTTTTTCGAGTCTAGTGCAGTTTGGCGTCGGCCGAAGATTTTATCGGTCCGCATGGAACGGTCTAGTTCACGGGCGGGTTTTGGGTATGGACTTTTTGGTCGTCCTCGGTACCACCGCCAGCTACGTCAACAGTCTAGTTTTATTCGGAATCCAGTTGTGGACGGGTCGCATGACGGCTCTTTCCCCAACATTTTCGACCGGCGCCATGCTGCTCACCTTTGTTACGCTCGGAAAATACATGGAAGCTTACGCGAAGGGCAAGACAACTGGGGCGCTGCAAGCTCTCATGGAATTGCAACCATTATGTGCCGCGCGGGTGTGTTTGCAGCCTGGTGATGCGCTAGAGAGCCCGGTCGATATTTCGTCGTTGGTCACCGAGGAGGTTGATGCAAGGGATATTCAAATCGGAGATTACTTACGCGTGTTACCAGGGTCCCGCATTCCCACCGATGGGATCATCGTAGCGCTGTCAGGTCACAAGAAGGGACTGGAGCAGAATACTGCGTACGTGGATGAATCAGCTTTATCGGGAGAGCCCTTTCCCGTCGCTAAATCGTTGGGCGACCAAGTTTTTGGGTCGACCGTCAATCAATTGTCCGCTGTGATTGTAAAAGTAACTGCGACAGGTGGCGAGACAGTGCTTTCGAAAATTGTTCGCCTCATGGAAGATGCTCAACGTGAAAAGGCTCCTATCCAAGTGTACGCCGACAAAATTGCTTCGGTTTTCGCTCCAGTCGTTATTGGTCTAGCTCTGATAACCTTTTTTGCCTGGTTCACGATGAACAAAAATGTGGCCGTGGAAGATCGATTCTTTTTAGCCTTTATGTCTTCGATATCGGTCGTTGTTGTGGCATGCCCCTGTGCGCTAGGATTGGCAACCCCCACAGCTGTTATGGTGGGGACTGGCGTCGGTGCAACTCATGGCTTGCTGATAAAGGGCGGTGCTGTTTTGGAGAAGATGCACGGGATTGATACTATCATATTTGACAAGACGGGGACGTTGACTACCGGGAAAGCTGTGCTGGGTGAGCGAGTTGAGCTTGTAAAAGCTATGTCGGATGATCTATTTAAGAATTTACCGTCGCCGGTAACGCCAGCCAGCTGTGTTCTTTGGTTAGCGGCATGTGCTGAAGCTCAGTCGGAACACCCTTTGGCGGATGCTATTGTGAATGCGGCAAAAGGTATGTGGGGTGGCGATGTCACTCGGGCGCAAGACGGCGTGTGCGTCGAAGACTTTCAGCTTGTCCCTGGTCAAGGAGTAGAATGTCGTGTGACGAGGCCGGCTTGGGGAAGCTATTACGTGCGGGTCGGTAGCGACTCGTGGGCTAAGCCAGGTTCCGATATAAGTGGAGACGCCCAGGCCACCGCACTCCGCCAACGGGGCCATGTCGCAGTATATGTCAGCATTCTCGAAGCAAACTCGCCTGTAGGAATCCGTCGTGTAGTTGGAGTTTTCGGAATTGTTGATCCAGTTGAACCGGAGGCCCGAAGTACGGTGTTGGCCCTGCAGGCGATGGGAATCGAAGTTTGGATGTGCACAGGCGACCACGTCTTGACGGCAAACGCTGTGGCGGCCGAGGCTGGAATCACGAGGGAACATATTTGTTCCGAAACTACTCCACAAGGGAAAGCTGACCTTGTAACTAGGCTTCAGCAAACTCGGAGAAGGAACGTTAAGCGGGAAGTTCTTTCGACAAATATGACACGCCGTGTTGCAGTTGTGGGAGATGGGATCAATGATGCCGTCGCTTTGGCGAGAGCCGACGTCGGTATTGCAGTCGGTGCAGGAACCGAAATTGCTGTGGAAGCCGCTGATGTTGTTCTTGTGCGTTCGTCACTGCACGACGTTGTGATTGCCCTACACCTTTCTGAAGTCGTCTTCCGTCGCATTATGATGAACTTTTTGTGGGCCATGTCCTACAACGTTATCGCCCTACCTTTTGCAGCTGGTGTCTTGTACCCATTCACAGACTTCCGGTTGCCGCCTGAGCTCGCTGGATTGATGATGGCTTTCAGCTCCGTAAGCGTTGTCACAAGCAGCCTGCTGTTGCGTAACTATAAACGTCCATCCATAGACGACAATGGATTACTTCACGGGGGGAGTGGATGTTTTGCAAATTGGTCATCTCGGTTGGTCTCACATTTCCAACAGCCATATCTCGGTCGCTACGAAAGCATTTCGACCAATTCCATGGGTCACGATATTGTGTGAAGAAGATAGCCGGTAGACTCAAGTTTCCTTAAGCCTTGATTTTTAAGATGAAGATTCTACATAGGCACGGGCAGCTTCCTTAACGCGTTCCTGCGTCTTAGCAGTACCATGCTGCTCCTCGAAAGAAAACCACTTTTTGAAAAGGCTTTTCATCTGTTTGTCCGAAAGCTTCATTTGAAGAGAATCAATCTCTTTCCCAGCAACCTTCTCAAAAAGCGAACGCGCAGTCTCGGCTTCTCCGTATTTGACTTCTTTGTCGACATACACGAAAAGGATGTCAAGCCGTTTCGGATTTTTCTGAAGAAGTCCGTCGAAAAGCGTTCTAGCCTTTTCTGCGCTGTTATACTCAAAAACGAGTTGGGCAAATTTTGACATAAGCTCAACATGCTTGTAGGCAGGGAGGGAAAGCAATGCGCGTTTAGACAGCGCGTACGCTTCTTCATGACGCCCTAGTCGAAGTAGATACTTAGCGTGCGCCAACCAAACCGTTTTCTTGCTTTTGAACTTTTTGCACATCTTGCTAAACATGTCGTCGGTTCTCTCTGTTGTACCCACGGATGATTTTTCGGTTACTTCCTTTTCCATCATTTCACAAACACGAAGATGTATTTTTTTCGGATTGTTGTGTTGACATGCCCGCTCGATGGTAGCTTTGAGGCATGTGGAGCTCCCATACTTCAGCTCTAGCGTAAGGAGAGCGCACCATACGTTGAGTTTTTCGCCTTCCTGACGAAACTCAATTCTCTGGAAAGCGCGCTCTGCAACTTCTCGGGCAGCCGGAATATCTGCCAAGGTCAGGTGGAAAGCCATGTAGCGAATCCACAGCTCTGACGAGTTGGGGCTACTTGCTAGAAGGCGTTCGAAATCTGAGGCAGTCTCGGGGTTATCGTTGGCAGTTCCATCAGCCAATGCAATTTCACGACGAGCGATATCCTGCTCTTCTTGTCTTCGCTGCGCTTGTTTGCGGCGCGATTTATGGTTTAACTTATGCAACTCATCTTCATTTGCTTCGTCTTCACTCGAATCGTCCTCGTCAACGGAGTCCTGATCTCGTGTATGCGACTGCATTGACCTTGTCCCGTTCCAGTCAAATCCGACGTTCATGTCTAGTATGTCGGCAAAACTTTTTTTGGCCGGTTTATTGCTACTATCCGATGAGACATGCTTTTCTTCATCTGATCCGGACTCTGAACTCTCCACACTGCCTTCACTCTCGTCATCTGACCCGCTTTCAGCTTCATCAGCGACTCTTCCTGCCGCTATATTTGCAATACTTTGGTTATCAAAAGAGTCGTTGTCGTCGCTGTGATCTATCCCGGACACCTCATCGATAGATTCGACATCAGAATCTTCGTCATCTTCGAAATGGCTTGATTTCATACTAAAACCAAGAGTCTTCTTCTGCTCATCTTTCTTCAAAACAAGCACCTTGACAAGATCTCCGGGATCGTAGAAAGCCGACAGCGTTTTGACATACTTATCGCTGCACTCACTTTTATGAACAAGACCCGACACCTCGCTACCTTCGAGTCGAACAAAGACACCGTAATCTTCGATACGCGTGACGGTCCCTTTGTATTTCGATCCTATCTCAACTTGATCAAAACATAGCTGTGTCTTTCTATCCAAAAGACTAGATTCGCGCATATCAACGTCCACCACAAAGCTGTTTTCTGAAGAGGAAGCTGGTTTGATCTGTTTGACTTTTCCAACGACAAGTCGACCCATTGGAAAAGCCGCCGCTGGATCAGGCAGGAAACCGTCGCATAATTCTTTTAGCATCGCGCGGCCCTGGACACGCCGAGACAACCTGACGAAGCAGCCTTTGCTGTTTGTATCGATCACAAAAGCTTGCACAGTATCACCGACGTCTGGTGGATCATCATCGTCTAAATCCCCCTCGATCCTGCTATATCGTAAACTGCCTTCAAACGGTCCTTTCTCAGATGAAGGAGTAGAAAGAATTCGGCATGATACAAAAGCTCTATCAGCCAAGGACTTTTGTCGTCCAGCAACGCTGCGAAAATAAATAAAAGCAATTAGCCATTTTTGTAGACGATCTTTCATTGCGACCCCTATGAGACAGTACCGGGCCTCTCCACACGTCCGCCTTTTTTCTCTTTGCACATGCCCTCCCAGGGATATTCACAGTCAAGTATGATAGAGACATTGACCGTTCCGTGTGCGCAATACTACTCCTTCAAGCAGTGGCTTACCTTCCGTCGTTTACTCCATCGTTACATTGCTCATCCAATCCGGGGTTATCTATCGAGTCTGACTTGGATCTACCTGTTTCTGCCAAATTGTTGCCAAGAGGTAGATTGATCCAATCGTCTACCTCGTCGAGCTCCGAGATACAAACACGGACAAAACAGCCTTCTCTCAAACCGAGCATCAGCGCGGGAGGTCGCGGGGCCATCTTGGATCGATGGACTCGGGCGACAACAAGGTCACCCTTCTCAGGCTTTTTGTAAAGGTCTCGAACACCCAGTACCGAAAGTACTGGCCCCTTCACCTTGCCATTTTGACCAGATTCAACCCCATTAACCACGCACTCCAAACAGCTTCCACGTGGGAAAGCGAGCTTCAAGTTGTTCAATACGTGAGGATTGTCAGACAGCTCGAAAGCTGGAACAAAGCCAGACAGTCCGGGGCTCAACATAACCCATAGCCCTGAACTTCTTTCACACACCGCAGACACGATGCCACTCACTTTTGTACCAACTGTAAGCTGATGAGCTTCCTGAAAATAGGTAGGCACTGATATCCCGTGTGCGTCAGGAAAGAAAGGCGAACGGGTTGATAGCTCAACATACGCGAATTTGCTTTCAGTTTCGATAGCAACAACCCGCAATTGTTGTACTTTTTTCCCCGCCTTCCATCCAAAGAATGGATGACCTTTCGTTATCTCATTTCCAACGCGCATTTTGCTTGGAATAGTTTTAGGTTCTCTCGCTGGCGTCGTGTCTACCATTGTACAGTGTAATCGAGCTTTTATTTGATCGACACCATACACTCCTTCTAGCTTGAGACTAGCTCTGTAGAAGTCAACCGTCTTAACTTCCGCCTCTTCTATTATGTCACCAATTTTCATAGAAATTTCAACATTCTTAGCAATTTGGCGCAATTTGCGGCCAACGGACAGCAGGATTCTCTTCGGAGAGGACATGGTATCGACGGCCACGACATTGGAAATTATCGTTGAGAATAAAGGGAGCAACAAACCACCCTTCTTCTTCGGAACCATTCCAGTGAGACCATCTAAAAACTGGACGAAGGCTCCGTGGCGATTGTCGATCTGTGCAACATAACCTTGTAAGGTAGCGCCAACGTACAAATGAGAATTCGGCGAGGGAACGAAGATATCGTCCGATTCTTCTTTGCGGCTGGCTTCTGCTTCTATTGTTTCAACAAGCGTCGGTCTTATTGAAATAACAGCAAGACTTCCGGTCCCGCTAAAGTACTCGGACTTTGATTTTCGAGGGTCTCTCAGCACAAGACCCTTTCGGTTGATTTTTTTTCCAACTGTAAGCAACTTGCTAGCCAATGCATCGAGTGCAGCTGCCGATTCAATGTCTTCAAGCTCGTAGTTGTCCAAAAGCTGGTCGTAAGGTAGCTTACATTCAATCATCGGAAGCATTGAAGCACAATCGCTTTCACCGACAACGTATTTCGATTTGATACTGACAATAGCATGTCCCGGTACATATCCTCGGTCTTTTTCCTTCCCGGTAATTAACTCCAGGACACGAACTGATCTCAAGGGAAGAATTGCACCGGCTCGGAGGTGAATCATTTTATACGCATCATTTTGCTCCATAGTGTCCTCAAGCTCTATGTCTTTCTCCTCCAAGCCTTTTAAGCTAAAGGTCATCTCCCAGTAGACACGTGCTTTTGATTGACCCGACTCGGCTTCGTCTTGGTCTAACCTGTTTGCATTGTTCACTTGTCTCCGCTTCAAGTTTACTACGCGACCACTAACTACATCACCAAGATGATAGCTATTGCTATGATCCTCGATACCAAGCTCTGTTCTCAGGCTTCGCGCGTTAACAACCCCATACACCCCATTGAAGAAGGTCACAGAAAGACCTCGTTCATCAATCTTTGAAACAAAGCCGGAGCCTTTTTGTCCAATTTTAAGGCTATCGTAGGAAGTAATAATATGCTCTGCCTTCAGTAGAGACTTCTTGGCCGTCAGCATACACTTTTTCGTATCTTGATCAACCGTCAAAACACGAACATCAACCTTTGCCCCAATTGCGTATTTGACCTTGCGCATTTTGGTGCGGTAGTCGCTGGTGGCCGCTTGATCAAAAAGCTGCATCGGAGGAATCATTCCACGAATTCCCATACCAAAATCAACCAGTATACCACCGCCGTCCAATTGAGCGCAGACCGGTACTTGTTTGTAGATGCGTCCAGGAATCAAATCCCCATGCGTCAAAACGTGTGCCGACACGATACCCTCCGCCGTGGCACCCGACGCAATTCCTTCAATCATGTTGGCTGTGCTCAAGATTCGGACCGAGTGTTTGGTGGACGGAGCAAACAATTTCGCAAAGACGGCTTCCGAAGTCTTACCAACAGCGTGGTCAATCGCTTTCGAAATGTGTACGTAGACAGCTTGGACTCGAGATGCTTCCGTGTAGGATTCGTCTTTTGATACCGGACTATGAATCCGATTCTTTTTTTCAACTGAGCTTTCGTTAACCAAATTGGGTAAAGCTAACAAAGCCCCAACCCCAGAGTCCAAGCGAATTACCGTCGCCTCCGGAATGACACTACCAACTGCGGGTAATGGAACCGGAACACGAAGATCCAGTAGATGTGGCAGCATAGATAGTCGAATAATCTTGGTCGCTGCGTCGACTGCAATAATTCGCGCCACAACAGATCTATTCTGGTTAAAAATCGGCTTCCAATGATCCGATTCCTGACGACCATTCGGAATCCATAAGGTTCCGAGATGTTGCACTTCCACGGCTCCACGAAAGATGCCACCGGCAAATGTAACGCATAGGCCATTTCGAACAACCGTCTCAACTGTCGCACGTACCAAACTACCAGGCTGCAATGTCTGTAACGTTGGTGTACTTGACGCTGGTAAAAAGTGTTTAGCCACGTCTACCTTCGCGGGTAGCGACAAGGGTACGATCTTGAGATCACCCGATCCTCCCCCCCGAACAAGAAAGTCCTCGATTCTTCCTTCCGAAAGAAAACGGCTTTCTTCATTGAAAGGACCACTGTCTTCGTCTACGATATAACTACCACCGATCTCGTCAAATGGCAGAAAGCCTCTCCTTTTCAGTCCGAGATCAATCAATAGCCCGTGATCTTCGACCGACAGCACTTGACCACGAACGAAAACACCGGTCGAGTTAATTGAGGCGTCTTTAGGATTGACTTTAGCCGGATCGCACGTGACTTGAATCCGGCGACGGGGACCCGTCTGGGTTTGCTCCTGGACGGCCTTGACTACTCGGACACTTAGGATCTGACCCTTGATCAACGCTTTGTCATATGTTACGGGGTCTTTATCCGTACGAAGCATAAATCCCGTCCATTGATTGGGCAAACTAAATATTGCGAGATCTTCATGAACTTCCTTGACAAACGCCAAGAGCGAGAAATCCTTGGCAAACTTGGAAAAGCTGAGCGCTTCAATGTACGGATCGCCTTTTTGCGGCACCACCACGGCCCCGCCACCCAACGGCAAAAGTGACTTTTTGCTCGCCGGGTCTGATTTGGGAATCGACGTCGATGTTGCTATTGATGAATTCTTGGCCTTTTTGGGCGCTCTTTTCGCTTTTGTGTCGTCGGCGGCGCTGCCGAATAGAAAATCCGTTGCTGGGCGCTTCTTTTCCTTTGAGCTCGTTTTGTTGGTACGAGACTTCTTGTCGGTGTGCTCGTCATTCTTCTTTTCAGCCCGTTGGCGATGGCCGCGAGGAAAGCTTGCTTCCTCCATGCTCTTTGTGCACGTCAAACGAGGAATTTCAACGACCTGCAAACAACGACAGCCAACTCAAAAACGGCGAATGAAACAACATCAATGTAGTAGGATGAACGAAACAAGCATCGCAATACATTTTCGGTGGCTCTTGTCTTGAAATACATACTCATAACCTATTTCGATTATTTTAAAATGTGTCAGCTTTAAATTCAGCCGGCAATTCAAATCAGAAAAAGCAATTTCTTGTACCTTGAGCCACAGTCAGCGACAATCACAGTCCACTTTTAGTCACAGTCGATACGAATTGTGTGAATCTTCAATTACCTGACTATTAACAGCAAATAGCTTTCAAAGTTAACATGTCGGGAGCTCAGAACCTATGGCGGGAACAACAGCTTCGATGGCCTTCCGTTCGCGTATTACAGTTCCCATGCAGCGCTGCTACTATTCGTTGTTCGCCACCAAAGCTCTAACCCAAGAAAGGAATTAGGAACAGCCTCGTAGGATCCCTACTGCGGGTCTGTCACTTCCCCCGTTGTTGCCAGCGGAGAACGATCTTTACAGTAAAACGTAAAAATTCAACACATTTGATTGTGTGACCAATCCACGTACCTCCTCTTTACCTGCAATCAGTTGATTACTTTGTTTTGACTATCATCACCATGGCTGAAGCAGTACTAAATCGCTTGGGTCGCGCTTCGGGAGTGCTCGCGGTGGGAACTTTTACCGTGTCACAGTGCTTGTTTAATGTGGACGGCGGTGAACGCGCCGTCATGTTCGATACGCTTCGTGGAGGTATTCTGCCAGATATTCGCAAAGAAGGAACGCATTTTCTTGTACCAATCATCCAGCGCCCTGTCATCATGGACATTCGTACCAAGGCAAGAGAGGTGCCGTCCGTGACTGGTACCAAGGATTTGCAGATGGTGAATATCAAGCTTCGCGTATTGTGGCGACCCATAGAAGAGGAACTTCCCACTCTGTACCGTGAACTGGGCACAGATTTCGACGAGCGCGTTCTTCCTTCTATCGGAAACGAAGTCTTAAAATCTGTGGTTGCGCAGTACAACGCGGAAGAACTTCTTTCCAAACGTGAGGAAGTGTCAGAGCGCATCAAGAACGAAATGATGAAACGTGCCAAACACTTTCATCTTACGCTGGATGATGTTGCTATTACCCACTTGACGTTTGGTCGAGAGTTTATGAAGGCTATCGAAGCCAAGCAGGTGGCCAGTCAGGAAGCGGAACGCCAGCAGTGGGTTGTGAAGAAGGCCGAACAGGAACGGCAGGCAGTTGTAACTCGCGCGGAGGGTGAAGCCGAGTCAGCCCGTATCATCACAAAGGCGATGGAGAAGACGGGAAACGCGATTATTGAGGTGCGACGTATTGATGCAGCCAAGGAGATTGCGGGCAAGCTGGCGAACTCTCGCAACATCGTGTACTTGCCAAACACTGGCGGCGGAAATGGAAGCAGTGGCGGAGGCAGCAATATGCTGCTGGGAATTGATACTAAGTGAAGATAGCAGAAGCTGGTCAAACTTCCAAATAACGAAATCTATGAGCGTTAATAATATAAATGTGAGTGCCGACGATTTCATCACCGATTATCTGCAAGGATAGAAAGGGAAGAATGAAAAGAGCTGATTGGTAGATTGCGCTGAATGGGTTGTTTGCGGTCTTTTTTCTGAACACATAATTTTCACAAATTAATTTTTTTTAACATGTCTTTCCCTCTCCCATATTCTAAAGAACTGGGAAGGGATAAGCTTTCCTGAATAACGTCGTCTATGTCATGACTTCTTAGAATAGGTAGCTCAATCGGCATGTCCTCATTGTATATCAGATGATGTCTTCTTAGGCGGCCTCAGTTTCTAACTCTGTAGAGCAGACTCTTTATTGTACCTACCTGCTAAATAGCAGAAAGATCGGATTTGCGTCTTCGGCAAAGCATCACTCGTCAATACGATCCGACCTCGTTTTGAACACAGCGTGGTGTAGCTGATGGTGTGCCCACCGACGCTAACTGTCAATATGGCATCGTCTATTGACCCTTTGCTTTGTGGCCGCAAAAGAAGAGCTTGCCAGGAGGGAACTTCTGTACAAGGTGTGAACTAGGTAGACATTGCTACCGTGTATATCTGATTTTTCACGTTCCTGCTGAAAACCACTTCTTTCTTTTCCACATATGGTTCGGTATATTTGAATCATAGAATCGGCTTATATAGGTATTTTCCTTGCAGGGATACATTGTGGAAAAGCGGCTCGGGAGCGACATAATCCATATTTTATATTTTTCATCTGAATTGCGGGGCTATACCGTTAAGATACTTATCTCACAAAACACTTAAATCTTATGTAAGGGCATCTAGAAACAGGCGAACGCTAGCTATTCTGATTTTCATTGGTCTAACTAATACTAACGATTTGGACTCTCTTGATGTAGTAGGTTCTTCATGCTTCATAGAATCAAGTTATCTTGTCCCGTCCCGTAACTGGACCCCAACGTTCGTTTGTTATTTGTTTCACCCAGAACACTTCAATATTTCTGAACAGACTTCACGTAGCTTCATCGGCCAAATCATCCATAGATTCAGAAGGCAAAGTAGACACAAATTTTGCGGTCGTATGAAGATTCAATTCCACAATCGAAGTTTTCAAGGAATACTATCTGCGACGCTAGAAGCGTTCGCCAACTATGAAACCTTCACCTGACAGGAGTCCCACACCGATGAACCTCCAAAGTATCATAAACACACAGTCAAGACAATTACCGGGAGTTGTCATGAGGATGTCAAGCTTCCCGTCTTCGAGCCAGCAAACCAGGCGAACACTTTCATCAGCCGAAAGAAGATTGGTTCTGGCAAGTATATTAGAATCAGCTCTCGCGATTCTTGAAGAGTCTGATAATGATGACTCCGCATCAGAGTGATCGAAGGAGAAGCGATTGGCCTTTCCGATCTGGCGAACCTGACGTAACGGAGTCTCGCCTTCTTTTGTCTTTCCATTACATATCCGACAACTTATATTCACAGTCAGTTGAGAGAGACAACCCTGTCTGATTCCAAATTTTCCACTCATTGGCTAACCTTGCACAAATTAAGCTAAAGCGAAGGTATTGCTTGCCATCGAGAACAGTCTTCATCGTGCCGACTAGCTACATTGAACATCACCCAAGCTGTGAACGCATCCCATTAGAGCACTTCACGGGTTCTCGATCACACGGAAAATTCCTAGGAACTAGAATTCACGAAGGGCTTATCATATAGAGGACTCTATTTCTGCTGTGACATTCGAATATTTTAGCTGCGGTCGTTTTTCGTCAAGTATCTTATTTATGGTTAACGTGAGGCCGCCCTTAAAGTCCCTGAAATAAGGAAATTTTCTAGGAATTCGCTTCTAGTAGCCTAAACAGCGGAAACAACTTTTCTAGTGATGGCATGAACAAGACCCTCTTTGACGTGGTAGCGGACCAGAGCAGACACATTACCTCAAGGGTCATTTCGAACAGAGAAAGGAAACATTCCAAATGCGAACCAAGAAAGGTGAGGATGCAAAGGTAGATCTTGTTTCCCCCTTCCACTTGCAGTATAATTGTTGTGTCTTATTTTTGCGCGATGTTGACGGATATTACAGCGAAGGAGAACGCAATTCTTGAAACAACAGCAAAATATACAACCTGAGAAAACATATTGAAAGAACTGGACAAGAATTGCCCAATTTTTGAATGCGTCTGTTCTTTGTTGTATACCTATTCTGATCCGGAGCAGACGTGTTGGCAAACTACCTATGATTCTTTTTGCTCATGTTTTCAAGAAGAGGGCTTCTGATACCCACGCTTGATAACAGAGAGAGTTGCAGGAAGTCATACTTCAAACAGGATTTCCGCCATGCTGATCATTGGCATCAGTCTCAGCTTCTTAGATTTCGGTAGATATGGTTGCTCACAGTCAATGGTGCTGCGTCTCAAATTATTGGTAGATGTCTACTCCTAAAATGGCTTGAAGAGCGCCAAAACTACAATGAATATAGGAGTAGACATGTCCTCGAATTCCGGTGCATGGTTCTATTTGGACCCGCTAGCTATACCATCGTTTTAACACTACTTTTCCACCGTGGTGCTCGATGGGTGTGACGTTTTTATCGCTCGACGTGACGTGTCACGACGAAGATTCCTAACTGTAAAATGTAAAATTTAAGCACCGAGCGCTTCCTCCACCCATATGAGCAGTAAACTTGGGGACCACGATGAAAACCATTGACATAAATATATGACCTTCGTCTACTCCAAAGCCATACTGTTGTCTTTGAGCGTAACAATCCGATTCATCGAACCACCCCCGAAGGTGGCACCTTTGGTGCTGTCGAGCCACTCCGTACCTGGGCCGAAGCGCGGAACCACTCGTGGAAACGTCAGACGGTCATCTTGTTGGCGACGGATGCTTTTGTCGCGAATTTTACCTTCCGCTCTAGCTATGTTTACGCTATTTGCAATCAGCCGAAAATCTTTGACTCCACTTCCGGAGCAAACGTTATCGGCGCCGGCAAAAGTGTGCGAGTATCACACACCTCCCCAAGACGTGCATTACGGAGACAATACTTCGGTCTTTGGGAGAATTCTCAATGGCGAACTCCCGGCCTCAACCTTTGCTGAAAGTGATGATCTGTTCGCTTTCGAAGATGCTCATCCGCGAGCTCCGTTACACGCACTTATAATTTCCAAACGCTTTATCGGCAGCGTCTTTGATCTTGAGCTCTCTGATTTGAACTTGGTCAGATCTATGCGCGACATGGCCTACGAGCTTATCCGGGAGCGATACCCAGAGGCGCTTTCCAAGAAGGATTATATCCTCTGCTTTCATATTCCGCCTTTTAACAGTGTCGATCACATTCATTTACACGTATTGGCGCCCGCCTCGCGAATGCAAATGCTGTTTCGGTTCGTCAAGTACAATGTGCGCACACGATGGTGTACCGATGTGGATACGGTCATACGTAGGCTAGAGCAGGGCGAAGCTGCGGTGCCGTACCGCAATCCTCGCTCGTCGACCAAGTCTACTTAGTCCCAAAAGAAATTTGGACGAGATCAACATAAAGTGTAGGCAACGCTGGTTTTTGGAGATTGCTATATCTATTTGCGGTAATCGACCTTGCTTGATATTTTGTGACCAGTGGTGGCCTTCCTCTACTCTACATTCCTTGGAATATGTGGGTGTTGACATAGTGTTAGCTGGCCTCGAAAACGCAAGACGAGGCGAGAACGTAAACATGCGCTTGGAGCGGGTGTGTTAGTGCGTTCAAATTTTTTCTGATTCCAGGTCCGGAGGAAGTATGGTAGCTTTGCGAAAGTAAGACTCTACCTGTGTACTAGCATTATATCTCCAGAACGTTGCGGGTATGTCTTTACATAGTCGACCTTTATTGAATGTCACCGATTCAAGCATTGGCCAAGCCTCACAGTCAAGCTAACGGTATTGGCGATATTGCCCAAAGAAGATTCGAGACTCCGTCGAAGGTGTTCTCCAAAATCCCGTTCACATCCTGTTCGGACTGAAAACCAGCTGATAATCCCACAAACAGCCGTTGAACAGGTTTTGTATGGTTCCAGTACCGTACCGATTCTACATTGCCTCCTTTCGTATATGCCTTTTTGATTATTATGGAGCCCATACCCTTCAGTCATGATGCGGGACCGGATTGTTTATTGTCCAGTTTCGCCTATCCGGAAACCTTCGACGGATATTGCTATTCCGTCCAGTACCGTGGACGGGACATCCTAGAATCGATGTCCGTACAAAACGAACAGTCGATTTTCTTCTCATTCGAAGACCCAAGACATCATCCCCCCCCCCCCCCCTGCTATCATTCTCCGGAATATCCTTGCATCTCCACAGCATCATCATGGACGAAAGTTCGAGCACGGAAGTTGTCATTTCCTGGTCGGGCATTTGGGTGACAGGCCTGGTAAGTTTCATCCAAGGGCTCGTCTTTTACAGCTTCTTCCGCTACCGGCGCGGCAAGGACGCTCCGGCGGAACAGTACGATTTGTACGAACCCCGGCAACACACGCGACAACATCGCTCCCCGCCTCCGTTTGCTGGATCCTGGTATAAGGCTGCGTGGAATGTCTCGCAGGAAGAAACTTTGCGTTGCGTGGGGTTGGATTCCTACATGTTTCTGCGCTTTTTGCGCTTGGGAGCCCGGATCTGCACCATGGGATGCGTGCTGGCGCTCGTACTCATCCCAACCTACGCCACGGGCGAAGAGCGGGGTAGGAGCACGCAACAATTTAATCAACTCACCTTGGCGAGGGTTTCGGCGGATTCCAAGCGACTCTGGGCCAGCTTGATTGCCTGGTGGATCTTCGTGGGTTTTGTCTTGTACGAGCTGTGGAACGAATGGGTCCTGTACGCGCACAATCGCTACGAATTCCTAGCCCGAGGAGATGTCGATATGCCCAAAGGATACCGCTACGCCGTACGAGTGGAGCAAATCCCACCGGCCTACCGAACCGACCAAGCTCTCTTGGATTATTTCGAGAGACTCTTTCCGGGATCCGTAGAGCAAGCTACGGTCTTTTGGAAAACGGACAAATTACAAGCCTTGATTGATGAGAGACAAGTTACTATTGAAAAGTTGGAATCGGCCGTTGCCTTTACCCATGGCAAGCCCAACAAGCCACGCCCGAAGGTAAAGGTTGGTGCCACCATGGGTCTTTGCGGAGGCTCACCCACCGACGCGATCGAACACTACAAGATTGAAATTGACCGTTTGAACGAAGCCATTGATATGGAACGTTCCATGTTCGATTCGTCCGAGGCTGGAAAAGCAACAAGCTCCAAGAGGGTTGACGTAGACGATGGAAATATTGAGACTAGCTTTTCCGCTGAGGATCAGCTCAGTGGCAAGGCCGATACTTCAACGGCATTTGTAACCTTTTCCAATCTTCGCACCAAGCAAGCAGCGGTACAGTGTGAGCTGACCGGCAACCCTGACAGCATGATCATCTTTCCCGCTCCCGACCCCAAAGGCGTTCTGTGGAAGAACATTTCTGTCCCTCTACCGCAGCAACAAATTCTGCAAGTCCAAGCCGCTGCTCTGTGGTTAGCTGGGATTCTCTTTTGGGCAGCCCCCGTTTCGTTTGTCACTAGTATTGCCAATCTCAACTCCATTTTGGAGTCAATCGGTGTGGACTCGGCAAACCCCGACGCCTTTTGGTATGGTTTAGTCAGTGGTTTGTTGCCTGTCATTGCTCTCGCCATCCTCATGGCGGTCCTGTATATGGCGATTGTTGCAGCAGCGAAGCAATTCGTTCGCTACAAGAGTATGGCTGAAGTTGACGCCTACGCGCTCTACTGGCATCAATTGTTTCAATTTGCGTAAGTAAATGCAGTGCGTTCTCAAGTCGAAGCTCGTTGAGTATCGACTTCCTCTCACATTTTTCAACTGTCTCCCTTTCATTGCTTTTCAGAAACTTGTGGTTGATTTTGATTGGAGGGAGCGTCTTCAATCAAATTGATGCCTTGATTTCCGATTTCAACATCAGTGCCATCGTTGACATTATCGCGTCAGCCTTGCCAGGGGCCTCTGTCTTCTTCGTCAACATGATGCTTGTCTCGTCCTTTGGTTCCTTTGGAATGGAGCTCTCCATGCTTCCTACCTATGGAATCAAACTGATCATGCAGATGATTCAACCCGAAGCGATGCGTACGCAGCGGCAGTTGGACCAAGGAAAAGAGCCACCCTCGCTTGAATGGGGACAAAAGGTCCCACCCGTGGTTTTTATGTTTCTCGTCGTAGTCCTTTACATGCCGATCGTCCCACTCATGGAGGTCTTTGGTTTGATCTATTTTGCCGGCAGCTACTTGGTCATGAAACATCAATGCCTACACGTGTATGCACAAGAGTTTGAAGGCGGTGGTGACGCCACCTGGCAGAAACTTTTCGGCTTCTTGATTGCCTGTTTGTACATGGGTGAAGTTATCTTCATTGCGTACATGGGAATCAAAGAGGCCCCGGCTCAGGGTGTCCTTGGATTTTTCCCCTTGGTGGGGACCATTATCATGCAAGCGGTCTTGAAACGAAACATTATCCAACCGCTGGCCAATCTGTCGCTCGAGGTGGCCGCCACGGTGGATATTGAAGATGGCGAGCTCGATACCACTACAGGCGAAACTGGTAAGCTGTACGGTATGCCAGCGTTGGACCCGGATCAGGAAGAACGTGGTCCCATGCCGTACCGTCGCGACGGAACCCACAGTGACGGCACTGGCGATATGAATATGGAACAAGGGACGGAAACGGGATTGGAAGACGTTAGACTGGATGATACCAAGCCAGGATCGGACAAGCGTCGTTTCGTTTAGGCTACGGAGCGTTGAATTACATCATTTCTAATTGAGTAAATATATGGGATTGTGCGTAGTGGATATCCTTTTATTTGTACTAGCAGTTCAACTTGTTTTCGGCACCGAATAGCCAAACAATTCCATGATCTGTGGATCCAGAATCCGCCTGGCTTGTTCCAATTCCTCCAAAGACAGATTCCGGACGCGCTGCGATGGCGTGCCGTGTTTGATCATGGCTGACACCATATTGGACTGAGCCCGGAATGTTTTGACGTGTTCCCATTTGCTCCGGTCGACGACGTAGTAAAAAGTACCGGGAGTAGTCCACGTCGCCCCCACACAAGATTGAATTGCCCGTAGGACTTGCTGTGGTCGCCACAACAAATCTTCGAACCGAACGATGAGTCGGGGATTTTCGTGTTGCCAATAATCCCGGTACCAGTCGTTCCAGAGATGCCAGAGACTATCCCACTGGTGTCCACCCGTCATGTGTGGAATGAGCACGGGTTCTCGCCAATCGGGACAGTGTACCGTCCGACCTCGCCAGCGGACCAGATACGGTTGCTGACACATGGACTGACTCCAGGAGAGCGGGTCCCGAATCATGACAATCGGCAAAACGTGTGCTTTCGTCACATTGGCGTACAGATCCACCGTATGATGATCCCGCAGTCGAGCAAACCAGTGTTTGTCCCAGGGTACTTGCGTCAGAATTCCGTGTCGATTGGAATCCTTCCCGTCCCGATGAATCGGTCCCTCGCCCCGGAAGGGTAGGAGAAGGTTCGCGCGGAGGTAGTACGTCAACGCGTTGGTTCCCGTGTTGAAGAGTCCGGCGGCACCGAGGTATGCGTCACGGAGGGGGACAGTGTCACGGAACCACCGACAAGACGCCTCATCCAGACCAACAATGGGGACGTCATCGCCGTACAAGTCCGTCACGTCCCGCCACGAGGGCAAGAGCGGTATCACGCGGGGATCCACGTCGGTGATTCCGGCTTGGCGGAGCATGCGCAGAATCGGTTCCTTGTCCACACGATTGGGATCTGGGAGAGCGGGACTGGTCGCATTCGCTTTCGCCAAGAGCGATTCCGGCAAATCGGTAAGATCTTCCAGGCGCACCCGCGTAATGGCCTTGACCACGGCTCGACCCCGTTTGTTGTACTTAATGTACTGGTGTGTGGTGTTGAAGGCCACCGTCTCGACGGATCTATCATACTGCGGTGAGACGAAATCATTCCGTTTACCGTCGATGACAGTACTGGAATAGTGTGGATTGCTTGCTCCGGTATGGTTCCCGCCTTGATTATCGTGAATTGGAGGGGCGTAGGCGCCGTTACCGTTGCTGACATCGCCATAACGGAAGCAGTAAAAGACGTAAAAACACCAGAGAGCAAGGAATATAATCCGGAAGGGATGACACAGGAAATGCGTTGCTCGAAGGAGACTTCGTCGCCGTATTGGATGCTGGCGCCGTTCCGGCAATACCATGGTCCGACAACGACTCTAGATAGGTATGTCGCTTCCAGAATACTCCTAACTGTAAGTCAAATTCCAACGTTCCCCCCAAAGACGATACAGTCATGTTTCGGTGTCGATTCACGGAAGGGAGAGAAACTCTCGATTTGCATATACATCCAAACCCCAGCCTTAACACACTTCCAGAGATCAACCAATGCAACAATGCCTCGTGGAATCGATCCACCACTTTCGGCTACGCGAAACGGTATATGGACTCTAACTAACGGTAAGAAAGACCCTTTCTCATTTCCGCATTGCAAGCGGTGTTAACCATGACGAGGCTCGGACGACAATCCTTGCTGACTTCAGCGTTCCTTTTCTACGCATGTCTCTTTCTAGAGGGTGTCGTTTGCAAGGGTAAGACATTTTTAGAGCGGATGAATAGGAAAGGACGGAATTTCGTCGAAATTCTCGAGCCGGGCAAAACGCTCTCGTTACGTGGTCATCGTTGCGGTGCTGTTGCGGTTATCTCGCGAGCTTTCGTTGAAAATTCTGTCAGAGAAACCTTCACTCACAGCGTCTCCTCGTTACAGATGACGAGTTGGTCACGTGTGGTTCAGTCATCAAAATATCCCACGTCGACACCGGTTACTATTTGAATTCGGAGCCCAAGAATCTCAATTCCGGAAGCGGCCAGCAGCTCGTCACCTTTGTCGCGGATCCGGGGACACAGAATACGCTCTGGTGGCTCCGACCCGCCCATCACGGAGGACCGTCCGAGTACACCGATAAGGGCGACGCTGCCTCGTGCCAATTGGCCCAACCCGTACCGTGCGGCTCCATGTTCCGCCTCACGCACACGGACACGCTCAAGAACCTGCACTCGCACGGCGTCAAATCCGTCCTCTCACAACAACAGGAAGTATCCGCCTACGGAAAAGGCGACGGGAATGGAGATGGGGGCGATAACTGGATGGTCGAGTGTGCGGGGCACTACTGGAAAAGGGACGAAGCCGTACGCTTTTTTCATATTGATACCCAGAAGTATCTGGGGACCGCCTCCAACGTGGAATTCAACGAGAGTACCTGCGGAAGACAATGCCCGATTATGGGACACCTGGAAGCCTTTGGACGAGCCAGTACGGACAAGTATACCACACTCAAGGTAGAGCAAGGCATTCATCTATCTATGTAGCGGCCTGGCTGCCACGGAGACGATAAAGTCAACGGAAGAAACCCGTAGGATTCTGTATGCAGCACCAGCACATTTGTGTAGGCCTAGTAGGGACACTTGCCGTACCAGCCTGTGATCGTGGTATTTAATCTACATTTCTAGGAAAGGATACTAGCCCGACCAAACCCAAAACAAGAGTCGCCATAGTTAATGGGGCCTGCGTCCCGGCCACGAGAGCCCCGAGCAAATATCCGGCATTGTTCCCGGCAGCCGTTTCCGTGTCCAACAACACTGCGTCCATTCGTGTGAGACTCCCATTATCGTCATCGGACGACTCCGCTATCACCCACCACGGTAAATCCGACGATGCCCGACGATCAATGTCTGCCAACACGGAAGTGGTGGTGTCGCCGTCTAACTCTAAACTGGCGGCTAGACTCCGGACTTGCGATTGCAAATCGCCCGGCAACCACAATAGGTCCAATGGTCGCTTGCGCTTGGACTTGCGTCCACGCTGGACCTTGATACGTTCGTGATTACGGTCACTCTCGCTCTGAAGGACATCACCGCTCGATCTCGACCCCCGCATCATTTGTCGAGCAACTTCGTGCAGCGAGGAGCCCCTACTGAAGGATTGCTGCCACAGAGGAACGTCTGCTGGAACGGTCGCATCGTCGTCTCCGCGTACGTGACTGAAAGCTTGATATCCAGTTAAAAGGTCCATCCCTTCTTGACGATCGGCATCCAAAAAATTATTGAGGTAGTAGCGTTGGAGAGAATTCATCCCATCGTCCAACGCCCCCTTTTTCGTGCGCTGACCCGTCCGGGTAAAGTCGCCCTTGAGAGCCGGTGTGCCCGCGTACAAACGAGAAATAGCGTCGGCATTGTCCGCCCACAGTAGACGGTGCGCAATTTCACCATCGGCCCACGGTAAGGTCATGGGCTTTTGACGAAACGCTGTCCGGAAAGATTCAGGCAAGAACGACGCTGACGAGGTATGGTCTTCCTTTAGCTGATGAAACAACACGTACCTCCCGAAGAGACTCTGCACAACATTTGTACGATCCAAACAATCCATGCAGTTTGTTCGAATGACACCCGTCTGCAACTTTTCTGTCCGTATTGTTCCGTCTTCTTGCGGCACCCCCCGAAAATAGCCCTGTTCTTTCAACGCTGGCTTGACCTGATTCAGCAGTGTAATCAAACGATCCCATCGACCGTGCTTGACTAACGCATGAAAGTCGTACCATACGTGCTCTATCAAAGAACGGTGCAACCACGGATACTCTGGATCTGGTTGCATCGTGTAGACATCGAGCACAGCCTGAAGGACGGCATCCATCGCTCTCCCCAGTCTTCCCTGATCACTCTTTTTATCAATTAAATTCACCAAGACCAAACCAGCGTGCTTCCGATCTATTGACAGTTTCGTCGTCACATTGGCCGTAAAATTGGAGCGCTGATTCGCTGGTGGTGTTGTGCGTACCGGAAGAAGAATGTACCGGCGCCCCTGATCGACCAAGTGCTCCCGGACGGCACGCGCTTGGGCTAATGGATCCGTACCGATTCGGACGCGTGGTCGATAGGCTTTGATATCGGTAGGACTACTCCACCGTAAAGGGATACTACCCCGTGTTTGTACATGACTGCAAAGCGCGGCCAACCGTTGAACTGACGCTGTGGAGTTGCCCTTGCCATCCTTCGTTTGGGTATCACAGTCTATCTCTCGCTGCCGGAGAACAACGATTTGTTCGGTTTCGGCATAGTTCGCCACGTTACCAGTTTGGTCAGCTCCCCTTCTAGTAAATCGTGTGCCCGCCCGTAATCGACTCCGACGAGTTATCAGGATTTGATCGTACGAGCAAGTCTGGTGATTCATCTCCGTCGTCGTCAAATTGGTCTGGACGCCGCAAAAAGCGGACGTTACAGGAACGGCGTGAGACAGTAACACTTGGCTGCAAGGATCTTGGCGTCGATCACATAAAGGCTCCAGTACAGCTTGGTTCCAAAAAAACCGAGAGTCAGGAAACGTTTCCGTCGTATTTGAATCTGTAACCTGCCACCATGGAACATGTTTCCCGTTTGTGCTGGTGTGATTCACATCTTCGCCTTGCTTTTGATTGCCGCGATGCTTTTGCGCCAGCTCCACACTTTGCTGTAGACTGCGCGTTATATCCGGCAATATTTTGCCCTGGGAAAAATACCATTCGTGATGCTTCAAGGCTTGCCGCAGTAATTGTAATTGCCTATATTCTTCTTGCCGCTGTGACCTGGTCAAAACCTGTTGTGCATTGGCCACATGTTGCAAACGTAACTCATCAATTCTGCGGAGAGTCCACGGCTCCGTATCGTTCCCTCCGGTCGGCGCAGTGTGGTAGACAGGCGTAGATTTTTTGATCCATACCCACACATGGCCGGACGGTAGTTCGTAAGCCCCGTACAAGCCTTCCACCGATATCCACTTGGTCGTCTCATTTAATTGCAAAACGGCTTGGAAGGATTCATTCTCCACGGATTGGAGGTGTAGGTCGGGACCGATTTGTACAGTGGCGTTGTGTGTGGCACTAAAGACTTTGAGCGCCGACTGGTGTCCCGAATTTTTACCGAGTTGAGTGTGCTGTTCCGCTGACGGAATTGGTACCGGGCGGACCCATAGAGTGGCGACGTCAGATTCCGACGAAGGACCACTATCGAGGTGCTTCTTGGAGCTACCGTAGCCGGTTAGCTTGGTGCTGGTAAAGGCGGTCGAGGAGCCACCGCTGTTAGCCAATCGCCGTTTCAGTACTCGCTTGTCTTCGCTCCGCTCCACAGACGAGGGGAGAGGACTGGTGAAATAATCACGAACACTCTTGCCCACCTTTTTGTTGCTGCTGAACGAGTTTTGGTTACAAGCAACGAGTAACACTTGATGTTGCAACAAAACAGAGCCCGAAAGTAGCAGGACCCATGCCAAACCCCGGCGACCGACGCGACATCGCCGTCGCTTCTGACGTCGTGCGAATCCTTCGGGTTCCCTCACTTCCGTCTTAAGTGAAACATTGGACTGCATACGGCGAATTGAGTGGATTTCGGCTAAAGTATGTTTGTAGGAGACCGATCCAGAATCGAGGCGATAGTGAAGGGTATCCAGAGGCCCCCAACTTTCTACTGCGGTAAAAGACGAATTTCTTGGGCGACCACTGTTTCTATAGAGACGACGCCTGAGTATGAATGTACATAATGGTGATGTCCGAAAGAGTGAGGTCGACTACGAGTAAAAATCGCTCTCTCAAGTGTTTGATATGGGCTGAAGCGTCCACCATCGAGGGATGAAGGAAGAGGAAAAAGTCGGCGGCCAAAGCGACATTTCAAAAACCGACGCGTGGTGGTCATCTCTCACAGTCAAGTTGATCCTTCCAAGGTTGGGCCAGATTTACACTGTTCGATGGGTGTACTTCTCACTTTTCAGATTCCCTATTTTTTTGAGAGTTTTACATTAATAGGATTCCTACATTAGACGGAAGTTCAAGTCGTTCTTGTTATCTTCATTCCATAGTGTGACGTTTCATGGGATATTGAAGAACAGAAACGTAGAAAGATCGGCACGTTTCTCGCTAATGTGTCTCTCTTCCCGGCGCGAACAAAATTCCAAGGTTGATGGCATTCTCAATTAACAGTCAAGCCTGCGCAAGCGCGAAATAAAATCCAGACGTTGCTTCCAAGACGGAACCGAGCCTTCCGAAAGTGGAACCTGGATTGCTCGCCCCGCTGCTTCATCCGAAGCAAGAAGGCGTGACATCTCCACTCTTTGGAAAGTGATTCCGTCACGCACGGTGCTTTCGCTTCGGTAGCGACCAGCCACAAGATTGTTTCATCCGCAATGGAAAAGTACCGGCTGATCCAGGAAAGCAAGGCGGATGAACACGATTTGGCCCATGGCGCGAATGCTGCCTCGTCAATGCTCGAATTTCCAGAAGTCCGCATCACGCAGCAAGGAAAGCCACGTAACTACATATCGTACGCCATGAATTTGTTTGTAAGTCTCACTAGCGATTGCGTGCGTTTGGGCGGGCGATTCCCGTAGGTGAGATTACGCCGCATCCTTAGTTCGACAGGTCACAGTGCAGTCAAACACTTTCAAACAACTAGCTCAGCGCCACATCGAGGTTTGTACTCACTGTTTTTTCATGGTTCACCTACAGTCGGACGGCTCGCCAACAATTGTGCTCAAAGCAATGGGAAAGGCCATCAACAAGGCAGTAACGATCGCAGAAATTCTTAAACGCAAAATGTTTCTGCACCAGATCAACAGTTTGAGTTCCGTCGAAATGATTGATGTATACGAGCCGGTCGAAGAAGGTTTGGACTTGGTCACTAACCGTCGCTTTGTATCGTGCATGAAAATCATCCTTTCCTTGGAACGACTCGACACTTCTCATTCTGGCTATCAACCACCCCTGGCTCGGGAGGAGATGCATCCTGGAGATTATCATCCGACCGTTGGTTCGAGCAAAACATCCGCTACACCAATGATTTCATCAAATGGATGAGCTTTCCAAAAGATTCTACCCTCCGCAAGAAAACCGGTCGCAAAGCTCTCGTTCTTGAACTCACTTTAGCTTTCCGCCATCATTGGTGAGCGTGAAAGCTTGTTCTCACTGCCGCAATCAAAACGACGAGACCTATTAAGCAAACCTAGCACTTTGAGTATTTATCTTTGCCTCTGTACTGAAGGGCACTGCGGAACATTCACTATCTTTTCTCTTCTGGCAGGAGGCAACTTGTCGCTAGACATTGCCATGCCAATTGCTGCACTCGGCTTAATTTGTCATGCAGATGAAAATCATAACTCTGCTCCGAAACAAAGTTGACGCCTTCATTTTCCCGAATGTTGCTGTCTGTCGCGAAACTCTTCTGAATATGGGGTATCTCTCAATCGATTGAAAATTGCCTCTCTAGTCAATTGTATTTTTGGCCTGTCTTGACTGCGAGGAGACCTCGCTTTTCCATCCGTAGTGGGTTCGTTCTAACATGCATTTTCCGCCAGGCACACTCCTGACAATGAGGTAGGTGTTTGCTTACCGAAAACGATTACAGTACCGTTCCGTCCCTCAAATTGCAATAAGTGTCACAAGTGACAAAAAAGTCAATGTTAACGTGCGATGTAAATGTAAGTGAACATCGGAGCGATATCCCAAATCACGTCTTTTGATCGCGTCACATTAAATGAAAGGTACACTAAGAAGAGTATTCACTGGTATATTGACTGATAAAAGGTACTGTCTACCTGCACTCCCTGTTATTCTCGCCTTATGAGTACGACCTACGAGATACAGAATCTTGAAGATTCATTTAAGACAATGGCTGTTTCTGTGACGTGACTTACTATTTAGGATGGAACGGTTTCACATGCCGGGCGTACATTATATACAACGCAAGCCATTCTGTCTTGCAAGACAATCACCATTGTGATTAGGCCTATCAGCGAGTACTATGCACGAATGATGGGAAGCTTTTCGGGCTGAGGTACGAGCTGAAATTGTGATAAATTTCTCCCCATCGAAAACCTGGGAGGCGATAGTAACTTCGTTCCTGACTGTGAACTTCTTATTCGCTCCATTCTGACGCGAACGATTGCCCAAAGATTTCATTTTGAGGTGCTGTGGTGAGGTATATGAAAGCCATGACTTGCCTTGCTCATCACCACCGGGGCGGAAGGCTAGTTTCAAGGATTGCTATGATCGGTTTGGTGCTCATTCTTGTCGGTTTGAATTTGTGGAATGACTCCGCTCCAATCAACCCAACAATTCGATCTTCAGATAACTCTGGCACGCAGTCCTCGAGTCTTTCCCGAAGCTTTCCTCTCCCCTACCGCAATGCTACTCACGAAGGAAACAAAGGTGTAAGTCAGGATTAGTGGGTGCAATGCAAAAGAATTGAAAAGTTTTCGGTCTTATTCGTCAAAATTCTTTTAAGGTGGTGCAGAATGGCACCGAAAACTTCACTTCTCCCAGCAATCTAAGTACCACTCCTAATCTCGCAAATTCCTCGTCAAAAAGGACAATTTCCCCTGCACTACAACCGCGATCAGATGCATCAAAAGACTCCATATTCACGGTTCAGGAGGTAAAGTCGGCTGAGGCTTTATCTAAAATGGAAAGCGAGAGCCTGTCGAAAAAACTCTCTCCTGCGCTACTCTCGAAGCGTTTTCCAACAGCGGATCAACGAGTCCGATTTTACATGTCATCCTGGTACGAGCCACCATGCGATCAGGACGAATTGCTCGAAATTGTCAAGTATGTTGGTAGCAGGGGCAATGAAGGCAGCACAGCGGCCAACGACTCCGGAGAGGAGCAAAAAGATGACAGTACGACACAATTCCTTCCTTCCTTCTCCCTCCACCGGCCCGTACAATCCCCACAAATATCCAGCTCCATTATATTCAAGGGAGCAGCTAGGGCCGATACCGACGTCGTATTTGCTTTGGACAAATCTGCTCTCGATTCGTGCGAATTTAATCCCCGACCAGACCAAAAGAAAATCTTGGAGAGCATCTACTGTCCAGAACTTCGAGACACGTTATTACTGCCTTATCAAAACCAAATTGGCCTAACCAACACTTCCAAAAACAACGAGCTCTCGGTTGTGTTACTTGCCCAAGTCGGCGACGCCCTGTCATCCAGAGCTATGGACGATTTTGGAAATCCACATGGATACTCTGCGCAACCTACTGTACCTCACTTTACTAAAGTACGGCTTGCTTGGGATAACATGACTGCAAGAGTTTCCCTAATGAAAGCATCACCTAGGTCCTGCTCAACCTTACAAACACGACGAATTAACCGCGGGAAACTGGAACCAATTATTTGGAAAATGGGAATCAAGCGGCATTACAAAGGAGTGGAGGACGTCCCCAGTGAGGACGTACCTTGGGAAGAGAAGCGGGATGTTGCTGTGTTTCGGGGTACCTCTACTGGGGATTTTGACCAAAAAATGCCGGCTCGCGAGCGTTGTCGTCAAAATCAGCGCTGTCGGCTTGTGTTGGACTACCACAATTCGTCTCTCGTGGATGCAAAGTTTACCAACATACTCAGCAGGAGCAACCTGCCATTAGCGATCGACGGTATCCCTATAAATGGCAGTCATCTCCAGAGATATGAGCAGCTAAGGTACAAGGCGTTGATATTCATGGAAGGCAACGATGTCTCTACCGGATTGAAGTGGGGATTGTATTCCAACTCGGTTGTTATGATCACAAAGCCATCAATTTCGTCTTGGGCCATGGAAGAGCTCTTGGAACCGTACGTACACTACGTGCCTTTGCGGGACGATCTATCGGACGTGGAAACGCAGATGAAATGGATCGTGGAG
>Ga0163101_100054_pt1 | contig 41692 bp, 25 predicted proteins | sample TAMARWmetagpilot_2_FD_111548 | JGI IMG/M metagenome (GOLD analysis project Ga0163101, IMG submission 111548) | Phycosphere-associated microbial communities from TAMU algal ponds, Corpus Christi, Texas, USA - TAMU ARW1 11/11 metagenome pilot | ecosystem: Engineered > Artificial ecosystem >...
AATGCCCCGCTGTGCCTAAAAAGCAAGATTTTCCTCCATTCAGATTGCAACACGGTTTTATTTCATAATTTACTTTGAATGTATGCATCTTTAACAAACTTTGAACGACTATTAACATACTTCCGGTAGGTCAAAGTAAAAAGATGTAGGATGAGAGGATATGTTTTTGACGCCCAGCTCATTCATACGATCGCGTATGAGCAAAGTTTTCGACGGATTTGTTTACATTATTTGCACTGTTGGGGCGCTCTAATGGTGTGTTGGCATCCGGCGTTTTCGCTTTGGAAAATTCTTTGTGTTAGGCTTTGGTATGATGGATACCGGTAATCGATTTCGTGTATGATAGGGTAGGGTTAACGACGATAGGAACCCCCCCCCCCCCCCCATACAACCGAAGATGCCAAAAGCTGCTGGTGAAGGGGTATTCATAAAGCAATTTGTTTTGTTGCTGAGCTGCTTCCCAAGTTTTTCTAAAATACTGCTTTGTAGGTCAACAGTTTTGAGCTTTGAGCACGCGCTGCGAAAGCAGATCTGGATTGGGACTACGTGCCACTGTTATCTGCATCTTTGACCATGGACCTTGGTTTTGGAAATTCAAATCAAGTCGTTGGTGGAACAGCGGCCAAGGTGATCCTACAAACGACAAAGGCCCAAGAGCAGGCGGTACAGCAGGAGATCGACCGCTACGATGCTTTGTTGCAAGACGATGATGCACTCGAAGACCTCCGTGCAAAGCGCCTTCATCAGATGAAGAAAGCTCAAGAGCAGCGTCAAAAATGGCAGGCAGCGGGGCACGGAACCTACACTGAATTGGGGGCCGGGCATGACTCGCGCGACGTAGGTCGTGATTTCTTTGAAGCCTCGAAGCAGTCAGAGCGTCTCGTTGTGCACTTTTACAGGCCTTCAACGCGCTTGTGTGACATTTTTCACGCTCATCTTGCAAAACTAGCGCCCAGACGTATGGAAACCAGATTTGTAAAAGTCAACGTGGAAAACTGTGATAAGGAAGGCGGAGGAGCATCCTTCCTTGTGGAACGTTTGGGTATTGTCGTCATGCCAACTATCGTTATTGTAAAAGACCGCAAAGCGGTTCACCACATTCGAGGATTTGACGAGCTTGGAGGAACGGATGACTTTTCCACCTCTGCTCTGGAATATGTTCTCGGCGTGCACGGGGCTATCCGGCAAAACGAAAGCGCCGAGATTCCTCGTGAGTTGGTCGATCCAAAGGGTGTCAATGCTATCCGGATAAAGGGGAGCGCTCACTCGTCATTGCACCGAGGCATTTACGAGACTGAACGGGATGAAGACTAAATAGTAACCCTTTTTAGAAGGGGCTAACTTATCTAACATTCAATGATAGTGTACTTTTCACTGATTGTGAGACCAAGGATGGCTACTATCCTCTAGGTCGATCCAAACTTCCGTTCTTCTCTTTCCCATACTGAATATTGCATCGTATTGTGCGAATTGCAACAGCGATTCACTCGAAAGAGGTATTCCGATACCGTCCCGTAGACAAACGTCCCGAAGCTCCTTGTCGGCTTGCCGAACGACTGGCTCGACACTCGCATTCGAAAAAAGGCGCACGGCGACTACCTTTTCCGGCACCGTGACAATACGGCAATCATTCCATAGACCATCGTTAGCTTTTTCGAGCGCGGCTGCAGGTTTGGGTGGGTAGTCGCTTCCGGGAGCAGCAAAATCCAAAGGCCACATCATCGTTTTGGATCCAGCGCAAGGGATGGCCATCAAAGCCGGCGCCAATGGTTCCATCCCTAAGGAAAGTAAACACGTAAATTTCAGATTCAAAAGCAACAGTGACATTCATCAACAAGAACGTACCGTTCGTAAAGGATCCAAGCATACTAAAACCATCATCCCGTCGCTCATAATTGATTTCGACGGCGTTGTGGCTGGGATAACGTCGAACTTCGTAGCCATTCCCTCGGCGCAATAATTGATAGGGAAGCTCGGCTCCAGCTGAGGGCGCAGCTAAATCCTCAGGTTTCAGCTGGCTTAAAAAATCAGAAATGGCGAGGCCTTTGTTGACTTCTTTGTAGGTGCCACCCTCTTGGATATTGATGGAATCCCAGAAATCACTTTGTTTGATTATCTCAACACCTTTTCTCCCACCTGCCTTGACTTGGTATACTGATATTCCAGAAAAGCGAGCAGTTGGACTCCATGGTAAGATTTTAGCTGTTAATCGAAGAGTCCATCGAGTACATATATCCTCAATTGAGCCGTCAGATTTCAAAGCTCCGCCTTCTACCGAGTGCAAAACAATACCAGCGTCTTTGAAAAGAAACTTTCCCATTGAGGTTCGTGCAGCAAGCATGTCCACATTACGTTTATAGTTTTCGACACCTGTAAAGCTCGTCATGGGGTCGATGAAAGATACCGATGGCGAATAAAACTGGGTTTCCATTGGGTCAAAGAACGAAACATATTCCTTTTTCAGAACCCTCTTCAGTTTGGCTATGTCTACCTCAAGCTGATTTACTGCTGTAGAATGGAGACGTCTCAAGCGATTTCCCGAGTGCGAGGCAGCTGGCTGGAATGCGTGCAGTCTACTTGGACAGAAAACTATCGCTCCCAGGACAAGTCCCAGAAGCTGACCAATTTCATGTACCATATGTACTAACAAGAAGAAATCTGTCAAGTTATATGGGACCAGTTGATTTGTACGAACGACCTTCAACGACAATCAACTGCACTGGCCTTGATTGTGATGAACGACTTCTTCCGGGGAGATAGATTGCTGCTGGTCTACGTTTTGATCATACTGGGTCCTGGTTTCTGACTGAGGATATTGTGTCTACTGACTGACTGTGACTCACAATCACCGGCGTCACATCGAAAAGTCAAGAATTGTAATATTGAAATTCAAACAGAATTAGGGGTTTTCCCATGAAACCTGCAAACCCTTCAGAGAACGCATTTCCTTCGAGGAACCTTACCTACCGTGTAAGAGGAATGACTACGAATGAGAAAATGAGACGAAATACCCTCTATTGCTGTTATGTATAGAGCTACAAAAGCTTTCGCTTCTATCTGATTTATCACAGCAATTGGTGATGGGGTAGTAGGTTGCTGCTTGGTGCGCCTGCTCGAGCGCACTAGGTAGTTCCCAATCTCTACCGGAGCCAATTTCCAAGACCACGGAACCAGGTAGTTTTTTCAAATGCAAGTAGCTCATTGCGATGAGACTAATGGTAAATTTCGTTGAAAGCGTCGAACAGGAGGTGGCATCCTCTGCTTACCATAATTTGTTATGATTCTTTCTACTTGCTTGCGGGGTGTCAAGACGGCGTCTCACAAGCAGCTGTTTCTTCCGATCTGGCTTGTCTGCATATCTAGTTTGCTCGATAATTTCTTCAACATTTTTGTTCTGTTAGTCTTAATACTTTTGTCATTACAACGTCAACAACCATCCATTTGCCCAGGATAGGTAGTAGCTTTCTTCTTTTTAACGGTCTCAAATGATTTCAAGATGCCGAAAGCATTTGAAGCGCAAGGACAATAAAACCTGCTTGTTTGAATCGACAATTAAATGTTTTGTCTTATTTTGGCTTCTGAGAAAAGGAGACCATTGATTCTGCGACATATGGCCTTTCTTTCCTAAATCATTCCACTAGCGACATTCACAGAAAAGTCGTGTTTCAATCAATCTACCCTAACGGGATTGTGTTGAGAAAAAGGATAGTGTAGCACAGATATGAAAGTAAGGGAGAAGAGAAATGGATCTTGAAATAAGTTCGACTTTCGAAGAAAAATTTCACCTTCGTGTCTGAAAAGAGAAAAAGTGGGATTTAGGTGAAAAGAAATCGTGCTGACCTTTGCACATTGTAGAAACTTTGAAAAATCTAATTTTAATAGAAATTCAAGCGTAACTCGTGCTTAAAAAGAAGCTGCCTTGACCATATTTAAAATCGCTTTCTCAGCACGTCTGACCCTAACTTCACTTTTCCAAATTAACTGTTTGGAGAAAATGCAGAGCAACCATGTCATTATTTTTCCGGAGTCCAACGCCCTTTACTGTTCTGAAGACGCTAACGCTGTTTGAAAAATCAAGGGAAGGGCGATACGTGCTTTAAAATAAATGATTGCTGACGTTGATTTCAGCCTCAGAATTTAAAGCGTAGATTATCTTATAAAAAAACGAAGATAAAAAAGCGGTCAGCTGATCCAATCTTTTATCTATGCAACGTACCAAAACAATTGCCGGCTTGACTGGATGGGAAAAAAATTGATAGTGAACGCAGAAGGTCCTGGTTTGTAACGAAAATGACAGGTGGCACAGTAGAGCGAAAAGGGAAAAATAAAATTTGTAAGTAATAAAGTTTTAAATATAAGTTCGCAGCGAATTTCAAAGATGACAGGTTGGGAAAGAACGGAATCGCTTATTTTTTGTAAGGAAGATGTCTAAGTTTGTAGCGAAATTAACCCATGCCACATTTTTATGATAAGGCAGGGCTATCACGTGCCTACTAGCAAGAAAATATGGATCGTTCAACAATAATATTAATTCAATTGAATGCGAACGTGAGGTCCAATCATTGCGTGATTCAGAATATTTTAAGAGAAACTGCCCGAAAACCATTGAAGAAACGGTTTTTCCATCGTTTCTTAAGAAAAGCTGGAGATTTGATCGATGTGCATACGATAATATTTGCACTCTGAGATAGTATGCGGAATGACTTTTTAATTGAAGCGATTTTTTTAGGGTAGAGTCACCTGGAAAAATCGAACAATGGGTATTGGGTTCACTTGTCGAATGCTGCATGTCATAGTTACCGATTTGCAAAAAATTCTTTCATTTCGAAATTTCTAAACATGCATAGTTTTCTAATAATAGAGAATCGTATTGTACTGTCAAATTCGTAATCGACTTAACTTTTTATTCCTGTTTTTTCTAAAGTCTACCATCGGAAGTCCAGGCACGTGTTTGATTTTCTGTCTTGATTTTTCGCTTTGTACTCGATTGAACGTAAAATGCCGTGTTCTATTTTCGGCCTTTTTGACAATTTGTACACTTATCGTCTTGACTTGAATAGACTGCTAGTAGACGACTTCTATTGCAGCTGAAAAATCCTGAACAAATACCCTTTGTTCGATTTTTGTCTGGTGACTCTACCCAAAAACGAAAGTTTTTCAAAAGTTTCATCGACAAGATTTTTCATTCCAAGGCGTTTACTGGCTTTTGAAGATTTGTGACGATTTAAGTCTTTACTGGTAAGAGTCAAATCAACAGGTTTTTTGTATTTTGATGGGAATTTCACCAACAAGATTTTTCATCCCGAGAAGAAGTTTCACCAACAAGATTTTTCATTCCAAGGCCGGCTTAAAAGGTATTCCGCATACTATTTCAAAGTACAAATATACTCGTCACGCATTCTTTGCGTTCTTTCGATATTTGTCAGTGTTTTTTGTTTTGGGATTTTCAGTTCGTTTCTCATAGCCAAAGACATTTTCGCTGAAGAACTATTTCTTTCATAGGTTACAGCTAAAAATCAAACAAAGAGAGTCGAGTCAAGACACCTCCCTGATCTGCTTTATTACTCGAGCATGCGTTTCCAGTCGACGTTTAACAACTGCGAACGCATTCGCCAAAAAACGGTGCTCTTCATCGAGCACGCTCCCTGTGACATCTGTTTTCGAAGTGACACAAACGTGTAAGGATAATTCGAAAACCGCTTTGAAAGCAGTTTGCCACTTATGTGACGTCTTTTCATCTTCGGATATCAGTCGGGCAATATAATCCCACCAAATAGAAAGAATGCAGGACGTCGTGACCAGTTCTAGCATCAGCTCTTCTAGCTGATGGTCTACTTTGAAAATCGGGAATTTCGAAAGTCTATTTGCATCCTCAAGTAAATACGTTGCGGTGGAGTACAGCAAACTTGCTTCCTCTTCGTGAGTGATTCGAAGCTCAGTATATTTTTCTGAGGGGGGCTCGTCAATTGCTAAGAGCATTGTCTGATCAAGAGATTGTGAAATTTTTGTGAGCAATTGATCTGCGTATTCAGGCCTGGCGCCTAATACTCTCGGTGGTATCATGGCAAGAACACAAGCCATACCGATTCCGAGAAGATTTGCTGCGATTCGATTCGCAACGAGCTCGTTTCGACTTCCGAGGCCGACACGAAAGTCGAACACAATTACTGATTGTGTCAGAACGAAATAGAAACCGGCATACCCAAAATCTCGAGATTGGCCAAACCTTGCCGATTCGTCCTTTTCCACTGAAAGCAAGATCCCCAGCGCTGCTGTACCTGTTAGCCAGGCGACAGTTCCATAAGGATTGTCCCCAACCGCTAGAATAAGGAGCCACGCCGAAAGGCCACCACAGCACGTGCCCACGACTCGCATCACGCATTTCTTTATGGTTCCCTCGGCTGTAGGCATCGTCGCAAATGAATATGCTAGCTGGAAATTTTGCAAACAATTTGGTTAGCGGGGGAACCCGGTTGAGTTTTTCATTTTATCCAGCTACTTACCAGCTCCCAACCAGCAAACGAGCTCGGAGGGGTGCCGACGACAAGCTCGAAATTTGTCTGTTGGGATGGGCTGGATACGTCAATTTCACGATAGCTTTCCCAATAAACCGAGAAGATGGCCAGAAGTGTAAAACCGAATGCGAATTTGATGCAGTGAAAAATCTTTGCCATGGTCGTTTTGTATTTGCCTTGAACGATCTGGATAGGAATAAAGGGAATTTGGAGTACACGCCATAGTAATGCTACGGGTAGCGCGAACCACATTGCACCACATTTCAGACTATTTGTGATGCCCTCTTTCAAAGATATATTTTTCTCACTTGCAGTCATGGATTGAATCCAATTATCCGTTGTTAAACGAATCATTTCAATGTCTTTTTCGAAATTCCACATTTTGGTTTCTTGCACTTGTACTTTCTGTAAATCGAGCGAATCATGACTTTGCAACTTTTGTAATGCTCTAGCAGTACCTCTGAATGCCTGCTTTGCCGCCTGGCGATTTTCCAAGCAATCTGGAAATCCGATGGCTCGAAAGGCCAATGCCTTTGTAGCAACATTCTGGACCGAAACTGTGACATTTTTCAAATCCACCCACGTACATCGTGGCATGGTTCCTACATTCGCGAAACACCGTGGTTCAAACGCGGTTGCCGCGGCAACGGTACCAGAGCGCAGTGAGGTAGACGCAAGCACTAATCGCCTGTGAATGGCTACTATGTCTGCTGTTTTTCTTTGATCAACTCCCTCAAATTCGTCCATCGAACTCCCCTGGATATACCACGCGGCATCATACAACACCTGAGGCAAGATTCTTCTTGCAATGAGAAAACGCGTCTTTCAAATGGTGGGAGAAGTGGTGACAGAGCGACGCAAAGAATCGCCCACGTACCAGCCACGATAAAATTGGGGAAGACTGCAATCGGATTCATGACACCCGCTGTCCAGAATAACCGTATCAAATATGCCCCGCCCTCCAGTGATATGAATAAGTCCCTATCTTCCGACAACGAGAGAAACACATCTCTCCCTTCAAAAAGGCCCAAAGGAATGGTAACCGCTATTGCCCCCTGCTGCTGTCCACTTTCCGAAAGTAATTGAATCAGCAACAGTATCCCTTCCCGAACCAGGTCCAAAAAGGCAGTAAGATTGTCCAATGCACCAGCAGCTCTGGCAAGCAAGGTAGCATCGTCAAGCTGCGACTGGACCAGTGCTTCCAGATTGATTTCCTGAAGGCTCGCCACCAGCTCAGAAGTTGGCAGAGTTCCCATGGCTCCTGGAGCCAACTCTTGTATGAGGTCTTGGATGAGCTCACTGGATAGTTTGAGGTTGATTCCGTCCCGTACAACGCGATGCAGATCGAGACCGATGATTCCAACAAAGGCCGCTAGTACCGGTGCAACTACCCACGTAAGTTTGGCCAACGAACCAACTCTCAACGGCGCGATCCATAAGCTCCAAATAGCAACCACCGCGATGAAAAAACCGTCAGATACGGTTACTGCGTAGAGCATGACGGTAATGGAAGCGAGACCGAAGAAAAGGATCGTGTAGCACAATCCGATACCCCCGAGCGTTGCTAAAACCGTGGGCAAGCGCATCACGATCGTCGGGCCCAGTATGCCGATGATCCACGATTGAGTGGACGGAATGATAGAGGGAAGATCGGCAACGGCAAGCGAATAGGCAGCAAAGCAAGCCAGCGTCATCCGAATCGTGGTTTCAATGTGGACAGGAATGGGTTGAAAGGGATCCGGTATAATTTCCGGTGGTGGATCATCCTTCTCTAGTATTTTGTCGTCGTTTACAGGAGTTGTTTGCTGTTCCATTAATTTTGTATTTCCGCCCTCTGGAGTGGTCCCCTGTTCCGAAGTCTGTTTTGTAGCAAGTCCATCTTTATCAGCAGTAGCTGCAATATCTCTTGTGCTGGTCTCTTGTTCGGAATTCTCATTCCTCATGATCCCAGAAAGCATTACGATTACCTGCTCCGTGCATTACGATTCCAACTAGATTTTGTACGAACTTTTTGCTGTGACCCAACAAGAGCGTCAAAATCCACGAACGATGATGGGCTTCGCTTCTCGTGTGGTCGGCGTGATCCGTTCGCATCGTGCGAAAGAATATGGCGGCGCGGGCCTGTGGGCACTACCAGTTTGGTCGTCCTTACTGTTCGTTACCAACCAACTGCACAATTCTGTCTGCGAGGCATGTTGTATCGGTCAAAGCCACGATCCAAAAGTTCGCGAGTTCTGCAAAAGATACAGCTGACGACAGCCAGACTGCTAGAGGACAATCGCGGAGAGTCCTTCGGCCCTCGTGAATCCTTTCCAGTCAATCCAAAAAACTTGTCGATGCTTGCTCGACTGTGAACGGCATCCACTGTCTTACCGTGAGCGCAATTACTACTACTAGTAAAACTCGGCGTCCTTTGGAAACAACGCGCCAACTGACGAAACACGCTAAAGCTTCACGCCGAATAATTCTTCCATGGTCAAGAAATTTACGCCGTTCTTTGTTCCTCCAGCTATCCGAATTTTTATTGTGGTTTCGTGTGCCACTGCGTTTCAACCGAAGGCTTTTCATGCCATTGACATCAACCCGACCAATCATTTGTTTGGCAGGAGTAACGGGACGCCGAATCGCAACGAGTGCGCCATGTCGTTCAACTCCGCAGACCCCAAAAAGGAATTGTCGGTAGGCTTTATCGGCTGCGGGACGATTGCCAGTGCCATTGCGACCGGCTTGGCCCTGCAAGACAAGGTATCGGTCACAAACATCGCCGTTACCAAACGATCGGAAGCCAAGTCTTCTGCCTTGCAAAAGTCCTTCGGTGACCTCGTTTCGATACACGAGGATGCGCAAGAGTTGGTGGATCAGTCGGATGTTGTATTCGTAACTGTTCTACCTGAGCAGGCATCGCAAGTTCTGCAAGAAGTTACCTTCGACAGCACTCGACATTCGCTGGTTTCTCTGGTGTCCACCAGTACACTGGACGACTTGATCAGTGACTCTGGATTGCCCGCCGAAAATGTATCCAAGATGATATGTAAGTCAACATCCACAAAAATCGCTTCGAAATTGTCGAACCTGGTCGCCTGACACGTAAATGTCTATTTCGACCGATTCCTACCGTCAGGTCTCCCCGCCGTGGCTAAACTCAAGGGCGTTTCACTGGTAGTACCGAAACAAAACCACAATCCCATTCTACTACAAATGCTGGAAAGCTTAGGGGGCTACGTTGAGTGCGAAACACTACACCAGATGAACGCAATGATGGTCCCCACCGGCATGATGGGGAGCTTTTACGGTCTGTTACGGAACAATCGTGACTGGCTTGTGCAGCAGGGTGTGCAGGCCAGCGATGCTTCCTACTTTGTTGCGAAACAGTACATGAGCATGATGGAAGATGCCGTCGAATCTTGCGTGGATCCGTCACGTTTTGACGATTTGGTAGAAGAACAGACCCCTGGAGGTTTGAACGAACAGGGTCTGGCAAATCTATCGCAACAAGGAGTCTTTCAATCGTACAATCAAATTATGGATGCTCTTTTGTCTCGCTTAGAAGGTCGATCGGACGGATCGTTAACTGAGAAGTAAAGCCTGTGACACCGGCTGCTCCCTCATATTCGATTCGTATACCGAGGGCATTCATCCGGTGAGAATGCTTGAAATATGCAAACGACCTACGCCTTGCTTGTTTATACTTTTGGGAGACACATAAACAGTGCAGTAGCTGACTGTGAAATCTCGATTGCCTGATCTTTGATTGTGAATGAGGTGCAAGGCAATTGCTTTGATAGTTAACAGAAAGGATTTAGCTTTTTCTATGAGCCTAGCTATGTATAGATTCCTTTCGGTTGCTGATACGTGTATGGCGCTGTTTTGTCTGGCCTCCACTAGGACTCATTCGGCTGCGTTTACAATCAACGAGATCTAAGTTGACTTTGTTCGAGCTTCTTTGCCTAACAGTGTGATGAAATTGACGTCACAAAGTATTGTTAATAAGCTTTCCTCTATGGTTGGGTAGCAGTCGGTTGTCCTTGGAAATAAGAAGCAAGAGCGTTTCTTTTCTGTCTCATAGTCCATTGCGCGTCTTTATGATATGCTTTCGGTAGAATGTCAAAATAATAGTATTCACGGTCAGACTATCCGAAACAGTAAATACACTTGTCTCCATGCTCACACAGCACTAGCATCAGAGAGGTTTGCCCTCTCAACAGTGGTAGACCAACTCTCCAAAGTCTCCAAAGTCACCAACTTTTCGAGTGCACAATCTTGGCAACGCATACCCGTTTCATGAGCACGCACTAAATCTAATTTGACTTGTAGGCAGAACATCATGGCTTTTTGGCCCCATTTTTCGAGTTTTGACTTTGGTTTCGAAAGCGACGATACCGGCAGAAGCTGCAACGGTTGATGCTGACCCGGGTCCGCACAAATGTTGAACGCTTCAGGATGAGATTGGTCATCTTTCTTTAGAGGAAACACCAGCAAAAAACACATGTCTCGGAGTATCAAGCTTTCTCCGGGGTTGCCTACACTCAATCGTAGTCGGGATCCTGATTCTCGTAGCATGGACCGACCGTCGACCCAGCTTGCGCTCGCGCGACTGTCAAAGTACTTGGAATATGGACTGTTTTTTAACCCTTTCTCTGATACTACCCGCATTGGGTCTACCGCTCTTCCAAAGAGTATTTCAAGCAGAGTTGGGGCAATGTCGAGCGAAGACCAATTGCCGCTCACAAATACCTGTGCTTTTTGCAACAGCCCCTGGATCCGCGGATTGCGACTGTGAAACGTAACGCCAACGTCAAAAGCTTCTTCGTATTTCTGACCGAATGTGGTAAATTTGGAATCTCGATCCTTAAAATGCCCACCATGATCTCCCAAAAAGACAAACAGAGTCGAGTCCATCAAGTGGCGATCCTCAAATGATTTGACCAAGAGTTCTAGCCACGTGTCAAGGTAGGACACTTCGTTCAGATAGCCGTTTGCCTTATAATCCGGACTGAATGATTGAGCTTTCCAACCCCCTCCACGAGGTGGAATTTCGTATGGATCATGGGTGATACCACTCAGGTACGAAAGGAAAAAGGGCCTAGTCTGGTTTTCAACCCATTCTGTGAGAGTTTCCAGCAACACGATGTCTTCGTATCCAAAGTAGTTGGCTTTGTGGTCCCGTTGGAAAATTGCAGATACATTGTGGGCAAGATCATAGCTCTCTCGCCCATACATTCTGGGGTATCCAATGTTTCGCATAAGGTCGTTTTGGTGGTCAAAGGTTTCGGTCAAGGATTTGAAAAACTGACTCTCATACCCTAGTCGGTCAAGTATCTGCGGAAGACAGGGATGATAAAGATTTTGTGCATGCTCAACGGTGCCGGGGAGGGGCAAGGCGTGCAAAGAGCAAAGCGTACTTGCGAGGCTTTTATGAGTAAAACCAGAAGCCGATTTCATATGAGGAATGTATAGAGTTGAATTGGAGTCTCTGACCCATTGATTGTAAAATGGTGTTATCTTGTCATGGATGGTGACATTTGGCACAAATCGCCTCGCCCATGGTGTAGAGCCATCAAACGGCATCATATCTGCCCGAACAGATTCCAAAAATACCAGAACAACGTTGATTGGCTCATCCATATAATCACGCTCGAACGGGGCTCTTTGAACAAGCTGTTTCATTGTGTCAACTTCTGTTCGCCACCACTTGTTGTGATCTCCCGAGGAGTCTTTGCTATTTGCTGCGCGAAGCAACTTGTGATACTCTTGAAAGCCCTCTGTGACTTCCAGTGCTACCTTTAGAAAAGGTGTCATCGAAAGCCTCGTATATGGAATAGACGGTCGTAGAAGGAGAACAGACACACTGTAAATTATTGAAAGTGCGACAGCGCTCATCTTTGCGGTGCGTGAATGAGTAAATCCTCTAGCATTACTTGGCGCACCTGTGGTACCGGTCAGGCTTATGCTTTTTGCATTGTGAAGTCGACTTCTGCATTCATAGTGGCACAATTTCTTGCGACACCTATTCGTAAATAAGCCGAATAAGATTGTCCAGGATAATTGCCCTATAAGAGCCATCCATACCTTGAGCGTACCTTCTTCGGCCTTGGAGGAAATCAAGCTTTGGAATTCTTCCCAACGATACCACGCGAGTGGGACCCGATCCCAGGGAACACCGAAACCATGACCGATCCAGAAGGTTACTTCCGCGGTGCAAATGCCAATCGTACACACAACAGCTATAACGCTCGCGGTCCAAAGAAATACGGATACACTGTACGTAGACGTCATCGAAAGAGATGCGTCGACTAGCAACACAAAAAGCACATCCTGAATCCAGAGGGAAGGAAACCAAAAGTAGGACGCAATCGAATCAAAGTCAATGGTCTGTACACAAACGGTTAGCTTTCTCAAGATCAGCGAGATACCGACAAAGGTGACCAATAGGCGACGCATTGGATCATGACAGGAAGAGCATCCTATTCCCTTCTTCATGAAAAACGGCACCATTGGAACAATATTTGTCTCCAGACCAATGCAGGATGGTATATCTTGCCTCATGGTACCAGCGTCGATATCGAGTACTTCTGATGGCCGGCCGGTCCACCCACTGGTGGGCCTTTTTTGCCAACGGCAGCGGACCGTAAAAGACACCGACTTGTGAGAACCCCGTTCTCATGACTTGAAACATTTTCTCAAGATGGATGCTTGCTCTGGCTACAGAATAGTCGACTGGTAACTGTAGTTTTATTTATCACTTATCAACTCAAAGAGTAATAAGCAGAGTATCTTCTTTTCTCGATCTCAGAAATTGATTTACTTTGATAGTGCTCCATTTGAAAATTGTAGCATCGAGTGGCTATAATTTATCATACAAGCACTTCCTAAAATCATGGTATGCAGAAGCTTTCTTGTCCAATCATCAGGGCCTCCAAGCCAAATTGTTCAGAAATTCTGACTTTTCCCTAGCTAGGAGGCATTTTGCACTGTATAGAATACAGTGACCCAAATACCCTCTCCACTCTCATCATGGAATATGCTACATTAATGCTAAGACACAGCTTTCAAAACAGAGTGAAAATAGAATTGATATAAGTAATACAAATTACATGACAGACTTGACAAGAACACAAGTTTTGAGGAGGGGGGGAGTGGGGTCAGGAATACCGGAAATTGACGCATTTGAAAACAAACAAACTATTTGGGGATACTTGCGGTAAGCGGCATTTACAGTTACAAAATAGAATGCCTGCTTGTATGACTCTTCACAGTCGGTGCATTTTCGTCTGGCCTCCATCAGGACCATTCGGCTAGAGTTACAATCAACTGGATTGATTTCGTTCGAGCTTGGACTCACTGTGACAACCCCTACTGACTGCCATGTCGCTGTCTTCAATTGTTCCATGAGAAGACGGCATTCAAAGGGTTGGTAACGAGATCATCATTTTTATCTTTGCTGCTATCAGTATGCACTCGGTCGTCTTGCTTATATCATTGGTAATATTTCTTTCCATTCTCGTTCGCAGTCAATCTTTTTCATTTTTACCAGGTGAGCGCTTCCGAACCAAACCAAGAAAAATGAGCGTAGAGACCCGTCATCCGTTCTGCGATCTTCCTGGAGATCCATCGTTGATACTTACTACCAACGTAGACCTTGGTTCCAAAAAGCTGGACATTTTGAAAGGTAAGCAATCAAGATATCGGAACTAGCCTTTGTGATTCACTTAGCTACCCGAAGGATCGCAAAATCACACTTGCAACTTTCCGTATGCTTTAAATCGATAGCTATTTCCAAAGCCATGGCGGAACATACCGGGAAACCAGAAGAATACATCGGTGAGTGCACGTGAATCTCTACGACGGTGCATGGTTGAGCATTTGCCTCTCCATTAAATACGATCTAAACACAAATTGTTTCGGACGCAGCCGTTTCCATTAACGACAATGCAGACGTTATCTTTGCCGGTTCAGACGCGCCCACGGCATTGGGTTGCATGTACTCTATTGGTGCGATTGCGATGGAGAGTAACGGCAAGATTACGGCATCTGTATCGGATCTTCTGGAAGAATATGGCGTCGACGCGGCTCGAATCTATATCAACTTTTTTGACATGCCCCGGGCCAATGTCGGTTGGAGCAAGCGAACGTTTGCTGGATAAAATCCGACCAACCGACATGTTTTGTTTCCGCACTAGACAAATTACTAGACAAGAAGTGCATCCAGGGTCATAGCAATCGAACGGACAGATCGAAGAACAAAGTAGAGAATAATTGGCATTTACCGAATTTCCCCAAATTATTACCAAAACAAAATCGAAGCTTGGCGCACGGCAAATTCTCCTCGCCAACGAATTTTCCGACGCGCGCGTGCTACACGTTGCCCACGTTATCTCTAGGCCACCACCTTGCGTCCAGTTGACTTATTGCTACCGCTTTCCAGTAATTGAATCGTTTCGCTGCCGTCACCACTGCCATTGTCGTCGTCGTATTCGAGGCCGACGGCGGCACTTTCCCGTACCTCCATTTGCGACTTGGTGGCAACCAGTTTTTCTTGGACCGAAACGTAGGAATAAAGGGCCGATCCCGCGAGTACCACAACGATACCTGCTCCATTGAGCGGAGCAATATTGGTGTTGAACAAAATCGTACTAATGACAATCATCAATACTTGTTTGACGTTGGCGGCAATGCAGAGAGTCAGCGGCGACGTGAGCTTGTTGGCTTGGAGGGAACAAATATTGAGCGAAAAGGAGAATATTCCGCTCAACCATACGACAAACATGGGACGGACGTTGACCGAGGGACTCAATTCCGTGTCCCAACGCGAGGCAATGGATTGTATCTCTCCGGTAAAAAATGCAATGATAACGCATTGGATGAGCGCCAAAGGTGCCATATGGGAAAGCAAATCCACGGGATGGAGTTTGAGCGATCCCGTCAGCATTTCACCACTGACGACGACCTTCAGTGCGGCTAGGAGAATACAGCATACGGTGTAAAAGAATCCGAGGGCGGTGTAACTCATATCCCCGAAACATGCCATGGCGACCCCGACAATGACCGGGACTACGGCCAACTGTCGACGCTGCGAAATGACTTTGCCCATGCACAATCCCATGGCAATGGTGAGGGCTGGTACCAAGGATCGCATGACTTGATTGAAATTGACGGACACGTACTGGAGCGAGACGTTTCCGATGGATATGTTGAGGGAGAAAATGACGGAAAATGCGAGGATGAGTTTTTGTCCCTGTGCGTCGAGCGCTTGACGCGTGACGTTGCCCAGTAAGCGGGAAAAGATGGACACCGACGGCTCTTCCATGGTTTTGCGGGCTTGACGGGCATCCCGATCCAGACTCCAAAAGACCAACTGGGATCCGGCGGCGTTGCAGGCCATATGAATGGCGGACAAGAAGTAGGGATAGCGAAAGTCGACTTTAGCAAAGGCTGCCTTGTTCAGTAGAGTAACGCCAATGTTGTTGACCTGCCGGTAGTCGAGCACGATGGAAGCCGAACAAAAGTGAGTGCGTCGTGAGGACGAGAAGGTTCGAGACCGACCGGCGCCGCATGGCATCCAAGCAACACCGCCAGTCGAGGCGTCCGCACAATGCGCAATTCTCACACACGTCCGTCCGTACGTACCATCCACACCAGCAACCACAAGGTCGAGCTCTGACTGGCTTTGGTCTGCGCCATGATGCTGATGACTGCGAGTCACTGCCAAATTTCAAGTACCAATCGATCGAATGCCAGCGCACAATCGATCAATAGCCCCAGGGTCTATTTGTTCGCCTCAGTCTCTCGCGATGTGTGCTATGATTAATCTCAAAGACAACCGACGAAGAATTCTGTCGACACTACCGAATCTTCGTAACGTGACGTGGGAGAGAGGACTTTACCGTGACTCTAGAGTAGTAGACGGAGGGGATACTTCGTTCGTAGTCTTGTCGAGGTCGATCAAGCCACCATTGGGATCGCGCGGGGGAGAGAGCCCGAACGAAACCCTGTTTGGCCTTTTGGTGTGTATGTATAGGTAGGTGTCTGTGTGTGTGGGTCATTTTCGTCCCACGAAGCGGGAACCAATTCTCGAGCGCCCGCACGGGAAGTACGTAGTAACCTTGCGTGACTGTGAAGACAACTCGCCTATATTGCTCTTTCCAGGACTCACTGGTAAAATTCAACCGAGATTCACGGGTCAGTCGACCCGAACGTCCGGGCCGGCGGGGGGGGGGAGGGCGCATTCGGTTGGAAATATATACATAAGTATACATGTGTCTTCTTTTCTGATATACCTGTGTCGCAGGACACGTACACGCGCCCAACGATGCGGGAAAGGGGGGGGGGGGATCACGGGCACTCTGACAATCAATCATTAACCCCTCTTATTCCCATTGGGAAGGGTTCCAATCGTCTGACTGTGACAGGCAAAAATGTTTGTCAATTGATGTTATGGACAAGGATTGACAGTGATATTGGAGATTTGCATAGCTGGAGATTTTCATTACTGCTTGACAGTGAGAAGGGAGAACCGTATCTGTGAAAGACTGTTCGGCATGGAGAACCGGCAGCTAAGCACGAAAGTCCTACCGGTAATCCAACAAACAGTAACATAACTGCACAGCCCTCTCTATGTGACCTTATTTCTCTTGTGTCCTTTTTTGCCTCTGTGCATTTTCTACCCTCTCGAGAGTAGAGAAAGGTATTTCAAGCGGACGCGGCAAAGAAACGCAGAGGAATGTACACCGAAAGTCCACAAAGTGGCAAAGGGCCTTTCGTTGTTTCAATTGATTTTCAACCGGATGCCTTTCCCATTTTGTCCGTAAAAAGCGCGCTCACTGTGAAGGAGTTACAGTTTGCTGCTGCTCATAGTCAAACAAGCCAATCTGCCAAGGGAATCCTGACATGGTTCTCATGAGAAGGCCAATTTTGTAGCATGCGATTTCTTTCATTATCATTCATATTTGGAAGATCTAGCACTCGAATTTTTCGCGCAATAGTCACTGTCTTGCTTTGGTAAAACGGAAAACTCTTCGTAGCCGCTTTTTTGTCATTTAGTTTCGGTGGCACTACGGATTAGGTATTTTCTGTATGGATCTTGCCTTGCTCCTTTTGCGCTCGGATATACTGGTACTTTTCCTAGAATCAATATGAATTTCACTAATGTAACGTAAACCCTGCGCTTCCCAAGAAGCGAATCAATTTCTGAGATCGAGAAAAGGAAGATACTTTGAATATTGCTCTTTGAGCTGATCCCAAATAAATAAAGCCAGAAATACCAGTCGACTAACTACCTATTCTGTAGTCAGAGCGAGCGAGCATCTTTAGAAAATATTTCAAGTCATGAGAACGAGGTTCGCACAAGTCAGTGCCTTTTTACGGTCCGATGGCAAGAGAGGCCCACCGGGAAGTCAACCTCCCGTCAGGAGTACTCGACATCGACGCTGGTACCATGGGGCAAGATATACATTCTGCGTTGGTCTATAGACAAACACGTTTCCAATGGTGCCGTTCGATAAGAAGGGAATAGGACGTTCTTCCTATCGTGATCCAATGCGTCGCCTATTGGTCATCTTTGTCGGCATCTCGCTGATCTTGAGAAAACTAACTGTCTGTGTAGAAACCATTGATTTCGATTCAATTGCGTCCTACTTTTGGTTTCCTTCGCTCTGGCTTCAGGATGTGCTTTTTGTGTTGCTAATCAACGCATCGCTTTCGATGAGGTCCACGTACATTGTCTCCGTAATTCTTTGGACCGCAAGCGTAACAGCTGTTGTGTGTACGGTTGGTATTTGCGCCGCGGAGGTAACCTTCTGGATTGGTCATGGTCTCGGAATTCCCTGGGATCGGGTCCCACTCGCTTGGTATCGTTGGGAAGAATTCCAAAGCTTGATTTCCTCCAAGGCCGAAGAGGGGGCGCTCAAGGTGTGGATGGTTATTATGGGACAAATGTCCTGGACGATCTTGTTGAGCTTGTTTCCATTTCCTTGTCATAAAGGATCATCCCGTCGCCAACAAAAAGACCGAATTACTGCCACAACAAGCAGACACCTGCCCGGTACCACAAGTGCGCCAAGTCCTGCTAGAGGATTTACTCATTTACTCACCGCAAAGAAGAGCGTGGCCGCACTTTTGACTATTTACGGCATATTAGTCCTCCTGCTACGACCGTCTATTCCATACACGAGGCTTTCGACAACACCCTTGCTCATGGTGTCACTGGAAGTCACAAAGGGCTTTCAACAGTATCAAGAGTTGCTCCACGTAGCAAATAGCAAAGACGACTCAGGAGATCAAAACAAGTGGTGGCGAGCTGAAGTTAACGCAATGAAACAGCTTGTTCAAAGAGCCCCGTTCGAGCGTGACTATACAGATGAGCCGATCAACGTTGTTCTGGTATTTTTGGAATCTGTTCGAGCAGATATGATGCCGTTTGATGGCTCTACACCATGGGCGAGGCGATTTGTGCCAAATGTCACCATCCATGACAAGATAACACCATTTTACGATCAATGGGTCAGAGACTCCAATTCAACACTTTACGTTCCTCATATGAAATCGGCTTCTGGTTTGACACACAAAAGCCTTGCAAGTACGCTGTGCTCATTGCATGCCTTGCCTTTCCACGGCACCGTTGAGCATGCACAAAATCTTTATCATCCCTGTCTTCCGCAGATACTTGACCGATTAGGGTATGAGAGTCAGTTTTTCAAATCCTTGACCGAAACCTTTGACCACCAAAACCACCTTATGCGAAACATTGGATACCCCAGAATGTATGGGCGAGAGAGCTATGATCGTGCGAACCATCCAACCGCAGCATTCCAACAAAACCACACGGCCAATTATTTTGGTTATGAAGACATTGTGTTGCTGGATCCTGTCACAGAATGGGTGGATAGCCAGACCAAACCCTTTTTCCTTTCGTATCTGAGCGGTATCACACATGATCCGTATGCCATTCCACCTTCTGGAGGGGGTTGGAAACCACAATCGTTCAGTTTGGATGAGAAAGTCAACGGCTTTCTGAACGAAGTGTCCTACCTTGACACGTGGCTAGATCTGTTGGTCAAGTCGTTTGAAGATCGCCATTTGATGAACTCAACTCTGTTTGTCTTTTTGGGAGACCACGGCGGTCACTTTAAGGACCGAGATTCCCAGTTTACCACATTCGAGCAAAATTACGAAGAGGCTTTTGACGTCGGCGTTACGTTTCACAGTCGCAATCCGCGTATCCAGAAGCTACTTCAAAAATCACAGGCATTTGTGAGCGGCAACTGGACTTCGCTCGACATTGCTCCGACTTTACTAGAACTGCTCTTTGGAAGAGCAATAAACCCAATGCGACCAGGATCAGAGAAAGGATCGATAAACAGTCCATATTCGAAGTACTTTGATAGCCGCGCGAGCGCAAGCTGGGTCGACGGTCGGTCCATGCTACGCGAATCAGGCTCCCGACTACGCTTGAGTATAGGTAACCCTGGAGAGAGCTTGATGCTCCGAGATCAATGTTTTGTGCTGGTCTTTCCTCTAAAAGAAGATGGCCGTGCTCACCCCGAAGTGTTCAATATTTGTGCGGACCCGGGTCAGAATCAGCCGTTGCAGCTTCTGCCAGTATCGTCGTTCTCGATCCCAAAGTCGGAACTCGAAAGATGGGGCCGAAAAGCCATGTCATTCTGTCTACAAGTCAAATCAGATTTAGTACATGCTCACAAAACGGGTATGCGTTGCCAAAAGTGCGCACTCGAGGAGTTGGTGACATTGGAGACTTTGGAGAGTTGGTCTCCCACTGTTGGGGGGGACAAACGTATCCGACGATAATTCATTGATTAATTTCTCAGTTTCCATCACAACGCAGAAGGAGGTCTTTTAGGATAGTCTTGGCAGTGAATACGGGTAGTTTGACAATTTCACGGTACGCGAATCATGAACGCCCGCGACTCACTCTAAAAGACCAAGGGAAACACCCGCAAGATTACGTGAAGACAGAGGATGACGGCCGATTTTGGCGCAATCACGGAATAGTTGTTTATGATTACCTATTGTGATTTCAATTGGATTGTCTTTAGCTGTACCTGTGCGCGCCGCAACGCATATAGCTGTCGCACCATCGAATGTTACAGAGAGACTTCAAAAGCCTTTACTCTGTAGAATGAGCGTCGCGCCAAGCGAAGATACTACTGCACGCAATGCTCGGACGGAATTTCACGTCCTGCCTTGCAACGTGTCGTTTTCCGGCAAAGCCCCCGTCTCGGTGTACTTTCAGCCGGCTCGGTTGAACGATACAACCGATGCAGCGTGTTTTCGAGGCAGAGGGTTGTTGGCGCGCACGTCGCCACCAGAGCTGGAATCCTCGTCGCCGCACGCCATCGACGCGGACGTGCGTTTGCTCCGAGTGCGCCCCAACGCACACGCCACCGATGTGGGGGTAGTACAGTCCTTGGCGTCTTCCAGGAGTCTGCGTGAATGGCATCACGAGCACGATCCCAAAATGCTGAGTATCGTCAAACAAAACAACGCGAATAGACTCGTCCAAGCGCGGAACTGGTGCCGAGTTGCGGAGGCTTTGCACCAACCGCTGCCTATACAAGACGAGTAGTAATCACGAAAACGACTCGTTCGAAACGCAGTCACCTGAATACTACGGTATCAAGAAGAAATGTAACACGTCAACTAGTAAAAATAACCTTTCTGAATAAACACCAAGCATATACAAGGAACTCGGAACTCCAACAGTACCGGATATCTATCCCGATGCAGTGAACGAGCCGAGCTCTTTTGTCTGATTGACTTTCCATTCAAACCTGAGATCGTTTAATAGCTCGATTCGGTCTTCCGTCATACGAGACGGCCGTCCCATTTTGCGGTACTTCATTTCCGTCCGCTGTGTTTGTACCCAACTACCTAGCTTGCGATTTTCATCGTACTGCCGCGGCACTCGACAGTGTCCGTACGCCTGTTTGAAGTCCACGAGCTGCTGGTAGCAATCGTGCCAGTTGGACCGGGCAAAGATCTTCCAGACAAAGCCAAGGTCGTCCAGCTTTGCCACGCGATCCGGACTCAGGGCGTACTGCGTATATCGGGTACGTTGTGTGTAGACCCAACGGCCAAGCTTGGGATTTTCCGGGAAGGAACGGGGTACCATACTGTCGGGAGCACAAGCGACAACAACCAGAGCTGTGAGCATGTGAACAGGTACAGGTATCAAGGACATCTGATGACACCCTCCGAATTTCGAAATTTCCACACACGTACCAACTACCGGTTTTCTTTTTGTACGCCACCAGCTCCTGGTAGAGGTCGTTCCAACGCTTGCCATAATCGTCCCAAACAAAATCCAAGGCTTCTAGCTGGCGAATACGCAAGGGTGTCAAGGACGAAGGCTCACCCCGCTGACGCTTGGCGTACAAGACTCGCTGGGTGTTTACCCAGGCTCCTAGAGTGGAATGCGGTCGCGGCACCAGACTACAACAAAATGATGGAGAATATCCAAGTGAGACGAGAGGTTTCGAAATAAGCAGGTACCATTGCAGCAAAGACGGCATCGACAACAAGAGACATACCAATGCCCGTTCTTCTTGCGATATTCCGTCAGTTCCATGTAGTGAAATTGCCAGCGCGCTTCGGCTGCATCTTCCTTGGAAAGACCCCGTAAACTGTGTTCCAAAGCCTCCAAGACGGTCATTCCGTGCTGAACGGAGACTGGATTCTCGGTGGAATTGATGCTTTTGATTGCTTTGGAAATGAGCGCAGCCGTTTGATCCGTTGCCGTAGGGTTATAAATCGGGACCGTTTCACTAGTTGTCGTCGTCGTCGTCAGCAAGAGCGACTCCGACAAAAGCTCGCGTTGGGAGCGGGGAGAGCTCGGGGAAGAAGTATCCGTAGTAGCAACGGCAACGGGCGCCACCGTTTCCGTACGAGCGCGCTTCTTGAGCGGAAGAGACCGTTCACTGCATTCTTCCTCTAGGGACGAACCTACCGTGGTCTCATCGTCGTTGTCTTCATCTTCGGAAGAATCTCGGAGTGTGCGTTGGGCAACGGGAGAGAGTGGGGCATGTTTGCGCGAGGCCACGCGACCCCAACATTTTTGGCACCCCTTGCGTCCCCCCCGAGATTCCGCGCCCGAAACGGACTGGTGGGGACCTCGCACGGGTTGTTCGCATTGACATATTTTGGTGGGGCTCGTTGGGGAGGGCAAAGGCAACGAGGCAACTTTTCTTCTCGAAGCCGCTAAGAGACTGTTGGGAGAGTTGGTACTGGTATGGAACGACATGTGGATGAATGATTGTCGACAATTCACTCTTGGATCGGAGAGGGATTTACTGTTCGACACTCGAACTAACGGTAAGGGTAAATTTACGATCGAGGCGCGGGTCCCGTGGAAAAGTCACGTGGAAAATTGTGTGTGTAGGGGAACAAAGTGTGTGCATGGAAAAGGTCGAGAAGTGAGGTCTGGTTCGAGAGATTTTTGGGTGGGGGCCCCTTCGGTTCCCCCCGTTTTTCCCGTAGCAAAAGTCACGACGCAATCGAGACGAGCTCTCGCCACTCCGTCGAATGCCTCCCGCGATTCGGAACCAGCGTTCGTCCATCGGCCGTTGACAGGCCAAACGAATCGAAGGTCACAGATTTCGTTTGGGAGACCATATGGATTCGTGACACGTAGTAAGTACAATTACAGATAGTGATCGAGTCCGTCGTTAATTCGAACAATATCGAAGGACATTAGATATGGTACCACTTTCTCTCGCGTTCAAGTCTATAATTAGAGACTCCGTTTCGACGGACATTTGCAGACCCCAGAAATCAAGACCGGGCAAGTGATTACCGTTATAGAGCGGGCTACTCCCAGCGGTCCGAAACCGGTGGGAATGAAAACGGAAACACTTAACGGAAATTTCGCAGCGAGTCCTGAAAACTGACTGTTATAGTGGTCATCGCGTGACCTATCGCGTTCTCCGAAGTAGCTCGTCTAGCGAGATCGGTCGCCACGCCTTCGATTTCGGAAGGACCTTCAAGTCAGCAGCAACCACCCCGGTGGTCGGAAACGAGAACTAAGAATCTTTGATATGGAAAAACACAGACAACCAAACGGTCTGGGAGACTCGTTCACTGTCAGTCGTGCCGATGGCACACAGTGAATCCTTACCGTGTAACTGTAACCTTCACTCGGTTGTAGGTAGTTTGCCCTGTCGATTTGGGTAGTCTGGACGACCAACCGTGACGTCCCGACCGTCGATACTCGCGTTGGGACGGCATGGCATGGTGCGACGCGACCCAGAAACGAAACAAATCTCGTTGCCCCAGAGAATCGACTCGTCCTTTCCATGGAGGCTTCCGTTTCTAGCCAACGCAAGCGCCAGCGTGCCCACCGCAACGACAACGCTGTCGATTGGGAAAGTCTCCAGGCCAGCGCAGGCAAGGAATCACTGTCAGTACTGAACGAAGTCCCCCATGTGACGGACCGTCCATCGATGGACTCGGCGACCTTTTGGAACTCGTTTGCAGCCGAATCGAGGAAGCGGCGACACCGGCCTTTGCCTTCATCACAGGCTCTCATTGCCACTGTCGACGCCAGAGGATTAAGTCGCTCCCCTTGTCCATTAATTCGCGATTTTCTCGCGTCACTGGGTAGGGTTCCTTCTACTCCGACGAGCACGTCTGCCGATACGCAAGGTTCCGTCGGTGACAAACCGGAAGACGAAACGGCAAATCAGCCCCTCCTACACGCCGTTGACGATGCCACCAAATCAACCATGACTCCCGGACAACATCAACGATTGCGACAGCTACAAGCCAAGGGAACATCCCTTTCTCGCCAACAGCTTGGTGAATTGCAGAAACTACGTAAGTTGCTCATCGGCGAGCAACGCGTCTACGAAAAAGCTGTGCTGGAATTTTGGAAATCAGCCGCAGATCGAGTGTTCCTAGGGTTAACCGATGACCGCTCGAAAGCACACGCGTTCGTTCAGCGCTTTTGGAGTGGAGGACTACTGGCGTCTACAGTTGTGGCGGGGAAGTGCCGTCAAATTATTTCGGTCCAGCCAGAGCACTCGTTTTCGCCAGAGCGATGCGAACACGAGCTTGTTGGCGGACCTGCATCGCAAGGGGCTGTTTGCAAACTTCCAGATGATGGGCAGGAAATCGCGTTACCATCAAGGCCACCGAGATCGCATTTGCCGTTGCACAGTGACAAACAAGCTCTCCAGCTGGCCAAGACGCACAACGCAACTCTCATTACCAGCATTGAAACTCTGGAAGTACTACTCCAGGAACCAGCAGACAGCGACTGGACCTTGCCATATTTCTGCGATGGCGAAACGTACGAAATACCAATACTGGACGCTCCGCTCGTACACTCGGTCAAGACACCAAGACTGTGTTTGGAGAAAGCCTTTCGATTGGGAATGACGGAGTGGCTGGAGTCCACAAGTATACAACAAGCACAACAACCAACAAGCGGTTGCCCGCAATCGTTTATTTATATTCTATTGGTGGTCCCTGTATTGAAGCAACGATCGCAAAGGATTCTAGTGCGGCGTCCCAGAGGATTAACCGACCACAGTGGCCAGTCACTTCTACTCCATAGTAGGATCGAATACTTCCCCGAACGAGGCCGCGAACAACCAAGTCCTAGTGAGAAAGCGCTCTGGATTCTGGACCATGTACTACAGCCAACTTCTCACGTTGTTGTGGGCAGCATAGATCCGCTTCGTTGTACAATTTTGCGTTGGGATCATGTCAGTTTGGCGCATGGTTTGGTACACATTCCGGGTCCATTTGGTCGAAGCGAGACCAGTGCTTTGAAACACTGGAGTCGACTCATGCACATCCTACTTGCCATGCAAACAATTGGACGTGGACAATACGTGTTGTCTTATCCCGGTCAGGGAGTAAGTGTTCCGGAGAGTGGTATATCCGTTCACCTTGCTACGCCGTCAATAGAATCAATGCATAGAGAAGGACAGCCTTCAATAAGTCCTCTTGCAATGAACGAAAAAGCTGTCGAAAGGGCCATTCGTCCTTGGGAATGGAAAGCGGACCGCATGGAATATACCTTCCCGATAGACAATGGACAAGCGTAGACCTACATCGCTTTCAATTTTAAAGATAAGAATATTGTTTTAAGCCACATTTCTACAGGTATGATCATTTAATTAGATCCTGTTGGTACTCCCTGCATCAAAGCAATGATCGCAAATAATTTCAGCGCGGCGTCCTTGGGGGTCCACCGACCACGGTGGCCAGCCACTTCTACTCCACCGTAGGATCCGAGACAACGAGGCCGCGAATCACCAAGTGCTTGTGAGAAAGTGTTCCACACAAACGTCTGGCCAAACACTTTCGATTCCAATCATTTTCCTTTGGTGCTTACCACATATTTTTTCAAACCAGCCAAACCGTGTCCGTATCGCGCACGTCACGCCGCTTCGTCATCATCCAAAGATCCGTATTTACCGTGCGAACTCGTTACAGCATCTGCACCATCCCGGACCAAAGCCTGGGCATCCGAAGTATCTTTCGAAACGAAACGAAGCCGCTCTTGCAACAGAACTCCGCTGCCCAGCACTACCATTCCCACAATCGCTAGTGCAAGTAACCAGTGGGTACTTCGGTCTCCTACAGGTGTGTTTCGCAGACACGTCCAGTGCGTCGACACAAATTCCACCCACAAGGCTGTCGTTGTTAACGCTTGATTTGGGTTGCTTATGTTGAACAGTTGAATTGGAGTGGTGGTGTTCCAGTGGGGCCAGACCTGATGCAAATGGGCATGAAGACGGGGGATGTCAAAGCGCGGAGCCCACAGGTCATAGGATCCGTGCTTGTGAATGCTGTGTGCAGAAGCTACAGCCCACGGGGGGAGCGTCGCATTGTCTGGAATAGTTTGGAAACCTTTCAAAGCCTTTCGCAAGGCTCTCCCGTCCACATTCCTAGCCACAGCGTAAATTGTGTCGTTGTAGGGCGAAACGGCAACGAGATCGTCACGGGTGACCGTGCCCGCAAACAAATCCATTCGCCAGGCCCCGGTGGATTGCACAAAGACTCGCGACGCATTATCGTGGGTCAGCGTCGCCGGAACAACGTGTTCCGTGTAGAGTCTCCAGAGTGACGCTGGAGTATCCCACTCCGGTAGAAAGTACTTTTCTGGGGCACATCCCAGGACGTCATCGAGTCCAAGAGCCGCTCGTGTACTATTAATCAAAACCGACAAGGCTTGTCCGGCCGGGGTATCAAAGTCGACATCGTTTTTGATACCGACCGCCTCTCGCAAGGCCTTTCGATTTGCGTCCAAAAAGACGTGACCAAAAAGGTCCGCCACGTCCCCATGTTCGTGGGTCCGATTGTGTGCCGCACGGGTAGTGGGAAAGGTTACCACACCGACGGTATCGAGAAAGCGTCCCGCTTCCATGGCGGTCGCCAACGGATCCAAAACAGCGTAACCGCGTCGATGCGAATGCCCATTGATAAACTGGATCGGCGTTTGGGGAGCGGCGGTCGTTTCGTTCAAAATGTTCCGTATCGCACGATGAAGGACCGTGACGAGTTGGTCCTGATAATCCATGTGGGCTAAAACGAGAATAGCGTCGTAGGATTCGTCGAGCAAGGCACGTCGGAACCACTTTTCGCGGATTGCTTCCTGTACCGGTTGTACGTACGTCGAAGAACAGTAGTTGGTAAAGTTGTAGAGAAAACCAAAGGTTAGCACGTGAGCGTTAACGTGTGGAGCGTGCAAAATGGTATAGCGTCGACCCAAGGGTCGTAACTGAGTCACGTTCCGCTTCGTCCTTTGGTAACGATCGGCCACATCGTCGAGCCAGTTCTGGACACGCTCGTTCTCGTCGTCGTTCTCTTTCATCGCGGTGTGATCTCTGTCCGAAGAGTTCCAGTAGGTATTGGAGGTCAAGTAGTTCCCACCGTTCCCGACCTTGCTACCCATGGTGTTAAACGCTCCGTTGCGTTGGAGGAAGGCGACGGACTCGTCGTGATAGAGTTCGTGATTGCCGAGATTGAAGGCGTCCCAGGGCATCCGATTCAGAATAGGGAGTAGATGCAAGGGTGGGACAGTGGATAGGCCGGTTCCGTCGAGGAAATCCCCATTGTTCACGAGCAGGACGTCCCGGAGTGCGTGGGTCGACTGCGTAGTCGCCGCGAGATTCTGGCAGTGTTGATAAAAGGACAGGACGGCACCGTAGTCGGCCGTAGCGGTATCGCTGTGTCGGGCGTGTCCAGCCACCCAAGAGTGCACGTCCGTCAGCACTACTACCGTAATCAACGGGAGTGGGGACGTCGAGGAGAATACGGTGTGGCTGTGGTCGATGATGGTGGTGTCGGGCATGACTTGATGGGGGAAGCGCGTGTGTGGAGGGTAGGGATGAGGGACGACGTAGATTGCAGTGTCTACTACATATACTGCTGCGGACCCGTGCCCAAGCTGCTGTTGCAAAATGAGGCGCGCAAGTAGTAACTGTAAACGAGAGAGAGAGAGAGCTGTACAATGCGGAAACGATCACGCTGTGCGAAGTTGTGTAGATCGATCGAAGAAAGGATGACACGAATAGAAGCGAATGGAGGTAGTCGAGTAGATTCGGGGTCGGATTCACTGACATTGCATGTGACTGTGAGACAGAAACGTTTTTGATATTTCAAATTTCAAAATGCTCCCTAGTAGAGTGGCAGCCCGACATCCTATAGCTCCACCGTGACGGCAGTATCTCTAGAGCGGGTGGTAAAAGGCTACTACATATAAAATGCTAAAACGTGAATATCACTTTCTACAGTAATAAATCGACGTGCGCGTATACCATATACCTTCATTCTATGACCCTGTATGTTTTCGATGGACAGCAATTCGCTTGGCAATTGTATATGCGAGTAAAGAATGTTCCCAAGCAACGAAATTAGCCAATGAACGTCGACTTTGCAATAGCCTCGGCCATTTTGGGATTTCAATTTGCATGTGCTTGGGGGGAATGGCCTGAAATACTTATCTCCTAGCAAGGTTCGAATGCAGTTGGACCCGGTTGATGAAAAGGATTACGAATGCCGTACGGCATGCGTGCCAAGTCATGCCCCAAAACCTACCTAGGCTAGCTAGCTAGCTAGCTAGAAACTCCTACTACACGGCGCACGCTCTTGGAAAGGATAGACACCTGCACAAATCCACAGTATCGATTGCGGCCTCTCCGTAACTTCCTATATCCACTCACTCTTTCACTTGTCCCATTATTCCTACTTGCTCTATTTCCACAGCGGCATGAATTACGGTGATACGTTTAGCACTGCGAGAGTCGGCGCGGTGGCCAAGACGGCACCGTCCACATCGGAGCCGGACCATTTCGGTTTGTCCGACAGTTACCTCTATCCAACGCAAGACACGGGCTCGTTCGATGGTGACGACGACCATTATCATCATCACCGTTACCAACGAACGTCCCGGCGCAAATGGATGTACTACACTTTACTCGGTGTTCTCGTTGTAGTTGGAGTCGCCCTGGGAATTGCCGTAGCGGTGGAGCGCCGCAACAATAACAGCGGTAGCCCAAGCAGCCAAAGTAGCAACCAAGGCGGTACCGGTTCCGCACCTTCCGGGAACAACGACAAGAACAACGATAGTGGTGTCCCCCGATCCCCCGTCTACGAAATCTTGCAACCTTTCGCGTTGCGAGGCGGGGCCGAATTCAACAACCATGATTCCTATCAGTTCAAGGCACTCCAGTACGTGGAAGCACACGCCGTCGCCCACAACACCACTTCCACCACGAATGCCCAGTCCGCGCTCTTCACGGACAGTCGTATCGTCCAACGCTACGCTTTGGCCTGTATTTACTACGCCACCTACCAGGTCCCTACGACTTGGACGGGTTACCGCTTCGCCAGCCGTTCGCTCCTGCCTTGGCAGAACAGCACCGGCTGGCTAAACGAACAATTTCCGGACGAATGCGACGGATGGTTTGGTATTCGTTGCGACACGCAGACTCGTCAAGTCGTCGAACTCGATTTCGCGTCCAACGTACTCACTGGTACCATGCCACCGGAAACGGCCCTGCTCCGAGCCCTACAAATTCTTGATCTCTACAACAATCACGTGTACAACGTCGGCGCTGCCGGCAACGATTGGCTCGGAAATCTGACCAACTTAGAACAATTGTTTTTGGGGAAATCGCCGTTCGTTACCATTGACGAAGGCATTCCCACGGCGCTCTCACGGCTGTCCAAACTCCAGGATCTCGACGTATCCTACACACTCTACCGCGGCGCATTGCAACCCTCCCTTTTTCGCAACTGGCCCGACTTGGTTTATTTAAAAATGGGCGGCAACAGCTACAATTCATCCCTCCCGCTCGCTCAGGCCAATCTGCCCTCCCTCAAGTACCTCTACGCAGAATACACCGATCTGCACGGCACTCTCAGGAACCTGTTTGTCAAAGCCCCGTCCCTCGTGGAAGTTTGGATGGATAGAAATCCTCGGCTTTCCGGATCGCTACCCACCAACATGGGCAACGACGCCCCCGGATTGGCTTCCGTGTCCTTTACGCACTGCAACTTGACTGGGACCATCCCCAGCAGTCTCGCATCCATCCCGGGACTACAACAAGTGTGGTTGTACGATAATGCACTCAGGGGTTCCGTGCCAACCGAATTCGGTGCCTTGTTGGGTTTGGAACGCTTACAAATGGAACAAAATCAACTCACCGGAACAATGCCAGCGATATTGTGCCAGCAAGTCGCCCCCCTTGGCCGTTTACAGCATTTGACGGTGGACTGCGAAGAGATTGGTGGTGTCCCACCCGAAGTGAAATGCGACGAATCGTGCTGCTCCTGTTGTGGACCTTCTTGCATCACCAACGATGCCAACATGGGCGTTCGGTAAGGTTGATCGGTGGCGATGGACCGGAGGCGAGCGAACCAACAAAGACGCCGCCATCTTCTACGACGAGACCACAAAGAAACCTCGGCTTGATTCCGACTATTGTTTCTTGCTCAATCGAAACCTCTGGGGAGCGATGTTGAACGCACGTGCTAGCCTCATCTTCATAGATAGCCAGCGGTAGGGTACTGAACAGAGGTCGACCCAGAGTACTTTTTCCGATGAAGCTACAAAAGTGCTTGGCGATTTGCCCTCTGATTAGTCGATTTTACGCCACAAGTAGTATCACAGCTATGCCAACAGTAGCGGTGAATGTTTTGTTTACGAAGATCCCATTTCTTCTAAAAACTATTTTAATAGGCAATAGCAACAAACCTTTTTTGTTCCCTTTGCAATATAGTTTCGTTCGATATCATACGCCTCTCTCTTTCTTAAAAAGTGAAAGCGAGTGACGCACAGTTTTGCCGCGCAACATTGAGACTTTGGGATAGGTGGAGCGGCCCAATATTCACGGCATTGCGCAGCACTTGGAGATATGCACGGTATTCATCCTGTAAAAACGTACACAGTATTTGACGTGAGTCATCCGATAATTCCTTCGTTACCGGTAGCTTGAGTTGGGAAAAATCCCGAACTGCGTCGAGTGGAAAGGTAGCAACCGTGCCTTTTTCCTGACCTAGCCATTCGTTTGTGGCAATCCAATCTTCCCACAAATACTCGTTTCTTATCACCAAAATTGTGGAATTGAATACGCTTCCGGGAGGCAAATACTCGTCCACGACTGTTCTAGTGCCGAATCGAAAATGAGCAGGAGCATCGACTTGACCACCACCAATCCATTGCTGTGCTACTTCGCTACAATTCAGAGTGTGCACACTTTCGTTTGCAGGGGAGTCTTGGATTCTTATTTGACTGGTCAAATTACCATCGATGCTTTTGGAGGTCCCGTTTGACGCTAAGTGCCACGCAAAATCATTCACGGAAGGGAAGCACTCCCACGCGCTCCCGGTCTTGCAAAATTCTCGGTTGCATCCCTTGCGGGCACGAACGTTTTGTGGGTGCATAAAGGTAAACACCGACAAAAAACGAGAGAAAGGATCACGAATAGTGATTGCAAAGAAGTCGTGGTGCCTGGCCTTGTGAAGCCTACCAAAATCTGGCACATGGTAGTATGACGTAAGACGAGAGAGATACGACTCTGTCTCATTGCCCGGCAACCTCTCTTTACACCGATTGAGAGCGAAGGAGTGGCAACCGTATCGGAGATGTTGACTCAACGATGAGCCGCCCGTTTTACCTATGTGCACAAATGCACCTGGGCGGCTCTGCACCCCATATTTCGTCATTACCGTTCGTCCGGATTCGTCTTGGATCAACCAAGATTGTGTCAGGCGTTGTTTAAAACTTTTTTGGGACGACGAGTAGACTGGCTCCGTGGATTGATTTTGGAAATCGACTCCGTTGTAAAAGTTATTGACGGTTTTCCAGTCTCCTCTGGGCCATCCTGTTCTATTTAGCCACATGCCCTCTGTTCCTTTAGAAATAATGGTGGCTTTCTGCTGATCGCTCCAAGTTTGTTGGATCTTGAAGTCCTTTCTATTGATTTCGCCCATGCGTTGCATGCTTGTTGCCGTAAACGCCAGAGCCACAAGCACGACAACTGCCAAGTTCATACACAATCGCAACGCGTTCTTTTCCTCAAGAAAAGCCATGAACAGAATGTAAAGTTTCTCTTTGCGCTATGAGAGCAACCAACTATACTCTCATTGAAACCGATGTACGCAAGCAAGGATGCAAGTGATAAGAAGACGGACGGATTATAAGGAGGAAATTGCCTAGTCGGGATTTTCGTTCTTTGTCAGGCCGCACCTAATCAGAATTTTGCAATGTAAGTAAATCCTTTGAACGCCAAGCTTTATTGAAAACAGTAAAAGCAAGTTAAGCTTTACTCTACTTGTCTTCAATTATATTCCACATAATTTTATACATAAGCTAGTCACTTTCGCTAATACTTACAGTGCATGATATTTCAGATTCAAACGCCGAAAAGTATAATATTATAAGCCGCACGATAAATATCATCGCCAAGTGTGTAGGTGTATTTCCGCTACTTGATTGTGAGAGTAGCTCAATAGTCGGACACGCGTTTCAGATTTCCGTTGAGTAATTTTTGTTCTTATGAAAACAAAGCTCGGATTCCTAAGGATTAGATTCAAAGCTTGCATGTTGACAATATAGCGTATCAATAAGTTGCACTGGCGTAACTGAATGTGAAAGTGGATCTCCCACCCTTCGTGGCTACATCGGTCCGCGACCGGACCAGGAAAATTGCATGGCAATGAGGCCTTACGTTAGCCCTTACAACAATATTTAGATGATCTCTTAGAGTAGATCCTATTTACAATTTTCACATTCACCATCAGTTGACGTGCACGTTCCGATACCGATGAATTTTGAGGAAACTGGATAAAATGTGTATGCTGCAACTTTTGTCGCTGTTAGGCTCCCAAAATCACCACTGATAGTGAGTGCTTCACAGCATCTGGTCATTGCCTGGCAAAGACGTAGGTGTATGCATCAGGATACGAGCTCCGTGGAGAGGACCTAAAAGTATTTGCTTGATTACGACTTCGATCAATTCCGAGCCGACACTCCCTTTCTCGGAGGCGAAAGAATAACGCTGTTTTGCACGGTTATTAGTAAAGGCGAGAAAAGGGGTGTATTAAAAAACGAAAGCTCTCTAGGAAAACTTGGTAGGATCAAAGGCAAATCCCATCTTTCCGTCCACAAATTTTCCGGCTGCCGAAGGTTTGCCTTTCTTCAAAGTACCCGGCAAGACAAAGACACCTGGGCGGGACATGTCTAATTTCCCTTTCAGCGCACCCAGGTCCTCATCCTCTTCGTCTTCCTCGGGCAAGCAGCACGCGCAACCAGCTTTTGCGGTCGATTTCAGCGTCCAGTGTTGTGTCGGCTGGACCGTGTCTTGAAGGGTTTTGTTTTCAATAAGTATCAGCTTGTGCTGAAAGACCGCGTTTTCGATTGGCTTTCGGTAAGCGTCAATCTTCGCTAATGGAGCCAGCGGTTTGCGCTCCCGCAAGTACGAGAACGCCGCGTCTAGGGTTTCCGACGGAACCTCCCCTCTGGTTCGGCTGCCACATACGTACTGCAAGAGCGACCGTGTGGTCCAGTGCCGAACGTCTAGCGATACAGGAGTCAGCAAGTAATCGGTTTTGAGTACGTAGGGGAGATATCCATTGATCCGTTCGTCTTCTTTCAACAAGAAAAAGGCGTCTACCGCAGCCATCCAAGTTTCGACAACGTCGGCAATTTCTATCGGCAGCGAAACGAGTGCCCGCGAGTACGGTGGCATCGTGTTGACGGAATGAAGCATACTACGAGAAAGCGGTGTGGTGTAGGACACCGGGTGTGGGAACTGAAGCGCGTCACTAACACATTCCGGAACGTGATTGCGTTGGAAGGAGCGCCGTCCGTGGAAGGCGGCCTGAGCCGTCTGGATGCAGCCGGTGTAGCAAAACAGGTGTCGGTCGTCCGGGAAGACTTGTTGAAGCATGGGAAGCAAAATTGGCGTCACTGCAGCGCCGTAGGATATCAGCAGTGTGGGTTGTTCGCAATTCCAAGCCTGCATTCGACAAAACGCGTACAGGACCCGTTCAAGGTCGTCGCGTGGGTGTAGGTTCTTCCGCGTCAGCAGGGCTAGCTGAGTCAACCAGAGAGGATTTTCGTAAATTTCCACCGCACTTTTGGTGATTTGCAAGAGATCCTTGACCAATGCACTTGCCGTCGAGGCGGCGGCATCGGCCAGGAAGCAGAATGTCGTGGAGTGAATCTTTCGTTCCATGGCGTCGGCGAGCGCCATTCCGAACGTCGTCAAAGGTAATTGATAGATTTGCGAGGACTCTTGGTCGTACAGCCATACATAATAGTCGGTGGAGGGCATGCGTTCATCCGTACAAATCTTTCCGATTCGTAGTCGTCCCTTGCGGTCGACGATCGCTTGTACCAAAAGTTCCACGTGCGCCATATCGCGAACCAATTTGGTTTGTGCGAGCTCGATTTCGTCGTTATAGTTGCCAACCCCTCCCGCCAGTACGTACGAGCATTGCAACACGGCACGTTCCATGGCTTGCCGCCACCGGTAGCCGTATTCGGCACTCCGTTTCGCGTGGGTGCGTTCCGGGGATAGAATCCTCCGGCTGACGGTGTCCGAGCTGGCGGCCGTCAAGACGCCGACGCCGCACGCGGCCAACGCGGCCGCTCCCACAGTAACCGCTGTAGTCCAGTCCACGGCACTCCCGTCAGTCATAGTGGCGGAACGGGGGAAACCGAGAAGTTTATGGTTTTGTGTCGGCCTATGATTGACGCTGAGAAAAGGAAATCGTTTACCGTTTACAGAGAGGCTACTGGATCGGTCGAGTTCGCAATACGTACGCCGTCCGTCTCGAACACCGACTCCAACCCTAAGGACGAGAAGGTGGTAGTTCCTAAGCTAAAATACGATATGGTTGTAGGTGTCCTCTAACGACAAGTGAAAAAAGCTATGCTTTCTCACTAACAGGTTTGTCTCGATTGGTAACTTTTGTGGCTAACGTACTTTGCCTTACTGACAGTGAAACACCGGGTTGTCTCCAGAAAATCCGTCTCCAACCTGTAAGGCTTCACGAGAATGTTCGCTCGCATTCGCTAGTTGCTACGCTTTTGAACTGTACGAGGGACTTGCCTTGGATTGCATCGTCCTGCAGTTCGGTGAATCATTTCCAAACGAGGAGCACTGGGAAAGGAGCCTTTTCCTTGTGTATTGTACGGGCGACAGCAGCGCACAATCTCTCTGCTCCTACTACTACTACTACTACTACTACTACTACTACTACCAGTAGCAATAGTACTCATAGTCGAGTCGTTCGACTTCCCCCGACTACTGGCAACCGACACTGCGTGCGGGAATGGAGCATCGGTATAGTGGTACGTTTCCCGTCACCGTCCGGACGATTGCACAATGTCACTAGTGGTGTGGCGACCACGGTTTTGTCGTACCAACGGGGCTCCTTCGTAGGTACCGTCGTCGCGTCGCCAACCTTCGTTGGCAATCACGGCACAAAAGGTAGGAATGCCGAACCATTGATTATCGGCCAGCCAGACATCGATCGGCCCCACAACGGGCAATTGATCCAACAATAGAGCCGCTGCTGCTTGAGTGATTATATACGCGTGGGTATGAAATCCGTATTCGGGTCGGTACAGGTGCACGGTGGGATGGCGAGGATCGTGCGAGGTCCGTCGACGATGCGGAGGGCAGTCCCCCCTTGCTCCGTCACGTTCCAACAGTACACGTGCGCCACGATCGGAAAAGCCCAAATACAGGATACCCCAAGTAGGGTCGTTGCCCCGGGGAAGTTGCTCCCACGCCCGGGCCCAACACTTTTCGAATCGACTCTGGCCCCGATGACTGGTAAAGGAAACATCGTCTTCCAACACTAGCATGGTGGGACCATTCTCGCTGTCATGAGTACTACTACTGCTACCACCACTGCTATGTCTCGCGTCACCATTGTCACTACAACGGTGGGTCGGATCGTGGACCAGTTCTCGCCAGAGGGCCACGTGGGATCGGGCACAGCCTCGTTCGCCAGGCGTTAGTATTTTGGGGCCAGGAATGACCCGGGCACTGTAGCGGGCATTGTTGGTGGCATCCCATTCCCATTGGACGTCGTTTTCGTCCGCGGACGAAAACGACGTGGGAGTCTCCGTCGGGGTGGAGTTTGTGGACGACGGGGGCGGGCACGGTGGGGGTCCGCCTGTGCACGCGGGAAACCGTTGCATTTGGGCAGCGAACGACCGACTAACGCGGACTGCTTCTTGTTGCATTTGTATCCATTTATCCGGACGGGACTGTAGATTGATACACCGGATAGAGGTTACGGAGGGGAGTGTGCGTGACACTGGGATACGAGAGGTGGTGGCAGTGGCAGTGGCCGACTCGGGTGCTCCGGTAAGAAGGTCCGGACGTGTCTCGTCTACCGCAGCAGCAGCATCACGGGATCGACGTCGTCGATGTGGAGGCACGTACGCCATTGGACCGACACTCGAGCACGACTCTTTTTGCGGGGAAATGAGGAGACACTTGTTCGATAGTGTAGTTTAAGGAATCGAATATAAAAGTAGTGTCAAGGAGGTACAGGCTTGACAGTGAATCACTTCTATCAGTGAACCCGTCTACCTTCCTAACAGGGTTTGGGGTTGGGTAACAGTCAGGTATTACATCACTACCTACTACTCTCTACTAGCTAGAGACAACGTTCGGTCGATTGGTAGGTTCTCCACGTGGGTGTACACGAGGTCCGTCGCAACGACACGACCCAATGAGTTCGCGGAAGAATCCGAGTTGCCGTCGGTCCTGGTGCGGAACGAATGCAGTGCGCGTGTCTGCTCGGCGAGGTTTGCCCCGCACCGGACGAAACTTCATGCGGAAACTGAACCACCACCGATTGTCCGATACAAAAATAGGTAGGTGTTTGTCGGCGTTTGGGTCTCGCTGACGACACCACGAACGAACGACGTTGGTTCGTTTCTCACTGTTTTTCTCTCACCGTCCAGCCAGTCAACACTCGGGTCCACAATATACAAGCATTCACTGTCGGTGCACCAACGAGCTCTTCGTCACTCTCTTTCACAGTTTCACACAATCACACACACTCTCACAAATAGACACATTCACTCTCACATTCACACACCTTTCTCTCACAGACAACCATGAGAATACGGTGTGTCGTCGTGTGGGTGGGAACCTGGACGACGCTCACGTCGGCTTGGATGATGCCTGGTCGGACGAGCTCCATCGCACCGGGACGGCACCGAGTTGCCCATCGCGACGTGACTCTCGCGTCCACCGTCGCGGCTCCGGACGAAGTCGCCGGCACGACGGTCGGCGACACGAAAGGGGCAGTCTTGCGTCTCGCGGACGTGGCCATTTCTCGCGGAGCCTCGTCACTCTTGCAAAACATTGCCTGGAGTGTGCAAACCAACGAACGGTGGGGCATTGTCGGTCCCAACGGAGCCGGCAAGTCCACTCTCCTGGGAGCCATTACCGGGACGGTGCGGATGGACCGGGGAGCCGCCTTGGTCGGACCCAAAGTGCGTGTCGGACATCTCCGACAATCCGCCGTCAGTGGATCCGTGCGGACGCTGGCGGAAGAAGCCCGCAGCGAAATGGTAGAGATTGAACACGCACGGGAACGACTCCACCTCACGACTCTCGTAGTGGAAGGTGGGGATTACAGTGATCAGGCCTTGGCCGAGTTGGGGGAAGCCCAGGAACAATTCGAAAAGGCGGGTGGCTACGAACAGGAACAAATGGTGGATTCCGTACTCAAAGGATTGGGATTTGAACCCCAAGACTCGCATCGCTTGTGCAGCGACTTTTCCGGCGGCTGGCAAATGAGAATTGCCCTCGCCAGACTGCTTTTGAGCAAACCCTCTCTGTTACTCCTCGACGAACCCTCCAATCACTTGGATTCCTCCGCGCGAGATTGGTTGGGCAAATACATTGCCAAGTACGACGGCAGCGTGGTTCTCGTTTCGCACGACGTGGAACTTTTGGACGCCTCGGTCAATTCCATTGCCGAAATATCCGGCAATACGCTCCTGGAATACCGCGGTTGTTCCTACAGCAAGTACCTCGACGAAAAAGAGTTCCGCGCCCAGTCCGCCGAAGCCGAATACAAACGCAATCTCGAAGAAGCCGCCCGGCTACAGTCCTTTATCGACAAATTCGGAGCGAGTGCCACCAAGGCGGCCTCGGCACAGTCCCGCGTCAAAATGTTGGAAAAAATGAAACGCGAAGGCAAGCTAGATCCACCCCCCGTGGCGGTCGTCTCCCGTGGACCACAGCCGGAACTCGTCCTGCCCCCGCCACCCAAACCCAACGGCGAAAACCTTCTTGCTCTCACCAACGCCTCGATTGGGCACGATCCCGACCAAGAACCGCTGCTCACGAATATTGATCTCACCATTACGCGAGGTATGAAACTGCTACTCCGGGGACCCAACGGCGCCGGCAAGTCGACCCTCTTGAAGGCGCTGCGTGGGAATCTACCCCACATGCTGATGCAAGGCACCCGTACCGAGAACGACCGTCTGCGACTGGGGGTCTTCACCCAAGACTTGGCGCAGGAACTCGATACCAACGCTCGCGCCGTCGACCTAGTGACTGCGTATGCCCGGGAAGGAGCGGACGGAAACGTTGCCGTGACGGACGAAGCAGCCAGAAGCGTCATGGGCCGACTTAATTTGGGTGGCGAAAAGCCACTCCGCAAGGTAGGGGCGCTCAGTGGAGGAGAAAAGGCACGCGTAGCGTTGAGTATGTTTGCCCTCAAGGCTAGTAATTTACTCATGCTGGACGAGCCCAGTAACCATTTGGACGTGGGCTGCATTGATGCTCTGGCCAGGGCCTTGAGTGGATGGGGAGGAAAAGACGGAGCCGTCGTGGTCATTTCTCACGACAAGGCCTTTTGTGAAAAAGTGGGCTTCACCCATGTCGGAACAGTGATGAACGGGGGCATTGTGCTGGAACAGCGATCCCTTCGTGAAAGCGACTGGGAACAGTACGACATTGGCGCTGCCAATGCCAAACTTTCCCGCACATAATATTTACATTTAGTAGTACACTGTAAACTAGTTTGTGAGGCCTCGTGAGTCGGCTGGATGACGCAAGAGGATTCGGGAGGGGGCCGGAAAGCCGATCAGGCAACCATCCCTCCCACATTTAAATCGGAATTCTCACCAACAGATAGCCGACGTACCATATTCTACATAAAAGGACTTAGGATTGGCCCAACGCAGTTTATTTCGATCGATGACGGCGACTCCTTCTCGAGGCAGAGGCCACTTGGTCGTTTACAACGGATCATCGGTCCGTATTCGACGCAAATAAGTACGGCGACCCTGAAGTGGTCGCCTACTTTGTCGGACGGCCACACATGCTGTCTCGCTTGTTTGGAGTTTCAATAGGTAATTGTTATGATAAGGATGAGAAGCCCAAATAAACTAAAGCCACATTTATGGGAAGACTTAAATACCCGACTCTCGCTACAAAGTATTCGATTCCATTGGTGGAGCTAAAGTTTCAGTAATAAATAGAAGTCCCATCCTTGTCCGTTGGAGCTCAACAAAAAAACACACACACTACGTACATGGCAGGCCGAAAAAATTTGGTTGGCATTCCAAGTCGACCAATTAGACGGCGCAGGTTTTTTACAAGCGCTTACTTCTCTAGAGCAGCCATCGCGCAAGTAGCTCCCACAATTCGAAACCAAACTGACTTTAAGGATGCCGACTCTTGTACAAGAGCTTACGCAGCCTCAGTTGGAATGGTTGTACAAATACCAATGTTTGCTGGACACTACAGATCCGCAAGAATGTGATTACGAGACAATGGTGGAGAGCACCCTGACAGGGCGCCAGAGTGGGGACCATAGCGGCGACGAAAGCCCTCTGCGCCGCAAACGGGCGCGAATGCACCAGGAATGCACCTTGTGCAAGAGTGTGCCTTTCCCTTACAGTGGGGATAACCTTAGTTGGGATCAGCAGTTTAAGAACCTTTTGACCTTCAAAAGCGTACATGGTGTAAGTCTCTTTGGACCGACAGCAAAGGAATGTAACATAGAGCATTCTCCTTCTTATTCCTTCTCTTTTGCTCCTCAGCACTGTAAAGTACCGCCTTGCAGTGACGTTTGCTGCCCAGAGCTGAGTAACTGGATCGGGTTGCAACGCTTGAAATACAAATGCCCGTCAAAGTACGGAGGATTAAGCAACACCCGAACCAAAATGATAGAAAAGGCTCTCTTTGAGATATCATCGAATTGTCTCGCCGAGACGATTAGCTTTGCTTAAAGAGCTACCAGCCTTCGTAACAGACATAACTCTCTCCTTGCCAAGCAAGTGTTTTGATTTCAACCTTGAAACTCTTTTGCCAGGGTCGAAATTGGTGGATGCACTTCAACCTACGACCACTTCAACCGATTGGATGCAATAGCTGGTACGAAGCAGATCCTGCGTTCAAGTTTTCACGGAGCGCAACAAAAGACGCCAACAGTAGCAGGTCTTGCGGTGACAATCAATTCTACAAACCTGGCAATCGCTTGACAATGGCAGTTCGCAACAGAACAGCACATAAACAATGACCAAAATTGTAACAAATAGCAAAGACGGGCAAGAGAGCTTTCACTCTTTAGTAGGGCTTCCATGATGGCAGTTTTAAGCTATCTATGCTTCCAGTGGATTCAGCAAACTAGAAGGAATCCAGCAGTAAACGTATATACGCTCCCACGTGTCAGTATTTTCTATCCAAAGTAAAGTGGAAGCCCATCAAAGAAAGCAAAGTCCGCAGGCATTTATGCCGCTATTGGGCCGGACGACATTCCGGCTCATCCTCAGAATCTCCTTTCTCGTCATCTGGGGCTGTATCCGGAAAACTTTGTCGCCCTTCTGGCCGGGTCCTTCGAAGAATATCGATAGAGGGTATGTCATTGGTAAAAGGACTTGACACCGGTCTTCGGGGGTACAAAGCCGAAGACGGGCTTCCTTCTTCACCTCTGGTCCACGCTTCACTACGCCAATCAGTACTTTCTTTGGAAGTCGATTCCAACAAGTTGCTCGAAGGAGGTGCGGGGACGTAGCTCTTGGTGACTTCGACAATGTTTCTCCTGCCGTCCTGTAGCGACTGCGCCGAATCCCGAGCGACAGTGCGAAGGTGTTCATGTGTGGCTCTCGACGATTGCTGTTCGAATATCATACTACCGACCGCGGGAATAGAAGATGACGATGAACCGCCTGAATTAAACAGTGCCGGATGGAAAATCCATGGCGAGGATAAAAAACTGCTCGCTTCGCCAGGGTTTCCGGATCGTCGGAGAGAAATTGCTAACGCGGAAGCCAACGTAATGTTCGGGACTCGCTGCTCCCTATCTTGAGGAGTGTCGTCATTGCCTTGCGAAGAAGACCTGTTGGGTCTCCTTGATTGTAGATTTCTTTCGGAGCTTTGTTCTTCATCTTTCATCGCTGCTGCGCTTTTGGGGATTCATCGGAATCAATGGATTGTCAAATAGTTTTTTTAATGTTTATGGCAAATTGGTACTTGTGTTGCGAAGCAGTTCAGAACGGCGAAGTTCACCGCGACACTGGGAAGGCTACTTCTAGTGTCTAGTCTACTTCTGTCCTATATTGAGGACCCATCCTCAATAAAGGACATTTTCCAAACCTCTAGAACTATACATTATAATCAGATCTGTTTAAAACAAATGCTACCATCGTGTTC